>Ga0299912_10001569_pt1 | contig 18426 bp, 19 predicted proteins | sample RVTome_2_FD_207667 | JGI IMG/M metagenome (GOLD analysis project Ga0299912, IMG submission 207667) | Soil microbial communities from uranium-contaminated site in the Upper Colorado River Basin, Wyoming, United States - RVT95D214 (version 2) ... | reverse complement strand
CCGGCGGCAGCCACGTCGAGTTCCGGCGTCAGGTAGTCCGACGGGCGGAAGCCTTCCAGCTCCGCCTCTTTGAACACTTCGAGGATCTTCTCGGCCTTGGCGGAGAAAGCGATCTTGCCGTCGGTATCCTCGGTGAGCCACAGCGGCTCGAAGTGGCGGGCGCCGTAGAAATAGTAGAGCTTCTGCGCCTGCTGGTAGGCGCGGGTCTCGCGGTTGGCCGAGACATAGGCATCTGAAAGTCCCGCCTTGATGATGCGGGCAAGTTCGGTTTGCGGCGGGGCAATGACGATGCGCGTCGCTTCGATACCGGCCACCATGACCTTTTCCTGCGCCAGGACGCCGGAAGGGGCGATCAGCAGGACCGCGCCGGTGATGAGTGATGCCATCAGTCTACGCATAAAGGCTCCGTGCCCCTTGGGCTCTGGCATGGGTTCGCGCGCTCGATGACAGGAATCGTCGCGGCAGCTGGCCCATGTGAATTCGGCTTATCCCACAATTCTTAACGCTGACAATTCCTCGCGATTTCGTGAGAGCGGTTTGTGGCGTTCGTGCAACGGATTCGCTTCACGCCGCGTCGCTCTCGATGTCGTCGTCGAGTCCGTACTCCCGCAGCTTCCGGTAGAGCGTCGAGCGGCCGATACCGAGCGCCCGGGCTACCCGCGACAGCCGGCCGCCATAGTGCCCGAGTGCGAACGCGATCAGTTCGCGCTCGAGATCGGCAAGCGGGGCGACTTCGCCGCGTTGGTCGAGAAAACGGTCTGGAACTGCCTCCCGCGTTTCCACTTCACGAGGACGAGCCGTAACCGTGTCGACATGAACCGGTGCTGAAGGAACCGGCAGGGATTCCGTCAGCTTGAGCGCCTCCTCCTTGCCGGAAGTGTGCGCGACGATCTGCGGGAAATCGGCGATCTCGAGATAGGCGGTGTCGGTGAGGACCACGGCGCGATAGACGGAATTCTCGAGCTGGCGGATGTTTCCAGGCCAGTTGTAGCTTCGCAGCAGGTCCAGCGCCGGCGGCGAAATGCCGACCACGCGTTTGCCGCTCTCGGCGGCCAGCCGGGCGATGAAGTGGCTGACCAGCGGGGCGATGTCTTCCAGCCGTTCGCGCAGCGGCGGCACGTAGATGGGGAAGACGTTGAGCCGGTAATAGAGATCTTCGCGGAAGGCGCCGGACCTGGCGAGGTTTAGGAGGCGCTGGTTGGTCGCCGAAATGACCCGCACATTGACCCGCTCGACCTTGCTCGAGCCGACCGGCTCGATTTCGCCCTGTTGCAGGGCGCGCAGCAGCTTGACTTGGGTATCGAGCGGCAGTTCGCCGACCTCGTCGAGGAAAAGCGTGCCACCGTGCGCCTCGGCGAACTTGCCCGCGTGGTCGCTGACCGCGCCGGTGAAGGCACCCTTCTTGTGCCCGAACAGCGTCGACTCGACCAGATGGATGGGGATGGCGCCGCAGTTGACGGTGACGAAGGGCTTGCCCGCCCTATCGCTCATGCCCTGGATGACGCGGGCGATCAGCTCCTTGCCGGTCCCGGTCTCCCCTTCGATCAGCACCGGGATGTTGCTCTTGGCGGCCTTGCCGCAGAGCGCCAGCACGCGGTCCATCACCGGCGAATGGGTGATGATATCGGAGAGCGCCAGCGTCCCGGACCGGCGGTTGCGGTCGGTGCGGACCAGGGTTTCGAGCTGGTCGAGCTTGAGGGCATTGCGCAGCGAGATGATCAGCCGCTCGGGCGCAACCGGCTTGACGAAGAAGTCGGCCGCCCCCTTGCGCATGGCGGAAATCACGGTGTCGAGCGAGGAATTCGCCGTCTGGATGATGACCGGAGTGCGCAGGTTCTCCCTTGCCATTGCCTCCATCACCGCCATGCCGTCCAGGTCGGGCATGACGAGGTCGAGCACCATGGCGCCGATGCCGGGGTCGGAGCGCAACAGGGCGAGGGCCTGCTGGCCGCCGCTGGCGGTGACCGGCACGAAGCCGGCGCGGTTCGCCACCTCCGCGGTCATTCGCAATTGCACCGGGTCGTCGTCGACAATGAGAACGCGCGTCATGGATCCCCAAACATGTGTTTCGTACTGCACGCCGGGCCCGCCGGCCGAATCGTGCTGTGCCGTTTTGAGGCAGGATGAGGAGGGCGGGTTAAGAGGACTTTAAGCCTGGGCAAACGCCTTGGCAGCGCCGACCTCGCTGGCTATGGTCCGGCCCCTTGGGATCCATGACGAAGAAGAGATAGCAATGACCACACTCCCGCGCGCCACCGAGGTTGCCGTCCAGACCGGGCACAATCAGTTCGGCGACCTGCCAGTGTGGGACCTTGCCGATCTCTACCCGGCACGGGATTCGGAGGAGCTCAAGGCCGATCTCGAGCGCGCCAGGGCCGAGGCCAAGGCCTTCGAGGCCGACTACAAGGGTAAGCTCGACGGCCTGGCGCGCAGTGGCGGGCTGGCGGCGGCGATCAAGCGGATCGAGGAACTCAACGACCTGACCGGCCGGCTGGGGTCCTACTCCTTCCTGCAATACGTGCGCAACACGCAGGATCCCGATAGCGCCAAGTTCATGGGCGACATGGGCCAGGCGCTGACCGATCTCTCTGCGCGGCTGATCTTCTTCGGCCTCGAGCTCAACCGTATCGATGATGCCGTGCTTGAGACGGCGTTGGCGGCCGACCCGGTGCTGGCCCGCTACCGGCCGTGGTTCACCGAGTTGCGCAAGGCCAAGCCCTATCAGCTCGAAGACCGGGTGGAGGAGCTGTTCCACGAAAAGTCGGTGACCGGTGCCTCGGCGTGGAACCGGCTGTTCGACGAGACAATGGCCTCGCTCAAGTTCGACGTGCGGGGCGAACGCCTGGGCCTCGAGGCGACGCTGAACCTCCTCTCCGACCGCGACGAGACCAAGCGCGAGGCCGGATTCCACGGCCTTTCGAAGACCCTGCACGACAATTCGCGGCTCTTCACCCACATCACCAACGTGCTGGCCAAGGACAAGGAGATTTCCGACCGCTGGCACGGCTTCAAGGACATCGCCGACAGCCGGCACCTCGACAACTCGGTGGAGCGCGAAGTCGTCGACGCGCTGCAGACGGCAGTACAGCAGGCCTATCCGCGGCTCTCGCACCGCTATTACGCGATGAAGGCCAGGTGGTTCGGCAAGCCGCAGCTCAACGCGTGGGACCGCAACGCCCCGCTGCCCTCGAGCGACGAGCGCATCTTCGACTGGGAGACGGCCAAGACCACGGTGATGGAGGCATATGGCCGGTTCTCGCCTGAGCTCGCCCGGGTCGCCGAGCCGTTCTTCGAGCGCGGCTGGATCGACGCGCCGGTCAAGGACGGCAAGTCGCCGGGCGCCTTCGCCCATCCGACGGTTCCCAGTGCGCATCCCTATCTGATGCTCAACTACCTGGGTAAGGCGCGTGATGTGATGACGCTGGCGCATGAGCTGGGGCACGGCGTGCACCAGCGGCTGGCGGCGCCGCAGGGGGCGCTGATGGCGCCGACGCCGCTGACGCTGGCCGAAACCGCCAGCGTCTTCGGCGAAATGCTGACCTTCCGCTCGATGCTGGAAAAGACCACCGACAAGCGGCAGCGCTTCGCCATGCTCTCCTCCAAGGTGGAGGACATGCTCAACACCGTGGTCCGGCAGATCGCCTTCTACACGTTCGAGCGGCGCGTCCACACCGCCCGCAAGCAGGGGGAACTCAAGACCGAGGAACTCAACGCCATCTGGCTCGACGTCAGCCGCGAGAGCCTGGGGCCGGCGATCCAGCTCAACGAGGGCTACGACATCTTCTGGTCGTACATCCCGCACTTCATCCATTCGCCCTTCTACGTCTACGCCTATGCCTTCGGTGATTGCCTCGTGAACTCGCTCTATGCGCAGTACGAGAAATCGAGCGAGGGCTTCGCCGAGCGCTATTTCGAGTTGCTGAAGGCCGGCGGCAGCAAGCACCATTCCGAACTGCTGAAGCCCTTCGGCCTCGATGCGCGGGATCCTCAGTTCTGGTCGTTGGGGCTCGGCATGATCGAGCGGCTGATCGACGAACTAGCAGCAACCGAAGCGCCATAGGCGGGAATTCGGTCCATGTGGTGAGGGTCCGGCCTCGTGCCGGGCGTTTTCCTTTGCGTGGCCGACATGAGCGGATTCGCCGCTGGAACATGCCTTTCGTGCGTCTTGTGCAGGGCCGGATGGCACAGTAAGAGAGGTCGCGAGGGCCGCAGCGACGCGCTAGGCGCGGCGCCGGCGGATCGGGGGCACGAAGGTTGTGGCAATGCCGCCAGGCTTGGCCGCGATTGCTTGAACTTGTGCTCCGGATCAGGAACAAAGGATCGGCGCCGCCAGGTGCCGCGCCTGAACTGGAATGAACGAGGACCCTATGGCCAAGAAACCTGCCGCCGCCCACACCGCCGACGAGATCCCGCCCGCCATGGACTACGCACAGCATCAGGGGACCTATCGCGGCTTCCTGCAGTTGACTAAGTACGGCATCATCGCGATGGCGATCCTGGTGGTGGCGCTCTACTGCTTCATCGAGGCTGGGCAGCCCGTCCTCGGCTGGCTCCTGGTGCTGGCGATCCCGGCGGGCGCCATATGGACGCTGGTGACGCGTTCGCGCCGGTAGGCGCGGCGACACATTCGTAGTCCGCGCGGACCGCGCCGGGTCGCACTAGGCGTGATCCGGGGCTTGTGACGATCAGGAGAGCTTCATGAGAATCGCTATCGTGCGCGAGCGGACCGAGGGAGAAACCCGGGTCGCCGCGACACCCGAGACGGTTGCCAAGCTGATCGGGCTGGGCGCGAGCGTCGCGGTCGAGAAGGGGGCCGGCGAACTCGCGCGCTTCCCCGATGCCGACTACAAGGCGGCTGGGGCCGAGATTGCGGCCAGCGCCGAGGCGGCGCTCAAGGGCGCCGAAATCGTGCTCACCGTGCGGCGGCCGGCGGCCAGCCTGCTCAAGGGCGTGGCCAAGGGCGCGCTGGTGATCGGCAGCATGGATCCCTACGGCAACGAAGGCGAAGTCGTGGGGTTGGCCGAGGCCGGCGTCACCGCCGTCGCCATGGAGTTCATGCCGCGCATCACCCGAGCGCAGGTGATGGACATTCTCTCCAGCCAGGCAAACCTCGCCGGCTACCAGGGCGTCATCGACGCCGCCGCCAGTTTCGACCGCGCCTTCCCGATGATGATGACGGCGGCCGGTACGGTGCGGCCGGCCAAGGCCTTCGTCATGGGTGCGGGTGTCGCGGGCCTGCAGGCCATCGCCACCGCCAAGCGGCTGGGCGCGGTGGTTTCTGCCAACGACGTGCGGCCGGCGGCCAAGGAACAGGTCGAAAGCCTGGGCGGCAAGTTCATCGCCGTCGAGGACGAGGAATTCAAGCAGGCCGAGACGGCGGGCGGCTACGCCAAGCAGATGTCGGCCGAGTACCAGGCCAAGCAGGCAGCGCTGACCGCGCAGCACATCGCCAAGCAGGACATCGTCATCACCACCGCCCTGATCCCGGGCCGCCCGGCGCCCAAGCTGATCAGCAGGGCGATGGTCGAGAGCATGGCGCCCGGCTCGGTGATCGTCGATCTGGCGGCCGAACGCGGCGGCAATTGCGAGCTGACGCAGCCCGGCAAGGTGGTTGAGCATGACGGGGTGACCATCGTCGGCTACACCAACGTGCCCGGCCGGCTGGCCACCAGCGCCAGCCAGCTGTTCGCGCGCAACCTTCTCGCCTTCGTCGAAACGCTGGTCGACAAGAAAGAGAAGAAGCTCGCCATCAACTGGGACGACGAGCTGGTCAAGGCGACCGTGCTGACCCGCGACGGCGCGGTGGTGCATCCCAACTTCGTCAACGCCAAGCCGGCGGCGAAGCCGGCCGCCGCAGCGAAGCCCCCTGCTGCGCCCAAGAAGGCCGCTGCCGCTGCCCCGGCCAAGAAGGCCGCTGCGCCCGCCGCGCCGCCCGCTGCCAGGAAGCCCGCCACCAAGAAACCCGCTGCAAAGGGGACCAAGTAGATGGGTATGATCGATCCCTTCATCTTCCAGCTGGCGATCTTCGTGCTCGCCATCTTCGTGGGCTATTTCGTCGTCTGGTCGGTGACCCCGGCGCTGCACACCCCGCTGATGAGCGTCACCAACGCCATCTCCTCGGTGATCGTGGTGGGTGCCCTCCTGGCGGTAGGCGTCCATCTCGCGGCGGACGCCAACTGGATCAGCAAGGTCTTCGGGTTCATCGCGCTGGTCTTTGCCAGCGTGAACATCTTCGGCGGATTCCTCGTCACCCAGCGCATGCTGGCCATGTACAAGAAAAAGGATGCCCCGGCGAAAGCTGCAGGCGGGGGGCGTTGATGCGCAAAGTCAGGCTGCTGGGGGCGGCGCTGCTTGCCGCAGTCCTTCTGTTTCCGGCCGGCGTCGGCGCGCGCCAGCTGACCGAGGCGGAAAAGGTTTCGCTGGTGGAGGCTGTCGCGGCCTTCGACACTGCCATGCAGGAGGCCGATGTCGAGAAGATCATCGGCGTCGTGCCGCCGAAGGTCTTCGAGCACATCGCCACGCAGAGCGGCCTGGAAACCGACGCGCTCATGGCTTCGATGATCGAGCAGACCACCGAGCTGATGGCGAGCGTCACCTTCGAGAGCTTCAGCATGGACATGAACGCCGCGGCCTATAAGGAAGCGGCGGATGGCACACCCTACGTGCTGATCCCAACCGAGACGGTCGTGGACCTGGTCCAGTCCGGCAAGATCCGGGCTACATCCGATACCCTTGCGATGCTCGACGAGGGGCTCTGGTACCTCATCCGCACCGATGACGCGAGCACGCTGGCGATCATCAAAGAGATTTACCCGACGTTCGCCGCCGTGGAGTTTCCCGCCGGCACCATGGAGGCGGTCGAATGATTGACGCCAATATCGCCGCGCTGCTCTATCTGATCTCCGGCGTGCTCTTCATCATGGCGCTGCGCGGGCTTTCGAGCCCGGCTTCGGCCCGCCAGGGCAATCGCTACGGCATGATCGGCATGGGGATTGCCATCCTCACCACGCTCGCTGTCGCCGGTCCGAGCGACTGGGTGTCGTGGCTGTTGATCGTGGGCGGCCTCGCCATCGGCGGCGGCATCGGCGCCTACATGGCGCGCAGCGTCAAGATGACCGATATGCCGCAGCTGGTTGCGGCCTTTCACTCGCTGGTCGGCCTCGCGGCAGTGTTCGTGGCGGCGGCGGCGCTCTACGCGCCGGAAGCCTTCGGCATCGGCGAAGTCGGGCACATCCACCCGCCCAGCCTCATCGAGATGAGCCTGGGCGTGGCCATCGGCGCCTTCACCTTCACTGGCTCGGTCATCGCCTTCGCCAAGCTGAACGGCAACATGAGCGGCAAGCCGATCATCCTGCCCAACCGGCATGCCATCCACATCGCGCTCGGCGTCGTGCTGGTGGTGCTGGTCGCGCTGTTCTTTTCCTCTGCCGACCCGCTCTACTTCTGGCTCATCACCATCGTCGCGCTGGTGCTGGGCGGGCTGATGATCATCCCCATCGGCGGCGCCGACATGCCGGTCGTGGTCTCGATGCTCAACTCCTATTCGGGCTGGGCCGCCGCGGGCATCGGCTTCACGCTGGGCAATACCGCGCTCATCATCACCGGCGCGCTGGTCGGCTCCTCGGGCGCGATCCTCTCCTACATCATGTGCAAGGCGATGAACCGCAGCTTCATCTCCGTGATCCTGGGCGGCTTCGGTGGGGAAACCGCTGCAGCGGGCGGCGAAGAGGAAACCCGGCCGGTCAAGCAGGGCTCGGCCGACGACGCCGCCTTCATGATGAAGAACGCCGGCAAGGTCATCATCGTCCCCGGCTACGGCATGGCGGTGGCCCAGGCCCAGCACGCGCTGCGCGAGATGGCAGATCTGCTCAAGGCTGAGGGCGTGGAGGTCAAGTACGCCATCCATCCGGTGGCGGGGCGCATGCCCGGGCACATGAACGTGCTGCTGGCCGAGGCCAACGTGCCCTATGACGAGGTGTTCGAGCTCGAGGACATCAACTCCGAGTTCAAGATGGCGGACGTCGCCTTCGTCATTGGCGCCAACGACGTCACCAACCCGGCAGCCAAGACCGACAAGACCTCGCCGATCTACGGCATGCCCGTTCTCAACGTCGAGGACGCCGGCACGGTGCTGTTCATCAAGCGCGGCATGGCCGCCGGCTATGCCGGCGTGCAGAACGAGCTGTTCTTCCGCGACAACACCATGATGTTGTTCGGCGACGCCAAGAAGGTCACCGAAGAGATAGTAAAAGCCTTCGGTCACTGAGCCGGGTTTGCCTTGGATTGCATGAAGTATTAGGGTCGCCCCGGGGCGGCCCTTTTCGTTTCTGGACCAAGCGAGGCAGGCCGCGGAACGGGGGTGGCCATGCCGGACTCCGCAGCGGGGGCGAAGCGGCAGATCAGCCGCCAGGCGATCGTCATTGTCCATGGCCAGGGGCAGCAGCGGCCGATGGGCACGATCCGCGATTTCGTGGATACGCTCTGGCGGTTCAATCCGCAACTCGGGCCCATTCCCGTTGACGGGCGTCCGATCTGGATCGTACCCGACGGCAAGGGCGGACTGTACGACCTGCAGCGCATCACAACTCCCGACCACAACGGGCGCCGGACCGATTTCTTCGAGCTCTATTACGCCGACTTGCTCGACGAGACGCCCATCCGCAACCTTTGGCGCTGGATGCAGCGCCTGCTGTGGGTCGATCCTGCGGATGTCACGCCACGAATGCGCTGGCCCTGGTCGGTGATGTGGTTGCTGAGCCTTCTGGCGCTCGGCCTCCTCTTCTGGGTCCTGCTATCGATCCCTACGCTCCTTCACGGCAGCTGGACCGATGCCTTTGCGTCGCCCCACGCGTGGATTGCGGTCACAGCCATTGGGGTGGCCTTGGTTGTTCTCCTGCTGCCCCGGTTCTTCGACGGCTTCGATTGGCTGAAGGTAGTGCCTGCCAGCGTTGTCTTCGCGGCCATCGTCCTGGCTTTCGGCATCATCTATTTCGATACACCGGTCATATGGGGCGCTGCGGCCCTGGGCTATCTGGGTTACTTCGCCTGGAACTACCTGCTGCCGCTGTTCGGCGATGCTGCAAGCTACCTGAGCGCGCAAACCGAAACGGTCCGCAGCCGTCAGGCGGTGCGCGAACGCGGATTGCGCCTGCTCCGGGCTCTACACGACGACCCTCAATTCGACCGGGTCATCGTCGTCGCGCACTCGCTGGGCACGGTGCTCGCATTCGATCTGCTGCAAATCCTCTGGCATTCGGTGGGGCCGACCAAGGAGAACCCACCAAGCCCCGAAGGGCTCGCGGCGCTGCAGGCCGTAGAGACATTCGCGACGTCGACTCCTGCGCCATGGGGCAAAGCGGAGGTTGAACGCTATCAGGCGCTGCAATGGGTGGCATATCATCAGCTTCGCCTGCAGCCGCCGCGGCGGGCCGCCGGGCGCGCGCCGGCCAAACCCGCTGGTTGGAAGATATCGGATTTCGTCACCTTCGGCTCGCCACTCGGCAACGCGCAGTTTCTCGTCGCCGACGGGCGCAAGGACTTCCTGCGCATGAAGCAGGAGCGGCTGGTGCCGACGGCGCCACCGCAGCCCTACGACATCAAGATCGGGCCAGGCTTCATCGACACCGGGCGAGGCGTGACCCATCATGCCGCGGCATTCGGTGCCGTGCGTTGGAGCAATCTATACGACAGCTTCCACCCGCTGGTGCTGCTCCTTGGCGATCTCATCTCGGCGCCGGTGGCCGGCGCCGAGGGCTTCGGCGAGGGAATGGTTGACCTGGATGTGAAGGTGATGCGGAAGGGCCAATTCGGCCGGCTGTTTACCCACGACCACTACTGGCGGGAGCCGAATCCTGGTTGGGTACCGCCATCGCCCCATGTCACCGCACTGCGCGACGCCGTTGGGTTCGATCGGGTCTGATCAGGGCGCTCCGCGTCGAATCCGCCAGCAGGCGCCGTGGCCCCGGTCCCTCGGCAGCGGCGGCATCGCCCAGGTTGCGGATCGGGCAGTGGTCGATGGACATGCAGCCACAGCCGATGCACTCGGTGAGGCCGTCGCGCAGCTTCTGCAACTGCTCGATGCGCCGGTCCAGGTCGGCCGCCCAGGCCCTCGACATCACGCCCCAGTCTTCCCGCGTCGGCGTGCGGCCATCGGGCAGGGCGGCGAGGCTGGCGCCGATCTCGGCCAGCGAGATGCCCACGTCCTGCGCTACGCGAATCACTGCCACCCGCCGCAGCACGTCGCGGTCGTAGCGGCGCTGATTGCCCGCGGTCCGGTGGCTGCGGATCAGGCCCTTGGCCTCGTAGAAATGCAGCGTCGAGACTGCCACGCCGCTGCGGGCGGCAACCTCGCCGACCGTCAGTTCCTTGCGCAGATGGTGCGGCACATTCGTCATGTTCGTGGAATTCCCACATAACCTCAATATTACTTTGGATTGTAGCCGGCCATCCGTCGCGTCGCAACGGAACGATCGTCAATGCGTATGGAAGCCGGGTGTGGTCCCATTCCTGTGGTCCTCGCCTTCAACTAGCCGGTGCGCATGCAAGGCACATCGATGTGCGCTCTTGCTCCGCGCCACGACGGCGCGCATTTGTGCGCCCTGCCGCGATGGAGCCCGACATGATCCGCAAGCTCAAGATCGACCTGTTCACCGATACCGTGTGCCCGTGGTGCCTCATCGGCTCGGCGCGCCTCGATCAGGCGATCGCGAGGTTGCCGGGCGATGTCGAGGTCGACGTCGAAAACCACCCCTTCTATCTCGATCCGACGACGCCGGCCGAGGGCGTCGTGGTTGCCGACATGCTGCGCGAGAAGTACGGGCGCGAGCCCAGGGAGATGTGGGCGCGGGTCGAGGGCGAGGCCAGGGCCTCGGGCATCGATCTCGATCTCTCGCGGCAGCCGCGCTCCTACCCCACCGCCAAGGGGCATACGCTGGTGCGCCTGGCTCGGGTCAAGGGGACCCAGCATGCGCTGGCCAATGCCATCGCCGAGGCCTATTTCCTCGATCACCAGCAGATCAATGACGACGCCGTGCTGGCCGAAATCGCCAGCCGCTTCGGCTATGCCCGTGAGGAAGCGCTGCAGGTGCTGGTTGATCCGGACGAGCTGGGCGAAACCCACGATCTGGCCGTCGCCGCAGCGCAGCAGGGCATCCAGGGCGTGCCGTTCTTCGTCTTCGACAACCGCTATGCGCTCTCGGGATGTTACCCGCAGGAGGCGTTCGATCAGGTGCTGCAGCAGGTGCTCACCGCCGAAGCCGCGCCGGCAGGGGCCTGAGCAAACCCCCAAAAGAAAAAAGAGCCGTCGAAACGGCTCTCAAAAGTTAACAGGGAGGCGTCAAACAGAGGGAGAAACCGCTCTGCAAAATCCAGAGAACTGGATGAATCGAAGGTTACCGGAAAGAGTTTAATTGAAGGTTAACGAGTCCGGATTCCTTAACCTTGAGCATTTGTCACCGAGAATCTGCCGTTTCACTTGTGCCAATTCTTCCTGCGGGTCCGGTGCGAGGGGGCAATCCCGCAGGTCGATCCTCAGATCTTGAAGATCGAATCGGCCGCGGCCTTGGTCTGCTTGCGCGCGTCGATGGCTGCGCGCAGCCGGGCGATTTCGCCCTCCAGCAGGGCAATGCGCTCCTCGAGTTCGCCTACCGACATGGTGTCGATCGGCATCCCCACCTCGTGGGCCTTGCGCTTGGGTACCCCGTCGTCGTCGAACATCGCCTGTCCCCTCATGCTTGCCCGCAGATTCTACGCCCCGTGGCTTGCGAGGCAAGCTCCTGTCCCGCTAACTCAGGACCATGACCATTCCCCAGAGCATGACTGCGATTGCCATTTCCACCCCAGGCGGCCCCGAGGTGCTCACTCCGGTCCGGATGCCCGTGCCGCAGCCGGGGCCGGGCGAGGTGCTGATCCGCGTCGCCGCGGCCGGCATCAACGCTCCCGACGTCGCCCAACGCCGCGGCACCTACGATCCGCCGCCCGGCGCCTCGCCCCTGCCGGGCCTCGAGGTCGCGGGAGAGATCGTGGCCGGGGCTGGCCCGTTCCGGCCCGGAGACCAGGTGGTGGCGCTCACCAACGGCGGCGGCTACGCCGAGTACGTGGCTGTGCCGGCGGGACAGGTGCTGCCTTGTCCCGACGGCTGGAGCCTGCTCGCAGCGGCGGCGCTGCCCGAAACCTTCTTCACCGTGCAGCAGACCCTGGCGATGCGGGCCGGCCTTTCGCCGGGCATGGATGTGCTGATCCATGGCGCCGCCGGCGGCATCGGCGGCGCGGCCATCCAGATTGCGCGGGTCTACGGCGCAAGAGCGATCGCGGTGGTCTCCAACGCCGAGAAGGCCGCCTATGCGACGTCGCTGGGGGCGGCCGCCGTCATCGACCACAGCCGCGAGGATTTCGTCGCCCGCACCCTTGATCTCACCGGCGGCAAGGGCGCAGAGCGCATCCTCGACGTTGTGGGCGGCGACTACCTCGCCCGCAATATCGATGCTGCGGCCCGCGGCGGCCATATCGTCCTGGTCGCGGCAGTCGCCGGCGGGCTGTCGCAGATCAGCGCCGTCAAGCTGATGCGGAAGTGGCTCACCATCTCGGGCTCGACCCTGCGTCCGCAACCGGCTGAGGCTAAGGCGGCGATCGCGGCGAGCCTCAGGCAGTCGGTCTGGCCGGCGCTCGCGGACGGCCGTGTTGTCCGCCCGCGCATCCGCGCCTTGCCGCTCGAACAGGCGGCTCGCGGCCACGAGCTGATGGAACAGCGGGAAAACTACGGCAAGCTCGTCCTCCTGACCGAGCATGGCCGCGGCCTCGCCGCCGGCTCGTTGCCGGACAATTCAATTGAAACTATCTGAACTGCTGACTATATTAGCGGCGTTCCCCCCTCAGCATGAAGCAAAGAGGAGGGCGGCCCGGAAGCTCCCGTGCCGCGCCTGAGAGAGAGATTTATTATGGCCACCCCACTGTTGATGCCCAAGGCAACGGCCGTCTGGCTTGTCGACAACACCGCGCTCTCGTTCGAGCAGATCGCCGCGTTCTGCAGTCTGCATCCGCTGGAAGTGCAGGGCGTCGCCGACGGCGACGTGGCGGGCGGCATCATGGGCGCCAACCCGATCCAGAACGGGCAGTTGACCCGCGAGGAAATCCAGAAGGCCGAGGCCGACCCCAGCTACCGCATGAAGATGAGCGAGCCCAAGGTTCGGGTGGCTGCGGCCAAGCGCAAGGGCCCCCGCTACACCCCGATCTCCCGGCGCAACGAGCGGCCGAACGCCATCAAGTGGCTGCTGCGCAACCATCCCGAGATGAAGGACGCGCAGATCATGCGGCTGGTCGGCACCACCAAGTCGACCATCGACTCGGTGCGCGAGGGCACGCACTGGAACACCGCCAATCTCGCCGCCATGGACCCGGTGACGCTGGGGCTGTGCAGCCAGATCGACCTCGATCTCGAGGTCAAGCGCGCCTCCAAGGGCACGACCACGCCCGACGAGGCCGATCAGGGCACGATGCTACTCACCGCCGAAGAGGCGATGGCCTCGGCCGGCGGCCGCACCGGCTCGGCTGCAGCGGAGCAAGCAGCAGCCGCCGAGCGTCCGGAGCACGAGGAAGAGCTTGACGCCGACTCCGTGTTCGCCAAACTGAAGTCCCTCAAAGGCGATTCAGCCGACCACTAGAGCGGCGCGCCCGGGCGGCGCTGCGGGCGGGCAGGTAGTTCTCAATGGAAGGCAATTTCCTGCTCGCAACCCTGGTCCTGCTCGCTGCCGCGGTAGCGCTGGCGCCGCTGGCCAAATGGGCAGGGCTGAGCACCATCGTCGGCTATCTCGCGGCCGGAATCCTGATCGGCCCATATGGTCTGGGGCTGGTCGCCGATAGCGAAACCATCCACCAGATCGCCGACTGGGGCATCGTCATGATGCTGTTCCTGATCGGCCTCGAGCTGCACCCCGCCGAACTCTGGCGCATGCGCGGCAAGCTGCTCGGGCTGGGGCTGCCGCAGATGGCGGCCACCGCGGCGGTGCTGACGGCGATCGTCCATCTGGCCGGTTTCTCGTGGCAGGCCGCGGTGATCGCCGGACTGGCGCTGGCGATGTCCTCGACCGCTATCGCCATGCAATCGGTGGCGCAGCGCTCCATCACCAGGACCGACACCGGCCGGGCCAGCCTCTCGATCCTGCTGGTGCAGGACCTGGCGGTGATCCCGATCCTCGCACTGGTGCCGGTGATGGCGGTGATGACTGGCACCCCCGTCGATGCGATTGCCGAAGGCGCCGTGGAGGTTGCCGAGGGAGTCGCCAGCCCCAGGGGCTGGATCGCCGCCGCCTATATCTTCGGCGCCTTCGCTGCCGCCATGCTCGGCAGCCGCTACGTCATCCGTCCGCTGATGCATTTCGTCGCCCTCACCAATGTGCGCGAGGCGTTCACGGCGCTGGCGCTGCTGCTGGTCATCGGGGCGGCGATGGGCACCCAGTATCTGGGCCTGTCTCCGGCGCTGGGAGCCTTCCTCGGCGGCGTGCTGCTGGCCGACAGCGAATACCGGCACGAACTCGAGAGCAATGTCGAGCCGTTCAAGGGCCTGCTGCTCGGCCTGTTCTTCATTTCCGTCGGCGCCTCGATCGCCTTCTCCGTCCTGCTCGAGGATCCGATGCTGATCCTCGCACTGGTGGTTGCCCTGGTCGGCATCAAGACCGCCGTCATCTTTGCCTTGGGCACGCTGTTCAAGATGCACGTCGCCGACCGGCTGCTGCTCGCCATCCTCCTCAGCCAGGCGGGCGAGTTTGCTTTCGTGGTGCTGCAGTTCGCGCGCACCGAGGGCGTGTTCAGCGTGCCCGAGCTGGAACTGCTGACCGTGGTCGTGGCGCTGTCGATGGCGACCTCGCCGTTCCTCATCTTCCTGTTCGACAAGCTGTGGGCGCCGCGCCTGCATGCCCGCGACGGCGCAGCAGGGACTCCGGCCGACCAGATCGATGCCCGGCACAAGGTGATCGTGCTCGGTTACGGCCGCTTCGGCCAGATCGTAACGCGCATGCTGCGCGCCCAGGGCTTCGAAATGACCCTGATCGACGACGATCCGGCGCAGATCGATCTGGTGAAGCGCTTCGGCGTCAAGGTCTTCTACGGCGATGGTGCCCGCCTCGACATGCTGCGTGCGGCGGGGGCGGCGGATGCGAAGATGATCATCATCGCGGTGGCGGGAGGGGAACGCATTCTCGCCATCGCCGAGCTGATCCGCCGCCACTTTCCGGAGGTGATCGTCGCCGCCCGCGCGGTTGACCGCAACCATGCCCACGACCTGATGGCGCTGGGCGTCGAAGTGTTCGAGCGCGAGACCTTCCGCTCGGCCATTCGCCTGGGCGAGAAGGCGCTGGTCGCCCTTGGGCACGACGAGGACAAGGCGCGCCGCCTGTCCGAGGCCTTCGAACGGCACGATCTGAAGATGCTGCGCGACTCCTACGCGGTCCGCCACGACCGGGACGCCTATATCGGCTTCGTCCGCCGCTCCACCGAAACACTCGACGCGGTGATGCGCGCCGACCGCCTGTCGAGCGAAGATATGAACGATGAGACGCCCGAGGTGGCTGCCGATATTGACAAGCAGGCCAAGGCATCGTCCGACTAGAACCGCACCCGCACCGATTGAATCGGAATGGGTCTCCTTCCTCCTTTCGGTTCCCCGAGCATGATCGATCCTCTGTTCATCGCCTGCGCGGCCATTGCCGCGATTCTTGTAGGCATCTCCAAGTCCGGCTTTGCCGCCAGCCTGGGCGCCGTGGCGGTGCCGCTGCTGTCGCTGGTGATGCCGACCCCGCAGGCCGCCGGCATGATCCTGCCGGTGCTGCTGGTGCTCGATGCCGCGGCGCTGATCATCTATCGGCGCGAGGTGGACTGGCGAATCTTCTGGATCATCATCCCGGGCGCCATGGCCGGCACGGTGATCGGCTGGGCGCTCTCGGCGGTGGTCAACGAGGCCGCTGTCGGGCTGGTGCTCGGCGCGTTGAGCGTGCTGTTTGCCCTCGATGCCTGGCTGCCGCTGCGCAAGAAGCTCGAGCGCATCCCGGCCTCACGTCCCTGGGGCTGGTTCTGGGGCACGGTCGCCGGCTTCACGAGCTTCATCAGCCATACCGGCGGGCCGCCCTACCAAGTCTATACCCTGCCGCTCAAGCTGCAGCCCAACATCTACGCGGGTACCGCGGCGGTGGTCTTTGCAGTGATCAACGTCAGCAAGCTGGTGCCCTACTACACGCTGGGGCAGCTTTCCGTTTCCAACCTGGAACTGGCGCTGGCGCTGCTCCCGGTCGCGGGGCTGAGCATGCTGGCCGGGGTCTGGATGGTCAGGCGCATTCCGGCCAAGGTCTTCTACCAGATCGCCTACGTGATGATCTTCCTGCTCGGGCTCAAGCTGATCTATTCTGGCGTCACCGATCTCTTCCTCTCCGGCGCCAGCGCATAGGAGCACAACGTGGAACTGCGCCTCGATCATATCGCTCTGCTGGTCAAGGACCTGGCAGAGAGCGTCGCCTTCTATACCGGGGTCCTGCGGTTCAAGGAGGTCGTCAACCCGATGGGCGGCACCGAGATCCGCTGGTTCGAGATCGGACCCAACGTCCGTATCCACATGCAGGCGGGAGATTTTGGCGCCACCCACGTGCAGAAGCGCACCCATTTCGCCTTCTCGGCGCGCGATCTCGACGAGACCCTCGCGCATTTGCAGAAACACGGCGTCGCCTATTCCGACATGAAAGGCACTCCCGGCGCCGTCAATGTCCGGCCGGATGGCATGCGGGCCGTCTTCCTGCAGGATCCCAATGGCTACTGGATCGAGATCAACGACTTTCAGTGAGCGGCCGGCCGCCGGCGGCGGTAGCCCAGCAAAAAAACAAGGCCGCGGCGTGAGCCGTGGCCTTTGCAGTTGCCGGTCCGGTGGTCGCCTCAGGCGGCCGTTCTGGCCTGCAGTTTTGCGAGTTCATCCTTGACTTCGAGCTTCTTGCGCTTGAGTGCCGCGATCTGCAGATCGTCGTAAGCTGCGTGCCCCAGTTCTTCCTCGATCTGACGGTCGAGTTCGCGGTGCCGCCGCTCAAGCGCAGCGATGTGGCTTTCAGTCGTCATGACAACTCCTTTCAACCTTCGGAACGAATCCATCGTCACAAAAAACATGGGACTTGTCGACTGGAACGACAAGCATGCGACAACAGAGTGTGAAAGTGGTGCAAATCGCTTCCCGCTACGCTCGCCGTTCGTGGTAGATATCGTCGCGACAACATCCCGAAACCTGGTCGCCGCATGCTGCCGCTCTCCAAGGAACAGGAAGCCGCTCTCGGCCTCGAACTGGCGGCCAAGCGTCAGGAACATGCCGATCTCGACGCCGCCATCCACACGCTGACCGCCTCGAACCTCGCCGACCAGATGCTGATCCAGCGCCTGAAGAAGCGGAAACTGGGCCTCAAGGACCGCATCGCGCAGCTCGAAAACCTCTTGATCCCCGATATCATCGCCTGATGCGGCCCAGCCCGCTTGTATCGCAGCGGCGTTTTGGGCTACACGCCGTTTTCACCGGGCTGGAGGAGCCTTAGGCAATGCTCGACTCGCCGCCGATCGCCATAGTCATGGGCAGCCAGTCCGACTGGCCGACGCTCCGGCACGCGGCCGAGACCCTCGACGCGCTCAAGATCGACTACGAAGCCCGGATCGTCTCGGCGCATCGCACGCCCGGACGGCTCTACGATTTCGCCACCAACGCCAAGGCCGACGGCTTCAAGGTGATCATCGCCGGCGCCGGCGGGGCAGCGCATCTGCCCGGCATGATTGCGGCCATGACAACGCTGCCGGTGTTCGGCGTGCCGGTCAGGTCCAAGGCGCTGAACGGCCAGGACAGCCTGCTCTCGATCGTGCAGATGCCCGCCGGCGTGCCGGTGGGAACGCTGGCCATCGGCGAGGCGGGGGCCACCAACGCGGCGCTGCTCGCGGCGGCCGTCCTGGCGCTCTCCGATCCCGAGATCGATGCCCGGCTCGAGACGCTGCGGCGCGAGCAGACCGAGGCGGTAGCGCAGTTTCCCGTCGATGAGCCCGAATAGCGCACCGCTGCCGATGGGCAGCACCGTCGGCATTCTCGGCGGCGGACAGCTGGGCCGCATGCTGGCGCTGGCCGCCGCTCGTCTGGGCATGAAGACCCATATCTATTGCCCCGATCCGCAGAGCCCCGCTTTCGACGTCACCCCGTGGAAGACCGTCGCCGCCTATGACGACGAGACGGCGCTGGCGGCGTTCGCCTCGGCGGTCGACGTGGTGACCTACGAGTTCGAGAACGTTCCGGCGCAGACAGCCGAGTTCCTGGCCCGCCTCAGGCCGCTGCGGCCGGGCGTCCGGCCGCTCGCCATCGCCCAGGACCGGCTGGCGGAGAAGGCCTTCCTTTCCGTCAATCGCATTGCCGTCGCCCCATTCGCCGCG
>Ga0299912_10001568_pt1 | contig 18430 bp, 9 predicted proteins | sample RVTome_2_FD_207667 | JGI IMG/M metagenome (GOLD analysis project Ga0299912, IMG submission 207667) | Soil microbial communities from uranium-contaminated site in the Upper Colorado River Basin, Wyoming, United States - RVT95D214 (version 2) ... | reverse complement strand
TACAAGGTCATCTTCAACCTGAAAGAATGCTTTACCAAGTTCCAGCAAGACGTTCCGGTCAGTTACATTGATGCGTTCATCGGCAAGGAATTTACAACCCTCGCGTGAACATCTCGTCCTTCTCGGTGCTTGGCGCATCAGTCAGACATCCGCTACGCTCCTCATCGATGGGGAGCATATTTCCCTAAACGTGAAACTCCTGACCACCACCGTTGCCGCGGTGCCACTATCCCCTCCTGGGAATGGGATGGTCCCCCTGAAAAAGATATTATTCGAAACGCTGCATTCTACTTAGAATTATGGAACGTGATGGCATTTGTATATATCTCGAATAATGAAATATTCCGCGATATCATCAATTTATTCTTTTTAATCCCACTGATACTAAATTAATCTTAAAGTATATATAATTAAATGTTAACCAAGAGCGAGCTTTTGGAAGATGCAACGCTTCACGAGGTCAAATCTTAATTCTAATACCTACATCGAGTAAAATGGAATACAAGGGGTTAAATAATCGCTGAGAGGTAGAATGATTATCACTAAGGAGATATTGCTATGTCCCGCCAACCGCAAATGGTGCAAGGAGAAGCTTCTATCAAGCGTCAAATACTCGCGATCGTCATCCTCACAGGCCTGGTTTTTGGAGTGTGGTGGTCCTTCATGGGTATCTATGATATGTTCTACGGCGGCTCGCGGGGCGGATATCAAGCTTCGGAGAACCTGGATGAAAACTCTGGCGGGAAGTTTGGCCTCTACAGAATCCCGATGGCCACGTTCCCGAATATCGACTTCGGGGCCTTAGCCGAGTTCCTGACTCCAGAGCAACTCCAGGAGCTGCTGGACTTAATGGGCGGGAACTTGGATAACCTCGATCCATCTTTGCTCGCAGACCTCTTGGGAGCGGACCCTGAGGCACTCGCCACGGTGATGTTCCGGGTCTACGACTACCTCCCCGGGGAGGATTTCCCATCGTGGTTGTTCCGCTACAGCGTCTATGATAGTTTTGCTGGCGATGACTGGTCAAAAACAGAACCGGCAAAACTCCCTGGCGTGTACCAGAATAACCGAGTGCCCCCTGACGTCACTCCCGAGTACCGCCTCCGAATTCCCTTGGGGACCATCACCCCAAACGAAGAATATTCCGTGACCGTCCCGTGCGTCTCCCCCGACACCTCCATCCAGCAGAACACGGTTACTGCCCAGAACCCGTCCTTGGACTGGAATTCTGTCCAAATGCCCTATGTGGACGAATACGGAATGAAATATCTCAAACCAATCTTTACGACTAGCAGTTCCCAAAATATTTCCCTGCACACGTGGGGATTCAAGCGAGCGGGCGGGTCGCTCTACTACAATGTGACCACGCGGTCCACACCCAGTATCATTAGCGCTTCTATCCGGTCCCGCTACCTGACATTCCCTGGTGGGGCTTCGGCGAGTGTATATGCTGCGAGCAGGCCTAATTTTGCAGCCGTTGTAGCCGCGGTCCAGACCCGGATGAACACGAATCCCTCCGCGAACTTGTTCGTCAAGGCGAACATGATCCGCAACTACATCCAGGAGTCATTTGCTTGCGACCCGTATACCGCCAGCCAGGCCGCCGACATCGTGGAGGACGCCTGCGCGAAAAGGGTGGGCGATTACTACGCGATTGCGAGCACTTACATAATGCTAGCGCGGTACTTCGAGATCCCCGCGAGGTTTGTGATGGGGTACAGCGGGAATTACGCGGGCGAAACTAGCGACCCCACCGGTAACCCTTCCTACTCGGGGCCAGCCAATACCGTAGAGATGAAATTATTGAACATGTACACGTGGGCGGAAACGTTCATGCCCGTGCAAGATGACGGCACCGGGGACTGGGTGTCAATGGACGTTGTCCAAGAGAGCTTTGAGGACGGTGTCTCCGATGGAAATCCGGTCGGTGAACCCCTGCCCGAAGATACCGTGATGCGCATGTTCGTCAATGGCACGGAATTGGGAGGGGCAACGTTTACCTCGATAGATCGGCCGATTATAGGGAGCGTCACCGTAAACATCACAGTGAATGTGACCGTGGCAGGAATCGCGTACAGCGGGCCCGTCACGCTCTATGATCTCCTCGAGGAACAGATGTTGGGCGTTATTACTGCCACGAACGGGCGGGGTGAATTCCTCTGGAACATCAATACCACGGTGCTTGCGGGCGGACATGGCATCCGGGGGACTGCCGGATCACTGATGAATTTCACGGGCGTGGGGGTGCGCGGGCCCCTCAATTTGGAGTTTGTGGACCGCTTCCCCGCCATAATTGACAAGACCTCGGCCTACCAAGACCTGCGGGTGTTAGGCTACCTGGAGGACACCACGTACACGGGCACCCGGCCGAATAATCGCATCCCGAAGGCGAATATAACCGTGACTTTGGACTCGAACCCGAATCAATTCACGCCTGGAACGGTTTTAACAAACGAGACCGGCGAATTTGCAAGGAATATCACACTCAACCCGTCCGTGGTCCAAGGGTTATATACCTTACGTCTGACTTTCCCCGGTATGTTCACGTTCACCATCCCTGGAGCGGGCCTGGTATCCGCATTCGTGGATGGGATGTATACCGAGTCACCCACAACGAAATCCCTGAATGTCATCGACCCCAACCAGGTGGATTTTTCCCTCTACTTGAATGGCACCCCGAATTCTGTTTACGACACGATTTACAACCCGGGGCACACTATCAACGCCACCGTCCAGATCCGGGTCGCAGGTTCGGCCGTTGTTGGGAGATACGTGAATTTCGCAATTATGGATAATCGGGGGTCAGGATCACCTTCCTCGATGGGGAGCAGCACGACAAACGGGGAGGGGTGGGCGAACGTGACGTGGTCTGGCTTAAATGCCTTATATACGGGACCTGCGGTGGTCCGCGCCCAGTTCGACAAGGGCGGGGGCGACATCCGCTATGCCTATGCCTTCTGTTTCATTAATCGCTCCATAAACCTCTACCTCAGCTCCATCTCGCCAGATGCTAATATTATCATTCCGGGCGACCGGTCCTTGGGTTTCACGGCGCATATGAACGATACAAATAAAAATCCCGTGTTAGGCGCACAGGTTATGGCGATCATCTATGACAAGGCAGTCAATCCCTCCTATTATTTTACAGTCTCGCCGAATGCGCAACTTACGGACTCAAGTGGCAATGCAGTATGGTCCGCTCAAGTGCTGGGAAGCGATGGCGCCTTGGGTTTTTATGACCTGCGCTGCAACTTTTACGGCGGTTATAATTTTAACTCGCACCCGTGGTGGGCTCAGTCCGGGTTAAATCCCGGGTTTCGCACAGTTTGGCAGGCTGCCACAAATAATTCGAATATGCGGGAAATTGTCATCACCGACAGCTCGGGCATTACTATGTGCGACTTGTGGGTTAATGACATACGCATCGCTCCTAGCTACTCCGAAACGAATATCCAGGTCTTTAACACGGGCGCAACGATCAAGTTTACGGCCCGGTGCAGAACCAGTGGTTTCATACCAGGTCAAGCAGTCCGCTTCTATGACGAGACCCAAGGATCACCACTACTCTTAGGAACCAATACTACGGATGTAAATGGATTTGCCTATCTCTATTGCACGGTTCAAGCGGATAACATTACTGGTCCCCACGAGATAACGATGACTTATGACCCCGGCACAGGGTTTACCCGCAGCAATTACACGGTCGTGTATATCCGTGACCCCACCATCAGTTTTAGCGGAATCTACGTTAACCAGCCGAAGATCGTGCGGGGCATCACAACGGTGCAGGTTTTTGGAGCGCTCAAAGACTCGGGGTCGGGCGGCGGGCAGGGCGTGTATAAGGCCAAGGTGAATTTGAAGCTGTTTGATATCAATAATGTCGAGAAGGTTGGTTATATCAACGGCATGACGACTGCCATCACCGATAAACAGGGGAACTTCTCCTTCTCGATCAGCCTTTCTTCCAGTCTCTTGCAGGGTGCATATAGATTTCGTGTTGATAACGATGATCGAGTCACTAGCGCGTATAGTTTCACTCACTGCCCAACATATTTGACTGCGATAGGAGGCGTGGCAGCATATTCGTACTCGGACGTCACCGTCAATGCTACGGTTAGCATTAGCGAAATGTTTTATACCCCTGAGACGACTTGGGCAGGCGGCACGATCACGGTGAACGGCACTTTCCGGTGGGATAACTATACGGCGCTACAAACCGACTACGCAGGCTCGATCTGGGTTATAGTGACGGATGCAGGTAATCCTAACACCGTCCTTTATACTGTTCCAATGGGTTCTATTGATGGTAACGGCTATGTCCAAACAAGTGTCCCTGTAAATTGGGGGGGAGCGTTCGTGGTGACTTGGGCATTGAGGCCTCCTTCCAATGCCTACGTCTCCTGGACATCAGTGGAAGCCACCGGAGTCGGAGGTTAGCCTATGTTGCGTAGAACACGATTGTTTTACATTCTAGCCCTTGTCCTTCCCCTCTTTATTCTCCTTTTTGGAATGGGGAACAATGAAAATGTTGGGCAAGAGAACCGTTACCAGGAGGTTTCCCTCCCTCCGCCGTCAGTGGGCTCAGGTACGGTCGCTACTCGCCTTATCTATTTGTCTTCTATCTCTTCTGATAATATTGCTCTTGGCGAGACAATCACCATATATGGTTATATGATGAAGAACACAACTATTTATGGGGACTGGGCAATCGCTACAAATGATCCCATAAGTTTGTTTATTGACGGTATGGAAATTACGCCTGCAGAGGAAACAGACGGCATGGGTAATTTCAGTTTATCCTACGTGGTCCCAACGGCGTGGCCGGTCACGGGAACCCACAATATTATAGCGAATCTTTCCCGAAGCTTATCCTATGTAGCAAAAGTGTTTAATGCCCCTAAAATTTTCAACGTGTATACTGACTCGAAAATCACTCCCGATCCTACGTTCTTTGGGGGGCACTACCTCCAAGGCGATCCTGTGACCATCACCGGTAAGTTAACCTCAAAGAGCGTTTCGACCCACAACATCGCAGCCCAATACGTGGACCTCACTGCTCCGGGGAGCTTTTATTCCGTCATGACTAATACTAATGGTACCTTCAACCAACCATGGACCATCAGCTCCGAGGATCCATTCATCTTATTTGACTATGCAGGGGTGCCAGGCGATTATTGGGCTGCATCCCAAGTCAATCGTACCATTGATACATTGCAAGCGGGGGACGTGGACATCAAAAATCTCACCTATCCGAATTCTACCTTCGAGCAAACCCCGATCGAAATCAACGGGACTCTGGTCTTTAAAAGTGATGGGACCCCCTTGCCTAATCGGCGGATGGTGGTCACCATTCATAACACGTCTTCGGAAGTCACCACGGACGCGCAAGGCAAATTCATCGCCCACATCGTGGTACCAAACGGGGTGACCACGCGAGACATCAATGTCACCCTCCTGTATGCAAATAATACGCTTTCCCCCGTGGGGACCTCAATTGCTGGTGCCCTGCACGTGGCATCCCAGTTCGACCCGGGTAACCCTATGAACCCGCTCCCGTATGGCTTAATCTTCGGCATCGTGGGAGCTGTGGTGGCAGTGATCGTAGTCTTCGTTCTCCTTCGAAAAGGTATCATCAAATTGAAGCAGGCTCGCCCCGTCTACGACATCAACCCGATGACGTTGATAGGTCGCGTGGACGCTCTCGCGGCGATGGGGCGGATTCAAGAATCGATGGCATATTTGCTCGTCAAATACTTGGACGCCTTGCGCTTCAGGATGCAAATGACGAAGAAACGTGGGCAAACCGTGCGAGATATTGCCACTGAGGCAGTGCGGCGCCACCTCCATCAAGCGGAGATTCTGTACCCGTGGACCTCCTTCGTGGAAGCCGCGGTCTATAGCGGGCGGACAGTCACTATAAATGACCTCAACCAAACCAAGGCGTACTTTAACTCTGCTCAACTACTAGTGCCGTTCTCCGAGCAGGAATTAGGAGCGGTCAAGGCCGCTGTGGAACCACCCACTCCTATCACTCAAGCAGGAATCCAGCAGATCGCGCCAAAAAACAGTCAAACAGCAACCAAGACTAGCAAGCCCAGCGAGTGAGACATTAGCAACCCCAAACTTTTTTAGATTTAAGGATGCACTTAGGGAATGTCGAACGTATCATAGTAGCTAAAGCTGAAGGGTGCCTAAAATGGCAAAAAAGAAAACCGTAACAGTTTCGCTGGATTTGAATGAGCGAATGCGCCGCGTGAAGATCTTACAACAAACCAACCGGACGAGAGAGGCCATTGCTTACATTTTCATCACCTTCACGGACCTGCTTAAGGAAAAATACGGGCCCAAGGTGTGGAAACCGAGCTTCACTATGCAAGAATTTGCGATTCGCTTGGTAAGAGCGCGACAAGTCCGCATGGACCCCGAAAAAATATATCCCTTCATCGCCCACCTCGAACGCGTGTTATATGGTGGGGAACCGGCAACAGATGCAAAATTAGAAGAAACCAAACAACACTTCCAGAATCTCTATAATATCATTAAGTCCGTAGAAAAAACAACTGTAACAGAGCAAGTTGAGTCAATCCCCCTCCCGTAATCGCGTGGGAGGAATGATTTCCACAGATCCCAATTTATTATTGGTAGCGTGCACACTCGGAGAAAAAGTCGTTATGGCTGGTACCACGAGGAGTAGTTTTGCCGGGGGAATTGTTTTCCTGGTACTTACACTCATTTGCGTGATTCTTGCATTCGTGTCGTTACCAACGGGGGGGGAAGCAACGTGCGATCCTACCGCCGACATGACGTCGCCAGTTGACTTGATCTTCGGTATGATTTCAGGTTACCTATCAACAATCCTTTTTGCCATTCTCGCCATCATCTTCGGCTTACGGTGCTATAAGTACATGCAAAAGGGTTATTATTTGTGGCAGGGGAGGAAGTATGGACCGGGATTCAAATTTGGTATCAAGCATGCGATTGTTTTAATTATATTCATATTAGCGTTTATGCCGTTTATCCTCCCCTTTATCGATCACGGCCTGAACACGAAAGACCACTCTATCTACAACCCCCATTGGAATGGTTGCTCCCAACTAAGGGGACTCCTGAATACGTCGAGTAGTACAGGAGGCCTCGACTACAACGTGCAAGGCATCGAGTCAACCCTCACTACAACGCTGCGAAATAATGACACGTATAAAATCCTCGTATTGCTCGGTCCTAACCGCCTCTATAGTATGGTGACCGAGATGCCTTTTTTTCTGGATTTTCTCAAAACCGGAGGTTCAATCCTCATCTGTGACGATAAGGGGTCTACCAATGGGTTTGTCATGGAAATGGCCATGTTAAGTCAATTTACAACCCCTTTCGTAGAATTTCCCAGGGGGGACCTCGCGGATAATGCAAGTTTTATCCCCGGCAAAGATCCTCACTTTCCCATAATCAAGAATTTCGAGGCGACCCACCCAACCGCCAACACGCCGTGGGACATCAATGAGGAAATCAATGAGGGAAAACTAGGCGTGGCCTTGAACCATGCTTCGGCCATCCTTCCTTTTGGAAAAATCCTTGCTATGCTAATGAATAGCAGTGACGAGGAAGCATCAGAAGTTAATGTCGTTGGGAAAACCACTGCAGATTATTCGTATATGGATATGAACAATGACTATCAGTATGATCCAGAGGTGGACAAGTGGGATCCGAGCACGGTCGTGGATTTCCTGATGGGTGCAATGTGCTTTTTAACCGAGGAAGAGAAGCAGCAATTAATTGATTATGCTTCTGCTATGATTTTGGGATATCTTCCAAAGACTGCTTTTGCAGCTAACGATCTCCCGAATGGGCGACTATTTTTAGCAGCCGATGCAAGTTTCCTCAATAACCAGTTACTCGATGATACCCGGTTTAGCAATGCACATTTTGCAGAAAATATTTTTAGTTGGCTGTCAAATGGCAATTCTCCTAACAACGTAACCATCTATTTTGACGAGTTCCACATTAAGCAGGAGGGTGTTGAGGAATTCTCCTCCACTTACATTTATGGTCTATTCATTGGGTACATTAACTGGATATCTTCGAGCGCCATACTCGCGTGGATTTATCCCTTTGTAGCTTTATCGACCTTATCGAAGTGGCTCCCCAAGGATCCCGAGAAGCTTGCGAAGAAAAAGGAGAAAGCAGAAGCAAAGAAAAAGAACGCCGAAAAAGCGGGAACGTTCCACATTAAATTTGGTAGTGAAACAGCTTTTGTCAAAAAGATTAAGAGTTTGCGGGAAGGGTCTGACTTTAATGAACCCATCCTAATGCTCTATCGTCGTGTGCTTCGCCGGCTCAATCGTCTTCTCGGCGACCAAGAACCTACACCCGACCGTATTATTTCCTTAATTAAACGTGCTAGCAAAAAACAAATTACCACGAAAGATGACACCCGGTTAAGGCAATTCTTCGATACAATGACCGAACTCAAGTTAAAATCTGGACGGAGAATCGAAACAGAGGAAGAATTTAAAAACCTCTTCTTTGAAATGACTTGGGTTGCTGAGTGGTTAAACATCAACGTGATATAACCCTTACTATAAATCTAGACATTTCGCCGTGGTAAGAGACACGAGCGTGATGCCCCCGAGGATACAGAACCTCAGAGGGCGTGTTACATGAACCCCAGGGGGGTCTCGCCAGCATCGCTGGCGGAACGCGGACCGAAGTCCGGTAAGAATATATTCGCTGCACGGGTATAAAAACCTGCCGGTTCCCGCCCGAATTCGAAGTCGCTGAAGTCTGCTAGTCAGTCCCCCTCCCCCGCACAATGAGCTCGGAACTGCTTTCAAGTTCCAACTTGCCAACAAGTCTTAACCCGTGGGTTCTTTCGAATCCCCCTCCTTCTTCTCTCGCGCGTTCTTCGATACCCGCTTTTTCTTCTTCGCCCCGAACCGGGTCTGGACGAAGCGGTCCCCGATGTTGCCCGTGGATCCCCCGTGCCGGTCGTACACGTGCCCGCAGGTGCTGCAGATCGCGTAATCCGCGCTCGCGCTGTTATCCAGTTCCCCGCTCACCCCGAGGCGGGCACAATAGTTGCAGGTTAGGGAAGTGTAAGCGGGGGACACGCCATCCACGTTGGGCGTGGCATCCCCGTCCCGCTCGAGGGCCTTGAACTGTCGGGTCAGGAACTCCTCGGCGGGTTTGAAGTCCTTCAGCATGGATGCCACCAATCCCCCCATCCCCTCCTCGCCGCCAGAGGACAGCGAGAGGTTCTCGTGGACGACGTAGGCGGCGCCAGACCGGGCCTGGCAATAGTGGACGACGCGGAACAAGTATTCCAGGTCCGCGTCCCGGACGTGCTCGGCCCTGCGGTTGAGGAGGTAAAGCTGGGTCCGCAGGCGCAACCACTGCCCTCGCTCGGGGGTATGCGTGCCTGCTGGTTGGGTTTTCACGACCTTCCACAGGCGGCGCATCTTCCGGAGGACCGTGGCCTTGTGGCGCTCCAAGTGCGCGTGCTTCTCGCCCCAGTATTTCATGAGCGCCCCCACCTTGTCCCGGAAGTCCAGGGGGACCCGTGCTTCGGGGGCGTCGAGATCGTATGGGGCAGCATCCGTGGGCCGGAAGGCCTTCTGGTCGAATTCTTTTTCGCCCTCCCGGATCGCCAGGATGGTGCCCGCAGGAGCGAATGCCGCCGCGAGGACCTTGTTCCAGAAGGACTTCGCGGGGGTCACGAGTTTCAGGTCACCGTCGCCCCTCTCGCCCCTCTCGGCACGCTTTTTCAATCCCATGTACTCGTGCGGTTCTTTTGCCGCGTAGTTATACACGTCCGCGAGCCGGGCCCAGTCGGCAAGCTCCAGCTCCCATTTTTCAACGGGCGATGCGGGATCAACGCCGCGTTTGCCTCCCGAATATCCCGCGACCATTTGGACGAGGCTGGGGGTGATGGTGCGCGGGCAATTGAGGCGGTTGTCGTCGAACGACGCCACGAGGGTCTTGTCGAGGTGCTCCTCGTAATCCTCCGCGAGCGCTTCCACGTGCCCCGGGGCAGAATGGGCGACTAACGTCGGCCCCTTGACGAGGACATTGGCCGAGACCGTGCCGCTTGGATACAGGGGCACTTGGATTTGGATCGCGTCAATGGTGCCTTTCAGGACCTTCTCCACCAAGCGCCCCTTGCTCTGGTACACGGTGAGCGTGCCGTCCTTGCTCTTGCCAGGGACTGGCACCCCCTTCGCGAGGCGGATCTCGCAGGGGAACAGGTCCCCGTCCCGGAACGCCTTGAACAGGGGTTGCGCGCGCAGGAATGCCAGGGCCTCGACTTCCGCGGCCCGGGGGAATTCCGCGCCCGCTCTCGCCTCGTCCTTTTTCGCGCGTGTCATGCGCTCGCCGGTGTTCCGATAAAAGTCCCGGCGCGCGCTCGCACTCCGCGCGCGGTATCCCAGGCGAGACACGTGTAAACCGATGATGCCGGCCAGCTTCCTGCCCCGCGCGGCGGCCTTGTGATAGTCTTTGGCAGGCCACGTTTTCACCTTGAGGCCATCGAGGAGACTCTCTAAAGCGGTAACTCGGGGAATCAGGAAACGGTCCACGCGAAGACCCGGGGCTGCTTCGCTCTCACCCTGCACGACTATTGCGAGCTCGTTCACCTTGGCAGGGTCATTTTTCCCGGCCGTCCACGATCCCAGGAATTTCTGGATCGCGGCCTGTTCCGCGCGGGTCAACCCCGCGGTGCTCCCGCTCCCGTTCTCCTGCACGCCCATGTCCCGCGCGAGCAGTTCGGCTGCCACTTTTTTGACGGTATATCCCAGGCGCACGAGGGTGATCACGGTTTCGGCACGGGAGGCCAACCGCTGCTCGATGCCAATCTTGAAGGCCCGCAACTGGTGCATGCGCGTGCGGGTGTCCGCGACATCTCGTTGCAAGTCGCCCGCTTTCGTGTCATATCCGGTTGCCCACTCGCCCAGTTGTTTTCCCTGTTTGGATGCCCGCCCCCCCGGCACGTGGTGCATCGGGACGTCTACTTCTGGCCGCACCGGGTTTTGCCCGCCAAAATACGAGACAAAATACGGGTCCAGCGCGCGGATTTCCTCCTGAGTGATCGGCTCAGAGGTGATGCAGAAAGGGATGCTCCCGGGGCGGTAAGCGGCGGTCAGGGTCTCTGTCGTCCCCCCTGCGGTCGGGACTTGCCAGCGTGTTTTCGTCTCGTCAATGAGCTGGAGGACCTCCGTGAAAGGCACGGCCCGCCCGTCTCGGAGTCCTTGCTCGATCTTGCCGAGCGGGGGGATCACGCCAATCGTTGGTGTCAGGGAGCTCAACCGGAGGGGGAGGGGTTTCAGCTTGTCCTTCCCGGGTTTCAAGCTGCGGCGCAACCCTGCCTCTTTCTCCTTCAAGGCCTGAGACACGGTCGTCACGAACGAGGCGAGACTTTGTTTCGCGGGTTCCTGCAAGGCCGGGAAGAGGTTAACGAGGGGCAAATAATCGTCATTGCCTGCAACGACCTGCGCCATTCGTTTGTTCCACTGGTCATCCACGAGGGAGACAAACGTGTCCCAGTGCTTCTCTTGCGCCCCCACCGCGTGAGCCGCGGCCAGGATGCCGAGCACTTCTTGCACCGCATCCCCGAAATTCTTGCGGGCATTCGCGAAAGTTTCCATCCGGTCTTTTTCGCATTGTTCTAATGTCCGAGTCTCGGTGCTGCCATCTCGAGGGACGGGAAAGGCCATCGCATTGTCCGTGACGAACGGGTTTAGCACGATGTCCGACACTGCCCACCCGAGCGTCTTAGTAAGGGCAGGGGACGGGATCAACGCGGGCGCATCAATGAGGAAACGCAACCCGCCCGCGGGCACGTCATTCACGTCGAGTTCCTTTTTGTCTGCCGCGGACGTTTTCTGCAGCAAGAACTCGTGAGCGTAGATCATTTTCAGCAACTTCGCCTTGACGTTGTCCGTCACCGGGAAGAATGGTCCTTGCTCCCGCCCTTTCTCCGGGTCTTGTTCGGCAGTCATCACGAGGGCTTTCATGACCGCGAGCAACAATGCATCCCGCGTCAGCTGACCTTGCGGGGTGCCTGGAGCATCCGGGGGCGCCGCGGGGGAATGCTCGCGCAGGCGCTCGAGAATGCGGTCGGTCGTGACGGGAACTCGCCCGTTCGGGAAGGGAGGGTAGCGGGCAAAACACGGGTACCCGGCAGTAAACTGCTTCAAGAATTCCCGGGCGGCGGCAGGAATCTTCTTCACCAGCGTCCGGGGATCCTGGCCCCACGCGTCTGCAAATGTTCTGAGCTGGTCCAAGTCGCGTTCCCGCCCCAAGTGGAGCAGCAATCCTTTGGCGCGCGTCCACCCGAGGATGTCGAGGACGCGTTGATTTTCCTGCGAGGTGCTCGCGGTTCCTTTCTTGGGACGGTAATCGGTAGTCATTTGCCGGAGCAAGTAGTTCAAGCGGGGCCGGAGGCGCCGCCGGTTAAGGGTCTTTCCTAATTCGTACGTGAAATGCGTGTCGAATGACACGGACCTCGGCGGGGTTGCAGGTACGGGCGTGCTATCCTCGGCAGGTTCTAGGTCTTCCTCGTTGGCAGTCGTAACATCCTCGCCCTCTGCCGCGTCTAACAAGTTCCGCAAGTGCCGCGCCGCGCTGGCGATCTCGGCACCCGTCACGCCCTCGAGCAACGATTTATAGGTTGGCAGGCGCTTGAGCGCCGTCACGAATCCCCGGGGGAGGCGGCCGGTGAACGCAAAACTTGCGAGGGCCGCGAAGGAGTCCGCCAGGACGGTTAATATCGCGCGCGCGATGTTCGCGGCTCGCTCGGACCCCTCCTGAATCTGCACAAATTGCTGGTGACTGATCGCGGCGATCGCGTCTACTATCCTGTCAACACCGTGAGGGCGAGACTTGTCGTGCGCCATGCGGGCGGCAAGGATTTGGCAATTGTAGGCATGGTTGCCCAAACGGTGGTTAAAATCGTGCTGCGCGGCGTGCCAGACGTGCCGGTTGATGGCATAGCACATCTCGGCCCCGTTCTCTTGGTAGAACCGGAGCACGATGCGATCGTCCCAGTCTGGCAAACCGGACTTCGGGAGAGTTTCGCGCAAGACCCCCCGCGGCCCCGCGAGCGGTTCCGGGCGCAGGGCAATCTCCGGAACCCCCTTCTCCTTCGTGATGACGACCCGCGAGAGCAACGCGGCCACCTCCAGCGGGACCACCACGCGGACGCGGCGCTTGCTCCCCGTGGGTACCCGCCCCAAATACCGCCGCGCGATGGCCTCCTGCTCGAGCAGGACCTTGAACTCCTCTCTTGCGGATGCCTCCTTGAGGAACCGGGGAGGGAGGAAGTCGGGCACTTCCGGGGGCAGGTAAAAATAATGCGTCCGGTAAAAATGCCGCAACATTAAAATGATACCCAGGCGATTCTGGAGGAAGATCATCAGTGCCCCTTGTAATTTGCGGAAATATGTCTGCCGGGGCATCTCTTTCTCCGCCTTCTTCGCAGCGGTCTTGTTCCTCGGCGTGCGGGACATGGTGCTCTCGGTCTCCACCACGAGCCGGTGGTAGAGGCGGTCAATCACTTCCACCCACTCATTCTTCTGGATGAGTTCGCGGTATTCTTGCACCGCCGCGTCCTTCTTCAAGTCCTGCTCGAGACTCGCCACTGCAACATTGACCTTCGCTACCGCGTCTTGCATCGCGGCAAAGTCCCCGGCCCCCGTCAGCACGGGAAGGACTTCTTGGACGAGCGCGGACATGCTCCGAGACTCTTCCTTCGGGGCGGTGCGTTGTGTCAACAAGGAGATCATGTAGGCAATCTCGAGGTAGAATCGCCAGCGGTCCACGGGATGTCCTAAAGGTCCCCTCCATTGCGTCTTCCAGTGCACGTTCTCCGCGCCCGTCCCCTTGTTCACGTACTGGCGGAAGAACTCGAGGAGTCCCCCGACATAGTTCGTGATGTAGCGGTAACTCAGGCGGGTGAACGAATCGCTGTAGGTCCCTCGTGCTCGCGGGAGGTCATCCCGGACCCACGCGAACCCAGATCACTCGTTTGAGGTTGAGGAGCGAGTCAAGTCTCCCTGCTGCTCCGCCAGCACGTGCCGGACCAGAGCAGCGACCCCCTGCTCGGCAACGTCCCGCCAGTTGCCCGCACCCAGCAGGGCGAACAGGGTCATCATCCGGCGGCGGAGGATGTTCAGTTGAACCACCCTCACGGTGTCGCTGCGGGAGACTTTCGCGCTTGTCGGCCCTGTCAGGTTGGACCAGGGCGTTGTCGCGTGGATGCGGGGGTTTGCCACGAGAGGGTTGTCTTTTTGGAGCGCTTGGGACACGCTTAACCCCTCCGCGGCAGCGATCTCCTTCAAGTCCGCGAGCACGTCATACACGTTGGGATCAAATGTCGGGTCGCTCACGACCCCAACCTCCTCCACGGTCCCAACCTTGTGAAAGGCGAACAGGCCCGCGGCGCCCGCCCACTGGAAGAAGTCGTAACACACGTCGAGGAACCGGGCCAAGGCCCGACTATCTTCCTCGGAGTCCCCGGCGTCCGTCACGTGCGTGACCCAATAATATGCGATGTCTAACAAGTTCTGCTGGCCGGGAACGTTCAACGTGCCCGCGGCATAGTAAGGGTGGTGGGACGCCAACCCGGCTCCTTTCGCGTACACGGCGAAGTCTTGCATGGCCGCGTAGATCGCGCCCTTTTGCTCCGCCGTCAATTGTTCGTCCGGATTCTTCCGCGCGACCGCCCGGAAATTGTCGAGCTCTTCGGGTTCCGCGCGCCGCTCCCGGATCGCCCACACGGTCTTGGCAACGTCCCACAGGAATTGACAGTACTCTCGAAACGTCGCAACGCCGGAGAACGAGAAAAAGTCCTGCACGTGGTCCGCCTCCGGGAGTGCTGCCACGTGGGATGGGTGGGCCCAGTAGGCAGGGCGGACATTTTGGTGGTCCATCGCCTGGGTGATGGCGTCCTGCCCGATGTTAAACTGGTCCGGTCCCGCCATTTCCCGGACTGCCTGTAGCGTCAACTTGTCCGCCGGTAATTTATTGAGGTACTCGTTCGCCTGACTGGGCGGGAGCAGCGAGCTCCGGTGGATGTTGGCCACGTGCAACAACCCCCCCTCCTTCACGCGGCCTAATTGACTTTGCCAACCGCTGGAGGAGTCCGTGATACGGTCCGTTTTGGGGGGATTTCCACCTTTCCCCAGCGTGACCTCCCGCTGTTCGAACAGCGTGCCGGCCGGGAAAGTCACTTCCGGGCCCCGGAGCACGTGCAGGAGCATACCTAAACTGTACATCATGTTTAATTCTGATCCTCTTCTCCGCCGCTGCATGACTTTAAGCGCGAGCTTCTCGCGGATCACACTCCCGTCTTCGGCATCAGGGGGCACCCCCCGCGCGGTCGCCCACGCTTCCAAGTCTTTCCCGAGACTCGGGTCCCACGTCAGCGCGCGGAGCAACCATTCGGTCGGCCGGTACGTTTCCTCGCCAAAGGCCAGCGCCAGCGTGACGGAATTCCGCAATTTTTCCTCGAGACTCGCCTGTTTGGGCTCCACGTCCCCGCCTGCTTCTCCGGCGGGAGTCTGTTGGGGAGCCGCGGACAGTGATTCAGGAAGCGGCGGGGGGGTCGGGCGATCCGTCATGTCACGCCCCTCCTGCCTGTCGTGGACGTTTCCCGTCCTTCCGGCACTCGCGACACGCCCTTCTCTCATTCCTGCTTCTTTTGTGACTCATTTGGGTTCTTCTCCTTTGGTTTTTCGCCTTCGGCTCTCTTGCCCGCTTTTTCCTCCGGCGTCAAATCGTATTGGTGGGCGAAATCCTCGTCAAACGTGCTGTCCTCTTTTTCCTCGGACGAATAATACCCGTCACGGGAGCGGTAATATATCACGTACTCGTCCTCGTCAATGATCTCCTTCCCGTTCTCCCACTGGCCAATCCGACTTCCTCGACTGCCCCCTTGCCCGCCGGTGTCGTCCTCTTCGATTATCCGTTTTATTCCTTCTTCCTCGTCCCCGTCCTCCGCGAGCTCTGCTTTTTCTTGCTCGGCTAGCTCCGCAATTTCGGTTGCGAAGTAGCGCTCGGCCTCGGCCTGGAACGCTTTGTATTCCTCCGGGTGCTCCATGCGGAACTGCTCCAACCGCAAGTGCCACAACACGATGCTCTCCTTCTTGTAATCCCCGGATTTCACCTTCTCGAGGAAGCTCTTGGCGAGGCCCAATTCCCTTTCATCCTTCACCACGGGGACGTACCGGTCCCGGTACACCCAGGCGTTCACCACGGACTGGACGCCCTCGGGTTGGTTGACATGCATGGACACTGCCACGTTCCCGAGCAAGTCGCCCAATTGCACATCGCCATTCAACCGCGTTTCCTCCCGCAACTGCAGCAAGCTCCGGACGACAAAGTCCACGCTCCCCCGGACTTTCCCGATCTCCCCTTGCAAGATGCTCCGGAGCACGCTCGCATCTCGCTCGACACATTCGTTCCGGGGGTCAAACACGAACCAGCGTGTGGGATATCCATTCAGCGAGAACAGGTCCAAGTACCCCTGCACGCCCCCGCAATACGGTTTGACGCGAGCGGGTAGCGAGAAGTTCTTCACGATGACGTCCGTCTCGCGAAGCTCGGGGGTCCCGTCCACGTCTACCGCCTCCCGGTCCCGGAACAGGAACCACCCGTCCCGGTGTTCCACAAGCGAGAGGGCACGATGGAAGACCTGAGTCCAGAATGTTGCAAATTCCGTGGCGGTCGCGAGCTCCCCCGCCTGGTCGGACGAGAGGAAGGATCGCAGGGGAAACGGTGCCCCGGCATTGCCCAGACGCACGGGTTGCACGCGGAGGTGACTTGGTTTCAGGAACCGCATGTGTTCTACCTGCGCCCACCTCACGGTGGGGGGGAGGGCGGTCGCCCCATAGTTCGTGTTGAGGTAATAGTGCCCACCAAGCTGCTTGCAGCGGGCGATCCGGGGAGCGTGCCCCCACGCGTTGCGGAGCTTGTGCTCCCGCCCCTGCCACGTGACGGACAACCAAAAGTACGGTTCTCCTTCCGCGAGCGTGTTCGCCCGATTGGGGGTTTCGATGATGGACGCGAGCAAGTCTCCCGTAACCCCCTCGTCCCCGACCGTTCCCTCGTTCCACCCGCGCACGGTTGGCCCGGCAGCCAGCAACCACGCCTCGCGCAAGAACACTTGGAGAAATTGGGAACTCCCGCCCAGGCAGGTTTGCAGCAGGTCGAGCACTCGCAGTCGGGGGAAATCGATCGTGATCCCGAACGTGTTCATGGCGCCCGCCCCGCCACCCGGCGGTTTTGCGAGCATGGCCGCGCAACGGTCCTGGAGGGCCCACACCTGACCCCAGTCTGCCGCAAGTGTTCTCACCTCCTCCGGGGTGACGGTTTCGAAGGAGTACTGGTCTTGCGCGAGCAGCAGGAGCAGGCAGGCGGGTCCCTTCACGAGGAGGCCCGTCTTGGCAGATGCCAGGATCACCTGCACGGACGAGGTGAGATCAATGAGATCAAGCTCCCGCTCTCCCGCACGATGTTCGAACGCGTATTGCCACACTTCCGGCGGCACGTGCACGAGACCTTCGCACGCGTCGAGGTCGACCAGGATCACGGGTTCCTCGAGCTCGGGTGCGGCCCCGGGCCCGGGAAACCGGCGCACGATGACTCCCCGCCAGAGGTGTTCGGGCCCGGCATGCCCGCCGGGATGCTCGAATGGTTCGAACACTTCCCCGCCATAAATGTCGGTCAACCAGAACCGCGCGAATCCCTCGCCTTGCATGTCCACCACGCGCGTGTCGTGTGCCACGAAATCTTGCTCGCGCAGGAACACGCTGCGCACGTATCCTTCTTCTTGGGCGGCATCGTGGAGGGCCTTCTTCCGCGCGGTTGATGCCCGGCGCTGTTCCCGGGCAGTAAAGTCTTCGTTGTCATCTGTCATGGTTTTTCCCTCGGATTATTTCTCGGTTGGTCGGGAGCGACATATCGCAACCAGGAACGCCTTCGCGCGGTCGAGGGCGATCTCCCCCCTTTTCGTCCCGTTCACGAATAAGAGTTTCGTCTCCACGGGGGATGTCTTGGAACCTCTTCCATTCCATTTCATTCTTGTTTTCTTTGTTTTCTGACATAGTTTATCCCTCGCAGAGGAATGTTTTGAGTTCCTGGGCCCACGCGTGCATGTCCGTATTCAGACTATCAAACAATAAGAGCATGCGGGCCGCTTTCTGTTTTTGAGGGGCAGTGAATACGTGCGAGAAGGTCTGCCAGAGGAAACTGAACTCCTCGCGTTTAACCTGGGCGAGTTCTTGCAAGACTTCTATCCGTGCAAGTTCCAACCCGGTGATCACGTTCGTGAAATGCGAGAAAAACAGCGGGGTCGCGTTCAGGAGATCGACAAGGGCTTGCCGTTTTTCCTCAAGACCCGTATTCATTGCTCGCTCGCGTTCAGCACGACGTTGTGCTATTA
>Ga0299912_10001567_pt1 | contig 18433 bp, 14 predicted proteins | sample RVTome_2_FD_207667 | JGI IMG/M metagenome (GOLD analysis project Ga0299912, IMG submission 207667) | Soil microbial communities from uranium-contaminated site in the Upper Colorado River Basin, Wyoming, United States - RVT95D214 (version 2) ... | reverse complement strand
GGATTGTCCGTCACCAGCGGCGCCAGCACCGGCCGATACTGTTCCAGGTCCGGGCGCGCCGCGACGGGATCGGGCAGCACATCGGGCAAGGTGGCGAGAAAGCCGACGCGATAGGTCTTGCGGGTACGGCCGCTGTCCCACAGCTTCTTACGCGTCGCGCTGCCGATCAGCCCCGGCTGCAACACCAGCCTCACGGTATCCAGCATGTCCTGGTGCTCGCTCTCGAAGGGCAGGTGCTCCACCAGAAACTCCGCCAGCACCGGTCCCATGCGGCCGGCCACCACCACTGGATTTTCCAGCATGCGCCGGGCATTCTCCGAATAGGGCGCCACCCACCAGGCGCGCCGCGCCAGTTCATCGGTCAGCTGGCGCGAACGGCTCACCGCCACCACCGCCTCCGGCTCGCCGATCATCAGCAGTTTGTCCAGGTCTTCGTTATTGATCTGGCCCATGCGGGTCCAGCGGCGCAGAAACACCGGATAACCACCGGGTGAGCCAAGCACCTGCCCCGACAGCAGCTCGCGCACCTGTTGCAGGTACTGTTCGGTGCGGCAGTTGGGGTTGAGCGTGACCTTGACCTCGCGCTCACCCTGAAGTCCGTACACGGTAAGGGTGTTTTCGTCGATACGGATCGCCTCGACGTTGGCGATGAGTACGTTGAGACGCAGGGCGTCTTCATTGGTCAACGGCATGCCTACTCCCGGAACGGTGTCTGTGCGGCGCGCCGGCCCAGGCGCAACCATCCTCCCTGCCCGCGGATAAAATGGAGATGACCCGCCGGAACTTCAAGTGTTCCGCCCGGTACGGGCTTCATTCCGTGACCAGTGTCCACATGGGACGGTCCGCCGGCGCCACCGGGTCCAGGGAGTCCAGGGGTTGCGGCTTGGCTACCCAGTAGCCCTGCGCATAGTCGACGCCGATAGCGCGCAGGGCGTGAAAGATATCCTCGCTTTCGACGAATTCGGCGATGGTCTTGAGGCCGATCACCTGCGCCACTTCGTTGATCGAGCGCACCATGGCGTGATCGACACTGTCCTCGACGATGTCCTTCACGAACACGCCGTCGATCTTGAGGTAATCCACCGGCAGGGCCTTGAGGTAAGCGAAGGAGGACATGCCGCTACCGAAGTCATCCAGGGCGAAGTAGCAGCCGCGCCGTTTGAATCGGCGCATGAAATCCGTCGCCTTGCCCAAATTGGTGATGGCGGCAGTCTCGGTGATCTCGAAGCAAATCTTCGAGGCCGGCACGCTGGTTCCGTTCAACTGTTCGTCGAGAAACTCGTGGAAATACTCGTCGCCCAGAGATTCCCCCGACAGGTTGATGGTGCAAAGATGCAGGCGCTGGTGGCGTGCCGGGTCCGCCTCCAGCCAATCCAGGGCGTTACGGATCACCCATCGGTCCATGGTCGAGGCCAGCCCGTAGCGCTCTACGGCGGGCAGGAAAAATCCCGGCGGGACCAGGCCGCCGTCTTCGTCGATCATGCGGATCAACAGCTCATAGTGTTCGCCTTTCTCCACGTTGTTCACCGGCACGATGCGCTGGGCAAACAGGCGAAAGCGGTTTTCCTCGAAGGCCTGGTTCACTTTAGAGACCCACCGCATCTCGCCGTGGCGTTGTACCAGTTCGCCGTCGTCGCGGTGATACACGTGGATACGGTTGCGACCGCCCTCCTTGGCCAGATAACAGGCTGCATCCGCGGTGCTGAGCACGTCGTCCAGTCCCGCGCTTTCAGCCGTCACCGGCACCATACCGATGCTGACGCCGATGGTGAACAGATTGTCTTCCCACTTGAAACGGAAGTCCTGCAATGCCTTGCGCGTCTCGTCCGCCACCCGGTAGGCCTTTTCGATGCTGCAGTTCTCGAGCAGGATACCGAATTCGTCGCCGCCGAGGCGGGCGAGGGTATCGCTCACCCGCACCTGGCGCTGCAGGATCACCGCCACCTGCTGCAGCAACTGATCGCCGGCACCGTGGCCGCTGGTGTCGTTGACCACCTTGAACTGATCGAGATCGAGGTAGCACATGACGTGCTCGCCGCCATTTTGCCGCGCGTCGTCCAGGGCATTCGCCAGACGGCGATCGAACTCGGAACGGTTGATCAGTCCGGTCAGGCTGTCATGGGACGCCTGGTAGGACAGTTGCCGGTTCAGCTTGCGCGCCTCGGTCACGTCGTGGAACACCAGCACCGCTCCGGTGACGACGCCGACGACGTCCCGGATCGGCGCTACCGACTCGGTGATGGCGATCTCGTTGCCGTTGCGATGGATCAGCAGGCCGTGCGAGTCCATATCCCGCGCGCGCCCTTCGGCTATGCAGAGCTGGATCGGATCTGGGGCATCCTGGTGGGAAAACTCGCTCACCACGCGGAACACTTCGGTCAGCGGTCTGCCGCACGCCTCCACGTTGGTCCAGCCGGTCAGGCGCTCGGCCACCGGGTTGATATATTCGATTACGCCGTTGCAGTCGGTGGTGATCACGCCGTCGCCGATGGATTCCAGCGTCACCAGCGCCCGACCCTTCTCGCGGTTGAGCGCCAGGAACTGCGCGGCAAACTGCTGGTTGCTGATCATGTAGTCTTCGCGGCGGGCCGCGATCTCGCATACCCGGCGCAGCTGCTCGGAGCGGAATGGCTTGGCAATGAAATCCGCCGCCCCGCCCAACACCAGTTCGGCGGCCCGCTGCGGCGTGCCGTCCGCCGTCATGATTACCACGGTCTGGTGCGGATGCTCGGCCAGGATCGCCTTCAGCACCTCGGGGCCGGACAATTCGGGCAACATGACGTCGAGCAACACCAGGCTGTGGCGCCGGGCACGCCATGCCTCCAGGCCCGCGAGCCCGTCCGTTGCCGCTTCAATCTCGAAGCGGCGGTCCAGCACGCGCTGCACGATACGCTGAATATCCGCGTCATCCTCGATCACCAGCAGCGACGGGCGCTGCGGCGGCCCTCCGCCGCTGAGTGCATCGCGCAGGGCGTGGGGCAGCTGATGACGCTGCTCAAAGGTGAAAAACCGATTGATTTCGTATTCTTTCGCGGTCACCTCCGCGATGTGCTCGGAGTAGCTGCGTGACACCACCAGTATCGGGATGTCGGCGGGACATGGGAAAACCCCGGAACGAACCAGGCGCGCGAGGCGCCAGCCGTCCAGCGTGCCCAGGGGGATGTCGGTCACCAATGCATCAATGGTGCCGTTGTTGAGATGCTGTATTGCAGCGACGCCGTCATTCGCCTCGGTGACGCGCGCAAAACCCGCCGTATCCAGCGCCTCCCGCAGCGCGCTGCGCAGTTCGGGATCCCGATTGACCAATAATATGTGCGTCTGATCGATCATCAATTGCCGCTTTGCGTTGTCCGGTTCTGTTGTTATTTGAACGCCGTCACACAATTCCACACCGCCTTGCACTGCCGGCAACGAAGGCGCAGAATCGCCGCAGCCCACGCAGATACTACGCGGCGTCGGCGTTTAATAACAAGCCATACCCGGAAACAACCAAGCCCGGATCATTCATTTTTTCATGGACGACAGCCGTCGCGGCATTCGCGGCGGCGCCACCCGGCAGGACGCCATTGCCTGGGGGTCACCATGACCATGGAACATCGGCACCCTGTCCCGCCCGCTTCACACGCTGAACTCGGCGACCTGTTGGTGCACTATCTCGACCAAATCGGCGTCGAATTCATCTTCGGCGTCCCCGGCGGCGCCATTGAACCTCTTTATAACGCCCTGGCCCGCAGCGCCCGCAGCGGCGGCCCGCGCGCGGTGGTCGCGCGTCACGAATGCGGGGCTGCCTACATGGCAGATGGCTACACTCGGGAAACCGGACGTCTCGGCGTTTGCTGCGCCACCACCGGCCCCGGCGCCACCAATCTGATCACCGGCGTCGCCTCCGCCTACGCCGACAAGATCCCGATGCTGGTCATCACCGCACAGACCGCCCTGCCCTATTTCGGCCGCGGCGCATTGCAGGAATCTTCCTGCACCGCGGTCAACACGGTGGGCATGTTCCAGCACTGCACCGTCTACAACACCCTGGTGTCGCACCCGGATCAGCTGGAGGGCAAGCTCATCACGGCCATCATGACGGCGTTCCAGTCGCCGTGCGGACCGGCCCACATCAGCGTGCCGCGCGACGTGCTGTGTGCACCCTGGTCCGGCAACAACCCGATATCGCGGCTGGGGTCGTTGTTGCGCGTGCCCAACCTAGTGGACCCACATGCGGTCGAGGCACTGTGCGAGCAATTGACCGATGCGCGGCGGGTGGTGATCCTGGTGGGCGCCGACTGCGGCGATGCCATCGACGCCATTACCTCTTTCGCGGAAGTGATCGGCGCCGAAGTGGTGACCACGCCGCAGGGCAAGCCGTGGATGGACGCCTACCATCCCCAGTACCGCGGCGTGTTCGGCTTCGCCGGCCATGCCAGCGCCCGCCAGGCGCTGCTGTCGGACGAAACCGACCTGGTGCTGGCGGTGGGCACCGACCTCGACGAGTTCGCCACCAGCGGCTGGGACCGTGCTGCGCTGCTCAACGACAAGCTGATCCACGTCGATGAAACGCTGAACCATTTCAGCCGCTCACCGATGGCCCGCACCCACCTGTACGGACGCATCAAGACCGTGTTCGAGATGCTGGCGCAGCGTGCGCTGCAAGCGCAGAAGCTGGGCGACGCGTGTGTCCTTAACCCGGCCGCAAGCACCGAGCCGGCCACCGCCGCCGCGCCGGAGCAGGAGCGGCGCAACGACAGCAGCCGACGCTGCGCGCCGCGCCACATTGAACTGGAAGACCCGGCCAAATACCGCCACGAGGGCACGCCGATCAAGCCGCAACGGCTGGTGTGCGAACTTACCCGGCTGTTCCCTGCCGAAACCCGCTTTTTCGCCGATGCCGGCAACAGCTTCGTCTGGACCACCCACTACCTGCACACTCGGCAGCGCGGCACCTACCGCGTGGCCATGGGCTTCGGCGCCATGGCCTGGGCGGTGGGAGCCGCCGTCGGCGGTGCCCTCGGCTGTCGCGGCACGCCGGTGGTGTGCATCACCGGCGACGGCAGCTTTCTGATGAGCGGCCAGGAGATCACCGTGGCAGTGCAGGAACGCGTACCCGTGATTTACGTGGTGCTCAACGATCGGGCGCTCGGCATGGTCAAGCACGGCCAGCGCCTGTCCGGCGCCGAACAGACCGCCATCGAACTGCCGCCGGTGGATTTCGCCGCCATGGGACGGGCGATGGGCGCCGCCGGCCATACCATCACGTCCCTCGCCGACCTGTATGACCTGGACATTGATGCCCTGTGCGCCCGACCGGGACCGGCCATACTGGACGTCTACATCGACGGCGAGGAAGTGCCGCCCATGGACATGCGCGTGCGCACGCTCAACCTGCAACCGGGATTATAGAACCTACGGAACGTCGCGCGGCGGCGGCCCCTGGTAATCGATGTCGTCGCAGCGCAGGGGAAGAAAGGTTTCAGCGGGGCGTTCCACGGCGTCGACATAGCACGCCGTCACGCCGCTCATCACGACCATCGCGAACAAGCGGTAGATTTGCTCCGCATTAAATCCTTGGTCGGACAAAAAGGCAGACACATAGCCATTGATGTTCATGCTCTCCTTGTAGTCGAGCCGCAACACCTCCTCAATGGCGTAGGCCAGCGTCAAGTGTGGACCATGCTCGAACCCAAGGCGAGTGGTAAGCTGCTCCATCGGAGGAATGCGCTCGTCACCGCTGGCCAGGGGCCGTGCATAACCGGTGATGCGTACCTTGCCGCGGTGTTTCTGCACCTCGCGTTGTACGATCTCTGCGGCAGACAGGCCATCCTGATGATCACGCAAGGCCTGCTGGATGAACGCCACCCCGTCCAGCAAGGGACGGCTGCCGTACATGGTCGAATCCGCCGCCAGCACGCCGGCTGAAGTTGCCGCCACGACCGACGCGCGCGCGGTACCGGCCAGGGCGCCAATCTGATTGCACCAAATCCGCGGGTCCGGCCAACTCAGACAAATATGAACGGCTTCCAACCAGTCCGCCAAGCGACGCTCCGGCAACAAGCCGAGCACGTTCAGCGTGAGCATTTGAAAATAAGATGCCTCGCCAACCAGCTCTTCCAGAATCGAATGGCCGTGACTGAAGGCCCCCTTGCCGGCAAACCAGCCGCCCTTGCGGCTGCGGATCACGCCGCGTTGCCTGTCCCAAGTCTCCCTATTTTTCATCTTCGATCACGTAGTCGTCGTCAGATATCCAGGGCAGGGCCGTGACCGGCTTGTTGGCCAGCTCCACGCCATGGGCCAGCAGCCCCGGCGCGCACAGCAACTGGAACAAGCCCGCCGCAGCCCGCGGCATGAAGCCAAGGTCGCAGAACGCCGCCGCCGCCACCCCGGTTGCCAGCCAGCCCATCTGGTGGTCGCGCAACTGGGCAGCGAAGTCCCGACCCCATGCCAGCACCGAGCCTACGCCCGCGGTCGCGATCAGTTCATCGGCGATACCTGCCGCCAGGACATCAGCTGAGCCAAAGCGGCGCCCGAAACCCGCTACCAGGTGATGATCGGAATCCTCGGGCTGCTCTTCATACTGCGCCAGAAGCTCGGCAGCCACCTGTTGCGGGGAGCGATCCACCGCCTTGCGCAGGAACCGCATGCTCGGCTCAACCTCAGCGGCTCCCAGATGCCCTCCCCCCATGACCATCAACGCGATAGGCAGGACATGCGATGCATCGGTCTTGCCTACGCCGGCATTCATGGCGGCCCGCGTGGCCGGGTGCCGCGGACCTGGATTGATCAAGCCGATCATCAGGCGCTCAAGCAGTTGAGTCTGGCGGACGTCGGGCAACTCGCCGCGAAACAGCAGGAACAACACCTGGGGAAAACTGCAGCGCTGCATCAGCTGCGACAGTTCGTAGCCGTGGCAACGCGCCGCAACGGCGAGGTAGGGATTGTCGTCGGCGGGCTCTTCCTGCCAGATGCGGGTCGCTGCGCGCTCCGCGAAGCGGTCCGCCCGCCGCTCGACCCGGCGTTGCTCCGCCTGATCGGTCATAGTTCGAATCTCGCCTGGGCATACAGGCTGCGGCTCGGCAACCGGTAATCGCCGGGAATGGCCGGGTCGCTGGGTTCGTAGGCCCTGGCATCGAACAGATTGTGGATGCTCAGGGTGAACCCCCAGCCCGCAGCCGCATTGTCGTGACGCAGGGTCAGGTGGGCCAGCGAGTAGTCGGGTACCGGGTCGCGGCCGTCGCCGGCGGCACGTTTGCGATCGGCCACCCAGCTGCCCTGCAGGGCCGCCGTCCAGTTGGCGACGAACTCCCACTCCAGCCCCGCATAGATCTGCTGGCCGGGCGCATCGGGCACCGTGTCGCCGCCGGTCTTGTACTCCGCGCGCTGCACGGCGTAGCTGCCGAACAGGCGGGCGCGCGGCGTAGGTTTCCAGTCCACCTCCAGTTCCAGTCCCTGGCCGGTCTGGCCGGACGTATTGGTGGCGATTTGGGCCCCGGTGCCGGGGTCGACCACGAAATCGATCAAGTCCTTGGCATCGTAATGGAACAACGACAGGCCCACGCGGGACGAAAACGTCAAGCGGTAGTCGAATGCGAGCTCGGCCGTGTCGATGGTTTCCGGCTTCACGTCGACATTGCCCACCAGGGAGGGGTTGTTGATGAAATAGAGTTCGGACAATGAGGGCGCGCGAAATGCATGCCCGTAGAGGAGCTTGGTGGTGAGCTTGTGCGTCGTCGACCAGACCAGGGCGGCGCGGGGATTGGTGGTCGAACCGAAATCCGAATAGCGGTCGTAGCGTATGCCGGCAGTCAGTTCCCAATCGGGTGCCAGGGCCCATTCATCCTGGGCCGAGACAAACCAGAGATCCCGCTGCCGATCCTTCATGAAGACGAAATCGGTGGCGCTTACGTCGGTAAGGGAGCCGTCCACCGGCGAGACACCGCCGTCAATCACACCGGGACCGAAATTTTTGCTTTCGCTGGTATCAATCTCTTGTCGCGTGACACCAGTCCCTAGTCTAAGCGTATGGCCTTCCCAGCCCCGGTAGACTCCGGTTACATTCATCGAGTAACTCTTATCGACCCCAGAGGGGGCTCCTATTACACCGTCGGTAAAGGTCACCAGCGCACAACCACCACTACAGGAAAACAGGTTGCCGTCGGTCCCCACCAGCACCGTGGCGCCCGCCGGCAGTACGGTGAACCGGTTACTGTCCTTGAGGTATTGATAGGTGAGATGGGTGGTCACGTCCAAGTTCGGCGCCCAGTCATCGGCGCGATAGCTGAGATCGACCAGATACTTCTCTTCGTCGGTCCGTCCCTCCGGGTCCAGGGCCTGGGCCGAACCAGGACCGACACCGGCGTCATACTGGCGCCAGCCCCAGAAACTGAGGTTCCAGCGATCACGCGCCAGGTTCAGATGGGTATCGAGTATGTCGTAGCGGGTACTGAGCGCAGCGGGCGCACGGGAGGCGTCGGTGCTGAAGCTGGCATCGAACGTCGATTGCAGATCGGAATCGACGGTACGCTTGCTGTCGCCGTCGCTCTTCAGCCACTCGACGCTGGCGGCCACCTGCCAGCCGCCTGCTTCGCCACCGTATTGGGCAAACACGTCGGTGGTGGAAAAAGAACCGACACCGACGCCCGCACGGGTACCGGCAATATCGGCGGCCTTCTTGGTAATCACGTTGATCACCCCGGCATAGGCGTCGGCGCCGTACACCGCCGAACCCGGCCCGCGCATCACCTCGACGCGGGCGATGGCGGCTACCGGCAGGCGGAAAGTGTTCGGGCGGCCGCCGGTGGTGAACTGGGTGATGGGAATGCCGTCGATCAGCATCAATACCTGCGGGTTTTGCCCGGTATGGATGCCGCGAATGGAGTAGATGGAATTCAGTCGGTTGAACGATGAGGATACGTGCAGTCCCGGCACCATCTCCAGCACCTGATCGAGGTCGGTGGCGCCGTGCGCTGCAATGTCGTCCGCGGTGATGATCGATGCCACGGCGGGAGCCAGACGCACCGACTTGCTGAGGCCGGTGGCGATACTGACGCTTTCCTCGTCACCGTAAAGCAGGGCCAGTTCGCCGTCGTCGCCTTGTGCCCAGGCCAGCCCCTGGTACTGGCAGATAAGCAACACGCCGACGGATACCGCATGACGCATGTTCATGATCGCCCGACTCCAAGACGCCGCGCCCCCCTGACCCGGAGTCCGTTTTTGGTGTGACCAGTTTACGCTGTCCTTCGTCAACCGGAGTCCAAGAATACCGGGCTTCGCGTGGATACGGAAGCGCGCGCCGCATTGTTTTACTCTGTCCGTCATGTTTTCTTGATCGGCAGCGGGATGGTGACGGTGAACACGGAGCCTTTACCCGGAGCACTGCTCAGGGTCACGTCGCCGCCCATCAAGCGGCACAACTGGCGTGTGATGGCCAAACCGAGACCGCTGCCTTCGAAGCGGCGCTTGGCTCCGCTGTCCACCTGGCGGAACTGTTCAAATACCACCTGCTGCTGTTCCTCGCTCATGCCGACGCCGGTATCGGCTATCTGTATCGACAACAGGTGGGGACGATGTTCGGCAATCACGGCGATACGGCCCTGCTCGGTGAACTTGGCGGCGTTGCTCATCAAGTTGAGCAGGATTTGTACCAGGCGCCCGCGATCGATCTGCAATGGCCCGGCTTCGTCGATGATCTCGATGTCCAGCTGATCACCATTCTGCACCACCAGCGGCCTGACCGTAGCCTCCGCCTCTTCCAGCACCTCGGCCAGCGCCACCGGTTCCAGATGCAGTTCCATGCGGCCGGCCTCGATCTTCGCCAGGTCCAACACCTCGTTGATCAGGTTGAGCAAATGCTGCGCACTGCGCTGGATTCGATCCAGATCGTCCATGTGATCGTCGAGTCCCTCGTCCTGCAGGGACTCCGCCACCACATCGGTGTAACCAATGATCGCCTGCAACGGCGTGCGCAGCTCATGGGTCACGTTGGCCAGGAACTCGGATTTGTGACGGCTCGCCGCCTCGGCCACGTCGCGCGCAAGCACCAGCTCCTTGGTGCGCAAATCCACCTCCGATTCCAGCCGCTCGTTCTGCTGTCGCAAGCGGCGGTCGCGCTCCGCCAATGCCTGAATCATGGCATTGAACACGGCGGCGATACGCGCCACCTCTCGCGGGCCATCCAGCGTCGCCTGCACGCCGGTTTCACCCTGCTCGGTGCGCTGCATCAAGGCGGACAAGGCCAGCAGTGGCTGCGTCAGGCGCGCCAGGATCAGGTTCAACACCAGCAACAGCACCAACGCGAACAACAGGGCGATGGCGATATTGTTCCGGAACACACCCAGCTGGATTGCGCGCAGGTCATCCTTGCTGACGGCTACGTAGGCATGGCCGAGCAGTTCGCTCGACGTGTGTTCGACCGCGTAGGCCGGCAACTCCGATTCCGCGTGCTCTCCGGGCGCATACACCGGCGCCATGAAATGCCAGGCAGCGTTGTCCTCATGGATCAATGCAGCCCGCTCGGCCGGCCAGCGCAGCAGGCTACGGGCGAGTAGCGGCGCCTCTGCGGTCCCGCGCGTGACGATGGCGTTGTGGCGCAGGTCGAACAGCACCACCCGCTTCACCCCCGGGAACGCCATGCTGGCCTGGATGGAATCGTCGGCACTCTCGCCGCTGGCGTAGAGCAGTGCCAACACGCTGCGCTGCGCCAGGTCTTCGGTGACCTGCAGGCCTTGCGCAACCGACAGCTCGCGATAGTGATTGGCGGTGACCCAGGCCGTAGCGACGGAAACGGTCACCGCGAGGGCCGCCACACCAAGCGAAAACGCCAGGAATAACTGGCGACGGAAACTGAGCTTGCGGGAAAAAAACCACCGGATGCGTGCGACTGCGGGCGCCATCATTCCCCCTTACCTGCTCGGGAACACCAGGGCGAAATCGCGCTCCTGGCCGGGTGTGTAGAGCATGCCGAGATGGGAGGCCGTACGCAGGTTGACCGCAATCTTGAGATCACGCAGGGGCTCAACGCCAGGCTCGGTCCGGCCGTTCTGCACCATCCCCAGGGCCATGTTCGCCAGGCGCCGTCCCATGCCCTCATGATCGGGATAGAGTGAAAACAATGCGCCTTTCTCGGCGTGGGATGGATTGTCGGAGAACACCACCAGGCGTTTTTTCCAGGCGGCCTCGAGTATCAGCGGCAACACCGTTTTGTCCGGCGCGACGATATCCAGCGGCAACCAGATTGCGTCCTGCTGCTCACGCACGGCATCGAGCACATCCAGGTAATTTTTCACGGCCGTGCGCATATCGGCGGCCTCGGAGGCGAGCAACTGAATGCCGTACCGCTCGGCCAGGCGTTCGGCCCGCCGCACCAGCCAGCCGTTGTGCTTTTCGCTGTACACCACGAAGACCCGCTTGACCCGGGGAGTCAGCTCGCCGAGGCGGCGCAGGAACTGCTCCGGGTCCGCGGTCAGGCTGATGCCGGACACGCCGTCGGGCGCCATCAGCGTGGCACCCACCACCACCGGCGTATCCGCCGCGAGACCCTTGGCAATGTTGTAGCCGCGCTGCCCCAGGGCGATGACTGCGTCGGGCCGCTCACCATTCAGCCAGGCCTGCACCTCGTCGCTTTGGACGGCGCTGGCCAGGGCGCGCGGCAACACGCGCACCCCCGGCGTCTGCTGCACGCCGGCGATGATGCTTTCGAACACTTGGGAATAGGCGCCGGAGGTTTCGGGGTAGATCACCGCGATGGTGGCTGCATGTACAGTCGGCGCCATCAGCCACAGTGCCAACAGCGTTGTCCATGCCGATAGTCCCGTTCGCCTGCTGCAGAGACTCCGCCGCATTATCTGATCCCTGTTGTTGCGCTCTCCACGCCTGGCGGCATCGTGGTCGCACCCAGAATTTCCGCCGCCAGTATACACGAGCCACCCTGCGGGTAGCGGCTCCCGCTGCAAGGGATAGAGGCCGTCCTGGAAGAACAAAACACAAAGATTTGACCACGAGGGACACGGGGGCACGGGCTTTACCTGGCGAAACTCATCACATTGCCGGTGTTCCCCGTGGTTTGCCTGCCTGGCTTTCGGGTGTCGGGGAGCGACTAGTTCAGTTGTACCCGTTGCCCCCAGGGCACCTTCGCCTTGCCCTTGACCAGCCAGATCACGGGAAATCCTGGCTCCTGCGTCGGAAACTCCCCATCCGCGTCGGTGAAGTAGACCAACAGGTCAGGTTGGCGGTCTTCGCGCTCCAACCAGTCGAACACCGGCCGGAACGAGGTGCCGCCGCCGCCGGTGAACTCGCGCGGCAGCTTGAACTCCTCCCACGGTTCGTAGCTCCACGGCCCATCAGCCGCCAGTTGCGCGTCGCAGGCATGCAGAGTGACGCGGGCCCGCACCTGCCCTTTGATGGCGTCGATCTCGGCCAGGAATTCACCCATCTCCTTGTCGCTGACTGAGCCGCTGGTATCCAGCGCCACCACGATGTCGATTTCCGAGGAGCGCAGACTGGGGAATATGGCGTCACCTTCACGACGTGAGGGGCGCGAATAGTTGTAGTCGTCGCGCGCGGTGGCCGTCATGTAGCGGGCCAGCAGCATGCGCCAGGGCAGTTGCGGCTGCAGCAGGTGATCGATGAGCCGCGCCAGCGCCCCGCCCATTTTCCCCGCCTGCAGCGCCTGCTGTGCCGCGCCGGCCATGCGCTGACGCCACTGCACCGACAGGCGCTCGCGCTCTTCATGGGACAGCGGCTCGGGCCTGGGTGCGCCGCCCTTGCCGTCCTGCGGCTGCTCTTGCGGTTTGCCGCCGCCGCCCTTGTTGTCCTTGTCCTCCTGCGTCGCCTTGCCGGCGCCGCCTTCACCCTTGTCGCCACCACTGCCGGGCGTGCCGCCCTGATCGCCGCTGTCCTGATCATAGACATGCTCGTCGTGCGGCTGCATCGACTCGGCCTCGTCCAGGCAGGGATAGATCTCCTCCGCCGTCATGCCCTTGTATTCATCGAGGAACAGCGCATCCTGTACCGGGGTGAGCCCTTCGTCGATGAGCAGCGGATTGATGGCCAGATCACAGGCCACGTCCCAGCGGTGGCGATCGCGGTGCTGGCGGCGGGCAAAATGGGACAGCGCGCAGTGCAGGGCCTCGTGGGCCAGGGCGAACTGGGTCTGATCGAGGGTCAACGCATCCATGTAATCGGCGTTGTAGTAGAACGCGCGCGCGTCCGTGGCGGTGGTCTTGCACCAGCGCGGATCGGCGGCCACCAGCGGCAGGCGCAGCACCAGCGCGCCGAGAAACGGCTTGTCCAGAATCAGCCTGGTGCGCGCGGCACTGAGTTTGGTTTCGAGATCAGCTGACATAGCGAATTAGACGCAAAGACGCGAAGGCCGCAAAGAACGCAAAGGGGTTCGGGAAAAAAGGTTTTCTTTGCGTCCTCTGCGTTCTTTGCGCCTTTGCGTTTAACATCTTTACATCTCGTACAGCATCACGTCGGCCACGGCCTGGGCCCAGGGGGCGAACTCGGGCACGTTGAAAATATCCTGGCCAATGGCGCGGTGCATGTCGGACACCAGCATCACGCCCATCTCGCGCTGGCTGAAGCGGCCGGCGAACTCCAGGATCGGACCGTACACCTCAGCGCCCTTTTTCTCGGCCTTGGCGCGCAGGGCGCGCGCCACCAGCGCGGAGGCAACAGCGTATTGCAGGTCGATCTCGCGCGGCACCGGCACCGGTTCGCGGCGCAGGATGGCGTCGAGGTCGGGCAGCTTGTCCAGGTTGCGCACGAAGGCGGCGGCTTCGATGCCGGCAGCGGGCCCGACACAGGCCTGCAGGGTTTCCACCAGCAGTTGGTGCGCCTCACCGAATTTGTGCAGCGCGCGATGGGCAAACTCCCAGGAACGCGGCGAGGGAAAGGCGATGGGATTGTGCGCAGGGTCGAAATCGAACAGCAGCTCGGGGCGGAAGCGCAGGAAGGCGATGACGCGCTCGTCGATACCGTTGCGGTAGGCCCACAGGACCCAGTCGTCGAGATGGGTTTCCACCTCGAAGTGGGCGAAGCGGTTGGCCAGCGGCGCCGGCATGGCGTAGGTGACGCCGCGATCGCCCTGGCGGTTGCCAGCGGCGAAGATGGCCCAGCCCTCGGGCACGCGGTATTCGCCCAGGCGGCGATCGAGAATCAGCTGATAGGCGGCGGCGGACACCGACGGCGGCGCCGAGGTGATTTCATCGAGGAACAGGATGCCGGCCGGGCCATGACGCCCGGCATCGGGCAGCATGGCGGGCACCGCCCATTCTACCTGGCCGTCGCTGCGGAACGGAATGCCGCGCAGATCGCTGGGTTCCATCTGCGACAGGCGGATGTCGATGACGGGCACCGCGTTGTGCTGCGCCACCTGCGCCACCATCTGCGATTTGCCGACGCCGGGCGGACCCCACAGCATCACCGGCGTGTGATGGCCGTCGCGCGTGCTCGCAAATTCCCGCTCCAGAACCTCGGTGATGTGTGCCGGACGCATCAAGACTCCCCGTTACGTGGCAAAGGACAATAGCTTACTGCATTTGTCGGAATTACAGAACAGGGGATGGGGCCGGAAGCCCCAAGTTCCAAGTCGCAAGTTTCAAGTGGCAAGACAACAGACCGAAACTCGAAACTCGAAACTCGCGAAACCTAGCCCTCTTGCTGCTGCTCCGCCACCTGCTTGTGCACCTCGGCCATGTCCAGTTCCTTGGCGCGCTGCAACAGGTCCTTCAGCTGCGAGGCCTGCAGGGCGCCGGCCTCGGAATAAATGATGACCTGCTCGCGGAAAATCATCAGCGTGGGAATGGAGCGGATCTGGAACAGGCCGGCCAGCTCCTGCTCCTCTTCCGTATTGACCTTGGCGAACACGATGTCGGGATGATTCTCCGACTCCGCCTCGAACACCGGACCGAAGCCCTGGCAGGGGCCGCACCACGGCGCCCAGAAGTCGATCATGATGAAGGCATTGTCGTTGATGATTTGGTCGAAATTTTCTTTGGTCATGTGCACGGCGGCCATGGCGAGTCTCCGGTTCGCTGAGTGATGAGGAAAGTCTGAGGCGGGCGGCGGCAGCGGGCCGGGGCAAACGACAGACGGGTAGTGGTGAGCATTAGCCTACACTAATGTTTTCGTGAACAGAACCGCGCCCACCATGGGGGACGCGCTCGCGCGCAGGACCGGACTATTGGGAAGGTTCGTGCGGTGCCCACGGGCATCACGCACCGCGGCCGGTGAAGCGGATGATCTGGCGCCGGCCCCTCTTGTCCGGTCGCCTTGCCGGCAACACACCGGCGGCAACGGCCAGGCGCCGATCCTCGGCCAGGGCTTCGCGCCGGCCGCGGCTCTCTTCCGTCTCCGTATACAGTTGCTGCGCCACCGGCGCGGGGCCGCGCTGCTCCGACAGTGCCGCAACCATAATCACAAACTCCACGCCGCCCTTGCGGATCAGCAGTTCGTCGCCGCACTGTACGCCGCGCGAGGGTTTCACCCGCACGCCGTTCAGATGCACGTGGCCGCCGTTGATGGCTTCCACGGCGAGGGCGCGGGTCTTGTAGAAGCGGGCTGCCCACAGCCACTTGTCCAGACGGACGGCGCCCTTCCCACCGCCGTCACTCATCCGCTCCGCCCTGGCTGATTTCCACGTAGTACTCCATGGTGATCAGCGTATTCTCCCGGCTGTCGCAGGCCGGGCAATGCAGCAGCATAATCAGCCCGAGAGCCTCTTCGTCCTCATAACACTCACCCTCGACGCGGAAATACTCCAGCATCCCTTCATAACCGCAGTCGATGCAGGTGCCCCACGCGCGCAACGCCTTGCTCATCAGTTACCAGTCCTGTCCGGGAAACGGGCCAAGTCTAACGGAAACCGGCGCCATGCCCCAGCCGTTGGCACGCGGTTCCTGGCGCGTGCTAAAGTGAGCACACATAAAGACCCACCGGCCGTCAGTAAGCATTACACCTACAATCCAATATAATTACCAAGGTGATTTATGAACCTCCTGCAGAATTTCACCATCAAAACCCGCCTCATTGCGCAGGTCACTTTCGCCATTGTGCTGATGGTGGCCATCGGCCTGATGGGACTGAGCGGCATGCGCCATGCGGATGAGTCGCTTAGCTCGGTATACAACGATCGCCTGGTCCCCACCGGGCAGATCAGCCAGATTCTCGAAATGATGCAGGACAACCGCACCCAGCTGTTGCTGACCTTGCAGCACGACCCGGCCAGCGAGTTCTCCAAGATGCATGACCATCCCATCGACAGGCATCTCAAGGTGGCGGAAGAGAACATCGAAAAAATCACCACCCTCTGGCAGGCGTTCATGACCATCTCTCACTCCGATGAGGAGAAAAAACTGGCCGACGACTTTGCCACCAAACGCGCGGTGTTCGTCAACGAGGGGCTGAAACCGGTCATCGCCTCCCTCAAGGCCGGCCGCTTCCACGAAGCCAATGAAACGCTGCTCAAGCGCGTCAACCCGACCTTTTACACCGCCAATGCCGCCGCGGAAAAGCTGCTGCAGCTGCAGCTGGACGTGGCGCAGGAGGAATTTCACCGGGCGGAAGGCGAATACCGGACGATCCGCACCGCCGTCATCACGCTGATCGCCGTCGCCATCGGCCTCTCCGTCCTGGTGGCCTGGACAACCATCACCGGCATCGGCCGTGCCGTGGCGGAACTGGAACGCGCCAGCGGCCAGCTGGCCGAAGGCAACCTGACCACCCACGCCGACTATCAGGGCAAGGATGAACTGGGCCGTGTCGCCCAGGCATTCAACCGCATGGCCGAACGTTTCCACACCATGGTGCAACAGCTCTCCGGCGCCACCAGCCAGCTGGCGGCAGCGGCGGAAGAAACCTCCGCGGTCACCGAACAGACCAGCGCGGGCATCCGCCAACAGCAATCGGAAACCGAGCAGGTGGCCACCGCCATGAACGAAATGACTGCCACGGTACAGGAAGTGGCGCACAGCGCGGCGAGCGCCGCCGAGGCCGCACACAAGGCCGACGAAGAGGCGACCACCGGCAAACAGGTGGTGAACCGCACCATCGACGTCATCGACTCCCTGGCCAACGAAGTGGAAAATGCCGCCGGTGTGATCCACCAGCTGGAGCAGGACAGTGACAAGATCGGCACGGTGCTGGACGTGATCCGCGGCATCGCCGAGCAGACCAATCTGCTCGCCCTCAACGCCGCCATCGAAGCGGCCCGTGCCGGCGAACAGGGTCGCGGCTTCGCCGTGGTGGCCGACGAGGTGCGCACCCTGGCCTCGCGCACGCAGCAGTCCACCGCTGAGATCCAGGGCATGATCCAGAAGCTGCAGACCGGTGCGGCCAACGCCGTGAAGGTGATGGAAACCAGCCGGAACCAGGCCCAGGCCGGCGTGGAGCAGGTGGCGCAGGCCGGCGTGTCGCTGGACTCCATCACCCGTGCGGTCGGCACCATCAACGACCTCAACGCCCAAATCGCCTCCGCCGCCGAGGAGCAGAGTTCGGTGGCCGAGGAGATCAACCGCAACATCGTCAATATCAGCCAGGTGGCGGAACAGACCAATCAGGGCGCGCAACAGACTGCGGCCGCCAGCGAGGAGCTGGCCCGCCTGGCCGAGCAATTGCAGGGACTTGTCGGCCAGTTCCGCATCTAGCCCGATTCATACGCGCAAAAGAAAACGCCGCCAGAAATGGCGGCGTTTTCTTTTAGCCCACGGCAGCTGAGCATCCTAGTCCCGCTCCTGCTCCCAGTCCTTGGGCAGTGCCTCCGGGCAGTTGTCCGCCACCTGCTGCAACAGGGAGGTACGGGCATCCAGCAGCTTGCGCATCTGCTCCATCTCCTCGCGCAACTGGACCACTTCGCGCTGCAACGCGCTTTGCGCCAATCCCTCTTCCACCGCCTGTAGCAACACCATGTTGTCGGCCGGCTTTTCGATGAAGCGATGCAGCTGCGCCTGGTTGATGGCGGAGCGAAACAGTTCGCTGTCGGCATAGCCGCTGACGATGATGCGGTAGGCATGGGGCTGGATCTGGCGGAAGGCCTGCAGGAACAGGGCACCGTCCATACCCGGCATGCGGTAGTCGGCGATGACGATGTCGAACGGAATTTCCCGCGCCCGTTCCAGAGCCGCCGCCGGCTGCTCGAAACGTTCGATTTCATGGTCGCCCTGCATGCGGAGCACGCGCCCCATGGCACTCAGGTTGTGCGGTTCGTCATCCACCAGCATGATGCGCGCCATGGCGGTTCTCCTGACCGGAAGCTGTGTCCCTACCCTACATGAGCCGGCCCCGCCGCAGCAAGGCGGGGCCGGCCGTCACTGGAAGCTTAGCGCAGTTCCAGCAGCAGCTGGTTGAGGCGTTGCACGAAGGCCGCCGGGTCGTCCAGCTGACCGCCCTCGGCCAGCAGCGCCTGATCGAACAGGATGCTGGCCCAATCGCCGAAACGCTCGCCCTC
>Ga0299912_10001566_pt1 | contig 18436 bp, 15 predicted proteins | sample RVTome_2_FD_207667 | JGI IMG/M metagenome (GOLD analysis project Ga0299912, IMG submission 207667) | Soil microbial communities from uranium-contaminated site in the Upper Colorado River Basin, Wyoming, United States - RVT95D214 (version 2) ... | reverse complement strand
TCTATCTGAAGCTCTCGCCAGGTGTTACCCAAATCTATCGCTGCCAGTGGCTCGACGAAGACCGTAGCGCCGCTGGAGGAGACATCGTGAACAATGCCCCTAACCTCCCCTTTGAACTCGGCCTTGACCGGGATGACATAGCGGCCGCCCCTCAAGGTAATGATAGGCTCTTGAGCCACCTGGCGGCTCTGCGCCGAGCTTAGGAGTTCGTTCATCCGCGTCAAGAGCCGGTCGTGAGCCACCTTCGCCTCATGGCGGATGCGCCCTAAGGCGGGGCTGGCGCTATCCAGCACCTCGCCTCGCTGGTCTATGCAGCGGGCAATTTCCGCCTCCAGGCGAGAGGAGTCGGCGATATGCTGGGCCACTTCGGATAAAAGGGGTAACTGCTCGTTCAGCCTAACGATGGTAGCGCGGACGGTTCGTCCCGCGGCCAGCGTAGACTGAATGTTGAGCAGCTCGTCTGTCTGGAGGATGCCTCCCATCATGGCTCGCTGAGCGGCAGGCCGCACATCATAGACGCCACCCAGCGAGAAATTTGACTTAAGGTCTAGTAGACGCTTGGCCTCGCGGGTAGCTTGCTGCCGGCGTTGAACCTCCTGGAGTTCCGCCGACGGCAAAAGGGAGAGAGCCAGCTCCCGGCTGGCGGAAAAGGAGGTGAAGCCGGCCAGCCGCTCCCGTATCTTGTGAAATTCCAAGGTGTTAAGAGCTTTTTCGTTCATGGTTAATTTAGGTGTACCTCTTCACTTCAAACCTATATAGCTTCACCGGCTCGGAGGGGGCGATGAAGCCCTTCTGGCGGCAGATGCTGATCTGCTCCTCTACCGTGTCCACTCCGTCCAGGTCGGGGAGGAGCAGCCCCCGCCGGCCGCCGCACTCCACGATGACGCCGTAGCAACGAGGATCGAGCTGGTCCGCGCCTTCCACCGGCTCCGGCGTGGTGAGCACATCCACGCTATAGCTGAGATGGGGAAGCTCACTCGGGTCTACGGGCACAAAGCGAGGGTCCTGGGTAGCCGAGCTTATGGCATTCATCATCACCTCTTCGGCCACGGTGGATCTGGTGGGCAAGAAGGTGCCGATGCAGCCCCGCAATTGCCCGCGCTTCTTAATGGAAACAAAGACCCCGGCCCTCTCCCTCATCTCCGGCGTCAACTCCTTTGGCTTGGGAATAATCCCATTGCAAACATAGCTCTCGACGGTTTGCCTCGCCAATTGTACCAGAGGGTGCATCTCTTCTTCCTTCGCCATCTCCCTCACCTCTTTATAATTATGCCGGCATAGCCCACCACCGCAGAATAGTCGCCAGAGGTATCGCCGCTAGTTTGATATTTGACCAGCTCTGCCACCTTAGCTCCCAACTCCTTTGCCGCACAGATGAGGCTGACCGCCGGCCCATATCCGCACATGGTTATGTTTAAGCTGCGGACTCGATTCAGAAGCTCGTCTTCATCCAAAGCCAAGATGGCCTCGATGGCCCGCGCATCCTTGCCCTTGGCCGATTCGTGAGGCTCGTAGTGGGTCATGTCGCTGCTGGCCAAGATCACCGCCTCCCTGCCCAGACCCTTGATGGCCTCCGATATCGCTTTCCCGATCTCCTTGTAGGTGGCCCCCGGAGCAGGGGCGAGGATGATGGGGACTATCTTTATGTCTTTCTTGAAATACTGCAAGAAGGGTATTTGAACCTCTATGGAATGCTCATATGCATGGGCTAATGTGTCTTCCTCAAGGAAACGGGAGCGCTTCAGAAGCTCCTTGCCCAGCTCGGAGTCGATCTCCACGCTCCCGAGGGGTGTCTCCCAGCTCCCCTCGGTCATGATGCTGAAGGGCTTCCCGCGCCCGGTGTGGTTAGGCCCCAGGATGACGAAGGTATCTTTAATTACAATTCTAGATATAGTAGCACCAGCTACCGGCCCGGAGTACATATAGCCGGCATGAGGTGAAAGGAGGCCGATTACCTCCTCTTTTTGCGCTTTTTCGTCGATGTATTCCCTGATCTGCCTCTCCAGCGCCGAGGCTGACCCGGCATAGAACTGTCCTGCCACCACCGGACTTCTAATCGCCATGTCCCCCTCCTCTCGTGCTAGGGACTCCGAGATGTGAGCCTCACTGCATAATCAAATTATATCACGAATAAGGAAAAGGGCTAAGGGGTTAGGCTAAGAGTGTTGAACGACAACCTGTCACTCTGAGCTAAGCGGAGAGTCTCAAAGCGAAGGATTATTGTTCGAGATTCTCGGCCTTTGGCCTCAGAATCTATCATGCCGGACTACCAGCACCATGAAGGATGAAAATGCCGCTCGTGGTGAGCCTGTCCTTCAATAAACTCGGGAGGACCCTTCGACGGGCTCAGGGTGAGCGGAGAAACAAAGACCCGCTCGTGGTGAGTGAGCGACTATGTCGCCATCCCGTATAAAATCGGGACTTGTCGAACCACGAGCTCAGGGCGAACGGCACGGATAGTAGCCTATTTTTCGTAGCAATGACACTATCCAGAGGGGCTAAGAACGGGAGTTGCTAAACGCGCTCTAAGCTCTAAGTGCCCTTTGCAGGGCTTGCAATAAAGCCTCATCTTCTTCGGGGAGAACGGTACGGGGATCGAGGAGCAGCATATCTTTTTCTATCCTGGCCACAATAGCTGGCTCCCCCTGTCGCAGTCTACGGGCCAGCTCTTGGACGTTGCCGTGCCAGCCACTATCCGCGTTAATGGCCACCAGCTTGGTAGGCAAGCCCTCGCCGGGAAGGCTGCCGCCGCCCACCATGGACAGGCCGTCTATCACCTTTGCTGTGTCCACAATGGCCGTCCAGACCAGGGCTCGTTCTTCGATCGCCTCAAGGGGCATGGAGATCATATGCCACACCGGTATCTTGCTCAGCGCCTCGTTTTTCAGGTAATGGATCAGGGTAGCCGCCAAGGCTGCGATACAAAGTTTATCGATGCGCGCAGCCCGGGCCAGAGGATGGCGCTTTAGCCTATCGACCAGCTCTTTCTTGCCCATAATAATCCCTGCCTGGGGCCCTCCCAGGAGCTTATCGCCCGAGAAGAAGGTTAGGCTTGCCCCTGCTTTGACGCTTTCCTGAACCGTGGGCTCAGGGGCAAGGCCAAACTGGGCGGTGTCGAGTAGACAACCGCTGCCCAGGTCATCTAAAACGGGGAGGCCGAACTTCGAGGCCAGCTCTACCATCTCCAATAAAGACGCGCTGTGAGTGAACCCTACGACCCGGAAATTGCTGGAATGTACCCGCAGAAAGGCCGCTGTCTTGTCGGTAATGGCATCCTCGTAATCATGAATGTAGGTGCAGTTGGTGGTGCCCACCTCCACCAGCTCGGCCCCACTCTGCCGCATCACGTCGGGGATACGGAAACCGCCGCCGATCTCCACTGCCTGGCCTCGCGAGACGATGACTTGGCAGTCCTTCGCCAGGGCGCTCAGAGCCAGCAAAACGGCCGCGGCATTGTTGTTTACAGCAAAGGCTGCCTCCGCTCCCGTTAGTTGACATAACATTTCCTCGATATGGACATGCCGTGAGCCGCGTTCTCCGGAGTCCAAGTCGAACTCCAGGTTGCTGTAGCCTTGGGCCACAGCTCTCATGGCATCGATTGCCTCCTGACTCAGGGGCGCCCGACCGAGATTGGTGTTGATGATAACGCCCGCGGCGTTGATGACCCGGCGCAAACTGGGATTGGTAAGAGTATCAGCGTGGGTACAAATCGCCCCCACCATCTCGTGGAAGGAAGGGGAGGGGGTGCCTCTGGCGATGGAAGTACGAGCCTCCTCAATTTGTTGGCGCACCAAAGCCACCAGTGTGTCGTGGGGATAGATCTCCCCCAGTCGCTGTATGCGCTTATCGGACAGGATACTATCCACACTGGGCAAACGGCGGTATTCGCTGTTCATTATTCGTCTCCGGGCAACTTTTTTGAATTCGCCGATATTGTAGCACAATTCATTGTAGGCGTCCCCTTGACCAGACGGGTGATTTCAGATATATTTGTAGGAAGCTTTTGCAAGGAGGCGCATAGTGAATTTACGTATTCCCGGACCTACACCTTGCCCACCGCAAGTTCTGGAAGCGATGAGAAAACAGATGATCGATCACCGGGGCAAGGAATTTGGTCAGATAATGCTCCAAATAACCGCCAGACTTAAGGAATTCTACCAGACGAAGGGAGACGTCCTAATCCTGACCGGTTCTGGGACCGGCTCCATGGAGGCCGCGGTAGCTAACACCTTATCGCCTGGAGACAAGGTGCTGTCGATATGTAATGGCACCTTCGGAGAGCGGTTCGCCGATATTGCAGAGACCTTTGGCGCTAGTGTTACGCGCTTGCGCTTTGAACTCGGCAAAGGCGCTGAACTGGCAGTGGTGCGCAAGGCTCTGGAAGCTGATCCTTCCATCCAGGCAGTTACCATCACCCATAACGAGACATCCACGGGAGTGACCAACGACTTGGAATCCCTAAGCGCGGTAGTAAAGGGGTTCGACAAGTTCTTGATGGTGGATGCTATTAGCAGCATGGGTTGTATCAAGCTGCCCATGGATGCCTGGGGATGCGATGTAGTGCTTAGCGGCTCACAAAAGGGGTGGATGGTTCCCCCCGGGTTGGCTTTTGTGGGCCTCAGTCAGCGGGCTTGGGACGCTGTGGCCAAGGCCAAGATGCCTCGTTTCTACTGGGACTTCAAAAAGGCCAAGAGCAATGCAGAAAAAGGGCAGACCCCCTGGACGCCAGCGGTGCCCATTTTCTATGCACTAGCGGTTTCCCTGGAATTGATGGCTCAAGAGGGTTTGCCCAATATCCTAGCTCGGCACGAACGGGTGGGCAAAGCCGCTCGTGAGGGGGCAAAGTCCTTGGGCCTGACGCTTTTTGCTGATGAGCGTTATGCCTCCAACACGGTTACCGCCATTAACACCCCGGCAGGGGTCGATGTAGATAAGCTCTTAGCAATTCTCCGAGATGAGTATGACACGATCCTTGCCAGCAGCCGAGGCGAAATGGAGGTTTTCCGCATAGGGCATCTTGGGTTCGTGACGGAAGAGGATATCGAAAAGGTAATAGAAGCATTACAATTGGCATTAATGAGTATGGGTGTGATAACCTGCTCTACTTGATAACAAAAGAGGACTCTCGGTACGAGAGTCAGGGAAGGGGAAATGGCAGCTAAGGTATTAGTAGCGGATCCCATTGCCAGTGACGGGGTGGAGATGCTCCGGGCTCATGCGGAAGTGGATGTTAAAACTGGTCTATCGCCTGCGGAGTTAATCGACATCGTAGGTGAATATGATGCGTTGGTGGTGCGCAGTGAGACACGGGCCACGGCCGAAGTAATTGAAGCAGGGAAGAAGCTCCAGGTCATCGGCCGTGCTGGGGTAGGGGTGGATAACATCGACCTGGAAGCGGCAACTCGGAGAGGGATCGTGGTGGTTAATGTGCCCACTGGCAACACCATCTCTGCCACTGAGCATACCCTTGCCCTTATGCTGGCCCTGGCTCGCTACATTCCCCAAGCCAACACCTCGTTGAAATCTGGGATGTGGGAACGGGCCAACTTCATCGGCATCGAGCTGCGTGATAAGACGCTGGGCGTCGTGGGCCTGGGCAGAGTAGGCTCAGAGGTGGCAAGGCGAGCTAAAGCCATGGAGATGCGCGTTGTCGCCTATGATCCCTTTGTTTCTATGGAACACGCCCACTATTTGGGTGTGGAGATGGTCACGTTGGACGAGCTTCTCAAGCAATCTGATTTCATCTCTCTGCACACCCCTTTGACATCTCAAACCAGGAATATGATAGGGGCTAAACAGTTGGCGTTGGTCAAGCCAACAGTTCGCTTCATAAACTGCGCCCGAGGCAACATAATCGATGAAGGGGCTCTACTTAAGGCTATTGAGGAGGGCCGGGTAGCGGGGGCTGCCATCGATGTTTTCTCCGAGGAACCAATGACGGATAGCCCTCTCTTCAAGAGCGATAAGATCATAGTGACACCCCACCTGGCGGCCTCCACTGCCGAGGCGCAAACCAACGTGGCTCTAGGTGTGGCGGAACAAGTAATAGCAGTTCTCAATGGCGAGCCGGCCCGATATGCGGTAAACGCTCCCCTCTTCACCCAGGAGACCATTTCCATGATAGCTCCCTTCCTTGAGATTGTTTCAATCATGGGCAAATTGGTCACCCAGCTTACCGAGGGCCAACTGGAGACCATCACCATAAAATATGAAGGGGAAATTGCCAATTACGATACCAGCACCCTCAAAGCCGCTATCATTGGTGGACTGCTAGAGCCGATCACTGAGGAAAGGGTGAACCTTGTCAATGCCAATTTCATCGCCCAAAGCCGTGGCCTCAAGATCATCGAGCAGAAAGGGTCCATCGCGGAGAATTACGCTAATCTCGTCACTGTGGAGGCGACCACAAGCGCTGGTACAACGACCGTAGCCGGCACCCTGTTGCGGGGAGAACCCCATATCGTTCGGATCAACAGCTATTGGATTGATCTAGTGCCTACTGGTGGCTATTGGCTGTTCAGCGATCATCGGGATCGGCCTGGTCTCATCGGCACAGTGGGCAATATAACGGGCAACGCCGATATCAATATTAGCTCCATGCAAGTGAGCCGGCTCAAGCCGCGGGGCCAGGCGTTGATGGTACTGGGCCTAGATGAGCCTCTTCCCCAAGCGCAGCAAGATCAATTACTGGCCATACCCGATGTCTACACAGTCAAGGTGGTGAAGCTCTGAGGTCGGAGGGCTTCCGTAATAAGGAGGCGTGTTGACCAAGCTTATCCTGGTGCGCCATGCCGAGAGCACATGGAATCAGACGGGCCGCTATCAAGGTCGGATAGACACCGAACTATCGGAACAGGGACAGAGGCAGGCATCTCTCCTGGCTGAACGGTTGAGTTCAGTCCCGCTAGCCGCTATCTATGCCAGCCCCCTGCGTAGAGCCCTGCACACGGCCATAACCATAGGCGTGGCGCAGAGCATGGACATACGAGTAGAGCCCGACCTCACTGAGATAGACCACGGTGCTTGGAATGGACTTCTCAAGGATGAGGTGGAAAAGCGATTTGGCCCCCTGCTTCAGCAGTGGTTGGGTTCGCCTTCAAAGGTGCAGATGCCAGGGGGGGAAAGCCTGGTGGATGTCAGCCAAAGGGCAAAGGCAGTGCTATCCCGCATTCTCGCCGATCACCCAAGGGGGACGGTGGTTATCTGTTCTCACGACGCGGTGTTGAAGGTTCTTATCGCTGATCTAATAGGGATGCATCTCGACCAGTTCTGGGCCTTTGGCATCTGTAATGCCTCCATTAGCATCGTAGAATGCAACCAGGGTTTTAACCGCCTCCTCTGCCTTAACGATGCCTGCCATTTAGGCTCTCACCGAACCGAGACGGATGAACAGGCACTTTAGCCTCTTGATCTCTTCAAGAAAGCCCTGACATGAAGAGTGCCTCGTCAAGCGGCAAGGAGCTTTCGTGAGCGAGACTTATATATCCTTGGACTTGGAAACGACGGGAGTGAAACCCGAAAACGACGAGATTATCGAAGTCGCCGCCGTCAAGTTCCAGGATGCCAAGGTTATCGACACCTTCCACACGCTGGTAAATCCCCATGTCCCCCTGTCGCATCAGATACAAGAACTCACCGGCATCAGGCAGGCCGATGTGGATTACGCGCCACCGTTTACGGCTATAGCTGGTCAACTCGCCTCGTTCATCGCCGGTCACTCCTTAGTAGGACAAAGGATTTCCTTCGACGTAGACTTCCTTTCCCATAATGGCATTAAGCTATTTACCCCAGCCTATGACACATTTGAACTGGCAATAATTTTTCTCCCGCAGCTTTCCGACTACAGCCTCGCCGGCTTGGCGCAGAAGCTAGCAGTTCCTCCTTTTCGCTGGCACCGCGCCCTCCCCGATGCCTTGGCCACAAAGGACGTTTTCTTGGCTTTGTTAAAGCAAGCGAGAGAGCTTCCTCTGTCAGTCATCGCCGAGATGGTTGCCTTGACACTAGGACGGGAGTGGTCATTGGGCAGGCTGCTCTTAGATATACAGGAGGAGAAACTGCGAGACCTCAGCTCCCCGGTAGAGGGCAGGGCGGCTTCCGAGGAAACGGACTCCGACTTTTTGAGTCGCGGTCAGATGCCAGATGAGCCCCTCGTCCCCCACCGGGAGAAACGAGTGCTGGACATAAACGAACTCACGGCCTTCTTTCAGCCGCAAGGCCCGCTGGCATGTTCTCTCGCCGGCTTCGAGTATCGCCCGCAGCAGATCCGCATGATGCAGGCTGTAGCTGAGGCACTGAACAGCGGCCAGCACCTTCTAGCGGAGGCAGGAACAGGCACCGGCAAGTCCATTGCCTACCTGCTGCCGGCCATCTTCTATGCTCTTCAAAACAGCGACCATGTCGTTGTCTCCACCAACACCATAAACTTGCAAGAGCAGTTGATAACTAAGGACATATCCGACCTATTGCAGGCGCTCCCTCTCGAGCCCATGTCGAATGATGTTCACCTGCGGGCGGTCCAAGTCAAAGGGCGCAGGAACTACCTTTGTCTACGGAGGCATGCAGCCTTTCGCCGGAGCGAAGGGCTTTCCCTTGATGAGGTTAAACTGCTGCTTCGCCTCCTGGTATGGCTTCGCTCCACCACCAGCGGCGATAAGGCAGAGCTGTACTTTAGTGGGGCGGAGGAGGTGGTGTGGAACAGGGTATGTGCTCAGGTTGATAATTGTCTCGCTGGCCAGTGTTCCTATCACAAACGGGATGCTTGCTTTCTGTTTCGGGCACGGCGTAGAGCTGCTGGAGCTCATATAATAGTGGTGAACCACGCCCTCTTGCTTTCCGATATGGCCAGCAACAATAGGGTGTTACCCGAATACAAGTATCTCGTTATTGATGAGGCTCATCACTTGGAGGAAGAGGCGACGCAGCAATTAGGGTTCAAGCTTACCCGCGACGATATTATCGATTACCTAAACCGTCTTAGCGAGCCCGTAGGAGGGCAACGAGAGACAGGGTTTCTCCCCGTCTTCCGCAACTGGCTTCGCGGCAGCCCCGGTGAGATCGAGGTTGCCCCCGCCATGCAAGGTCCTTTGCTGAGCACGGCAGCGGAACTGTCGGACAAGGTGAAGGCGGTTCGAACTCACCTCTCCCGCTTCTTTGATGTGCTATCAGGTTTTCTATACCATCACAGCGAGGAGCAAGGCGATTATGAGCGCCGCTTACGTCTCACGAGGGGCGTCCGCAGTCAGCCCGCCTGGTCAGAGGTGGAGATAGCTGCGGAAGACCTAAGGTTGACACTTGCGGACATCGATAGTGGATTAAGCAAGCTGCAATCTAGGCTGGAGGGCCCCGATTCTAGCGGGGCGGGAATCTCGGGCTACGACGATCTGATGCAGGAGCTCGCTTATCTCAGGCACTCAAACGTGGAGCTCTGCCGCCAAATAGACTCGGCGGTATCAAATCCCAAGGGGGATACCATTTATTGGGCCACGGGGGGACAAGGCAGCCCTTCCACTTTGTACGCTGCACCGTTGACTGTGAGCCAACTTCTTGACCAGGGACTTTTCTCCACCAAGGACAGCATTATTCTCACCAGTGCCACCTTGAGCACTGAAGGCACCTTCGAGTTCATTAAAGAACGTTTGGGCCTGGCCTATGTCAATGAACTGCTGGTGGATGCCCCCTTTGATTACCTCCGTTCCACCATGATTTATATACCTCAGGATATACCGGAACCAGATAGGCCTGGTTACCAACAAGCGGTGGAAAGCGCCCTCATAAAGCTTTGCTCCGCCACCAAGGGAAGAACTTTAGTCCTTTTCACCTCCCACGCCGCCTTAAGAGCTACACACGCCCCCCTCCGAGGTCCTCTGCAGGTGGAAGGCATTAATGTTCTGGCACAGGGCATAGATGGATCACCGAAGCAACTATTGACCAGCTTCAGAACTAGTTCTAAGGCTGTCCTATTGGGGACCAGTAGCTTCTGGGAAGGGGTAGACGTGGTGGGAGAGGCGCTGAGCGTGTTGGTAATTGTGAGGCTTCCTTTCAGCGTCCCCACCGACCCCATCTTCGCTGCCCGCTCTGAGATGTTTGAGGATCCCTTCAACCAGTACGCCTTGCCTCAAGCAGCCTTGCGCTTCAAGCAGGGGTTTGGTCGCCTCATTCGCAGCAAAACCGATCGTGGGGCACTAGTTGTCCTCGACAGCCGCATAAGAAGTAAGCCCTATGGTGTTGCCTTCGTCGATTCATTACCTCTATGCGCAATGAGATTTGGCTCTTCTCAAGATATGCCTCAAGAGGTGGCAGCCTGGCTGGCGGCTGAGCGATAACTGAAGGAGGTATTTCCATGCAGGAGGTTTATGATTACATAGATGCGCACCTAGAAGATGCGTTGAGAGACTTGGTGCGTCTCTGCCATCAGCCCAGCATTAGCGCTCAGGGCGTTGGCATAGAGGAAACGGCCCAGCTAGTAGCTGATATGCTGCGAGGATGCAAAATAAAGGCGCAAATCCTGCCCGGCGCCGGAGGCCCTCCGGTGGTCTATGGTGAGCTGGCAGGGGACTCGCCCTACACCCTCCTCTTCTACAACCATTACGATGTCCAGCCGCCCGAGCCGCTGGAGGAATGGACTAGCCCTCCCTTCGAACCCACAATTTCAGACGGAATACTACGTGCTCGTGGCGTTGCCGATAACAAGGGGAACATCGTAGCCCGCCTGTACGCCATAAAGGCTTACCAAGAGATCAAGGGCCGTCTGCCCATATCCATCAAGTTTTGCATTGAGGGTGAAGAGGAAATTGGCAGCCCCCATCTCGCGGCTTTTGTCGAACTGAATCGTTCGCTTCTCAAAGCGGACGCCTGTATTTGGGAGGGGGGGGACATAAATTGGCAAGGGCAGCCGGTTATCAACTTCGGAGTTAAGGGTCTGCTATATGTGGAAATGGTGGCGAGGGGAGCCGTTCGCGATGTGCATTCCTCCCTGGCCACAGTGGTGCCCAACCCCGCTTGGCGATTGATTTGGGCCCTGAACTCCCTAAAAGATAGCGACGAGAAGATCCTCATCCCCGGCTTTTACGACGCCGTTCGCCTGCCCTCGCCACAGGAGGTCGAGGCAATCAGGGCCATACCCCCGGAAGATGAAAAGCTGAAGGAAAGCTTGGGGTTAGAAAGCTTCTTGCTGGGCTTGTCCGGTTTTGACTTTGGGTCGAGGCATCTTTTTGAACCTACCTGTAATATCTGCGGGCTCACTTCGGGATACGGAGGTGGGGGATCGAAGACTGTCCTCCCTTGCCTAGCCAGAGCTAAGGTCGATTTTCGCCTTGTCCCTGATCAACGCCCGGAGGACATTTTGGTGAAGCTGCGACGGCACCTCGACGAGAACGGCTTTCCCGACATAGATATAATCAATCTGGAAGGGGAGAATCCAGCTCGTACCCCTCTCGACTCGCCCTTCGGCCAGGTGGTCTGCCAAACAGCCAAGGAGGTCTATGGCCTTGATCCCGTCATCGAGCCTACCATGGCTGCCACTGGGCCCATGTCCCTCTTTGTGGATACCTTGGGCATTCCCACGGTCTGTATGGGCTTCGAATACCCCAATAATCGCGCCCACGCCCCCGACGAGAATATCCGCATCGACGATTTCAAAAAGGGGGCGAAGCATGTATCAGCCGTATTTGACCGTCTCGGGAAGAGAGCCTGATGAACGATTATCGAAATAATTCGGGCGGAAAAGAGCGAAAATGGACTATGTAGCGCAGTCATTTGGTTGGGCGGGTTTTGCCTTGCTTCAAATTTTCTATATGCCTCAAACCATTAGGATGTTGAAAACGAAGGATGTTTCGGGCTTATCGCTGGCGGCCTGGGTCATCCTCTGGCTGGGCTTGTTTTCCTACGTTGTGTATAGCATAGCCATACGCGACATTATCTTCATCGTGGGCAATATGGCGGGGCTAGCTCAGACGTCCCTTCAGATAGGGCTAATCCTTAAGTATAAGAACGGCTGATAGGACAAGTCAACAACCAAGGGAGTTTAAGAGAGGAATCCCCCCTCTCCTTCAAAGGAGAGGAGGGATGCAGGGGGTGAGGTTTGAAAATGCTTAAAGAAGGAAAGGTGAACCCGACAGTAAGTATCGGCATCATCGGTGATTTCGATGAAAACAGCCTGTCACATCGAGCCACTATCGACGCCCTCAACCACGCTGCGAATTATCTGTCAGCTAAGATGAACATTGTCTGGCTACCAACACCATCATTGCTGACAGAAAAAGGGCAGCAACAGTTGGAGCAGTTTGCTGGCCTATGGGCAGCAGGCGACCCCTACCAGAGCCTGGAGGGTGCTCTCAAGGGAATTCAGTCAGCACGTGAGCTAAACATAGCATTCTTCGGAACCTGAGGGGGATTTCAGAATACTCTGTTAGAGTATGCGCGTAATGTATCAGGACTTCAAGATGCGGGCCATCTGGAGGATGACCCGAACGCAGCTACCCCTTTGCTTGTACTCGTTTCGTGTCCTGTTGCCGAGCGTCCTGAAGGTGCGCCAAGGCTCTGGGGGAAACTGAAAATCAAGATATGTCCCGACACATTGGCCTTTCGTATCTATCAAAAGTCAGAGGTGGAAGAGGCCTTCAACTGCAGCTATGAGCTGAACCCTGAATACCGGGAAACAATTGAAGCCAGCGGACTGAAAGTGAGCGCGGTGAGTGAAGACGGCGGCGCTAGGATCGTGGAGCTTCCTAGCCATCGCTTCTTCTTGGCGACCGGCTTTCAGCCTCAGTCCACATCAGAAGAGGGACGACCCACCCTTTGATTACCGCCTATTTGGAGGCTGTCCGTAGTTTTGCGCATCCCTAAGCCCTTCCAGTGAGGTTTCCCTTTGCTGAGCGCAGGTTTCGCACATGAATCGCATGGCACAGAGCCTTTCGTCTACCCATACCTGTCCGCAGTTTTTGGTTGGGGTTACCGTAGACCAGGATAAATGAAACCTCTTTTCGCAGATGGTGCAGCGAGCGACATTCTCTTCATCCAGGGCTTCGTCGCATACACAACAGTTCTCCTGCATTTGGGCCTCCTACTCGTTTATCTCCGCTAGCCAACGGCGGACTAGGGCTTCCTCGTCTTCTTTTGTTCTGACCTCCCTATCTAGCCGGGCATCGTGTAACGCTTGAAGCACCTTACCTAAGCGAGGACCCGCTGGTACCCCCATTTCCATAAGCGCCTGCCCATCTAAGGCGGACTTTACATAACGTAATGCACTCAGGTAATAGGTGAGCCGCTGCTGGATAGTAGGGGAGTCAGCAGCCAGGGCGACAGCTTGGATCGCTTTGGGACTATAACCGGCCAATGAGCGGTATATATCGCTTGCCGAAAGTCCCGGCTCAGCCAAGGCGGGAAGGGAATCCTTCAGGCGCAGAGCATCACGTATTATCCTGGCTTCTTGGCGCCGTATATTCAGCCGCTGAATAAGGCTTTCGTTTTCTTCCTGAGTGAGGCGATAGATAAGGAGCGATAGACAAAGCCCTAATTGTGGGCGGGATCCGGGCTGGGCTTGACGAGCTCGCTCAAACCTCTCCGTTAGCCAGTCATCGCCGGCAAGAGAGGGATGCAATTCCCGGAGCACGCCCAGCTCATCCATACGGCGCAGAATCCTCTCCGGGCATTCCTCCTGCAATATGAGCTCCAGTTCGTGGCGAAGGCGATCCCCGCTCACAGTGTTTATCATAGCCACGTCTCGGCGTAGCAGCATCTCTGTCTCTGGTTCTAATCGGAAGCCGAGGCGCTGCTCGTATCTGACAGCCCGAAAGATGCGGGTGGCGTCGTCGATGAAGCTCTTATCGTGTAGTACACGAACAAGGCGATTTCCCAGGTCGTTTTTGCCCCCATAGGGGTCTACCAATTGGCCTAAATCAACGGTGTTGAGACGAATAGCCATAGCATTTATGGTGAAATCGCGACGGAAAAGATCGCTTTGGATGGAGCCCGCTTTCACCTTCGGTAGTGCACCGGGGCGTTCGTAGGTTTCCGAACGCGCGGTTACCAAGTCGAGGTTCAAGTGCTCCCACTGCAACTTAGCCGTGCCAAAGCGACGGTGGATGAAGGCCTGACCACCCGTACTTTCGGCAAAGCTGAGTGCTAGCTGAGGAGCATCTCCCTCAACAACCAAATCTAGGTCTACAACGGGTCGGCCCAGAAGCAGGTCTCGTACTGCCCCGCCGACAAGGTACAAGGCCTCAGCGCGAGCATCTGCTATTTCAGCGACCGTCTCCAGAAGCCTCCAGAGGTCGTTTGGAAAGCTTTCCTCAATACGCTGCATAAGGTCGTTAGGCTCAGCCAAAGCTCCTCCTTTGAAACATCTTGCCCCTAACTGGGGATCATATTAACACCGACCTTCGTCTTTGCCAAGCGGAAGTCTTGTGATGCAATACACAATTTTTGCTTGACTTGATTATAGGCATATGTTAAACTAAATTTGTCTTTTGGGCGTTATCGTATGCCAACATAAGATGGAGGAAAGCTTAATGGCAAAAACCGTGGTGAGACTCTTCAAGGACTCTCAGCAGGCTGAAAAGGCGGTGGCCGATTTGAAAGCAGCGGGCTATACTGCCGAAGACATCGGTATTCTCACAGCCAGCATCAGTGCAGCCAAGAGACTCGCTGGTGATACAACTATCGCTAAAGACCTATCACTCCCCGAAGCAGGACCTGTTTGCGCCATAGGACCCGTCGCAGCGGTTTTAAATGAAGTACTAACCTCAAAAGGAGACGGTGAAGCAGCTTTGGCAGCAACATTGAATATCCCAGAGGAGACAGTAAAATACTACGAGTTCGGTGTTGCGATGGGTGGTGTGTTGATAAGCGTACACACTGATGAAGGGCGCTCCTCTAAAGCACAAGAGATCCTCAGGTTTGCTGGTGCTGAGACCATAGAAAAAGGAGCCAGGTGGAGCAAAAGCCCAGGCTTCGCTTCTGCCTCTCGGATGACGCAAACAAATCCCATTGATGCGCCTATGTCTGGAGACTTCCGAAGGTATTAAAGTCTGAATCAGCGTTCACAGGAGGTACTAAAGTATGTCGAGATATATTGCCACGGCCGCGATAAAAGGGGCTCAGGGCGTCGTAAAAGAGGCTGAAGCAGTGGTGAAAGACGCTATTGAGAAACTAGGGCCTAATGCCCCGGTCGCCTTCCCCAACACGGCCTATTATTTGCCCGTCATTTACGGCTATACGGGGCATAAGGTGGAGAAAATTGGCGACCTCATATGGCCCCTGGAGCACGCCAAAAGCCTGCTTCCGCCGGTGCCAGGTGAGCACACATGGTTGCCCTATTTGGGTGAAACCCTAGACGCTGGGGTGGCGACCCTCTTCGCAGAAGAGATTATCGAGGGAATACGTTACGCTAAAGGTGAGCAACCGGAGAAGAGAAACGGTTTCACCTTCAATGGCCCCATTGATGACGTTCAGATGCGTTCCTGGGGCATTCAGATGGTGGATGGGCGCATGCCTGGCTTTGCTGCCGTCATAGGTTGCGCCAAGAACAACGAAGTCGCAGTCAAGATCGTACGCGAGCTGCAGTCTAAGGGCCAGCTCGTTTTTCTTTCTGGCAATGTCAACGGCCGGAGCATTGTCGATCAACTGTTAGAGGAAGGCGTGGATTTGGGTTACGACACCTTCACCGTGCCTTTTGGCTCCGGTACGGTTGATACTATATATGCTCTTGGCTATGCTAGCCGTGCTGCTTTCAGCTTCGGTGGCTTCCCTCCCGGCAAGGTGCGTGAGATGCTCCTTTACAACAAGTTCCGCTGCTTTGCCTTTGCCCTAGTGCTAGGGCCAATGGATGACCTCAAGTGGGCTACGGGCGCAGGGGCCATCACCTATGGCTTCCCCGCCGTCTGCGATACCCTGGTACCTCAAATCATGCCCACCGGGGTGACCCAGTATGAACATGTCATCAGCATGCCCTTCGATGACATCCCGGGCAAGGATGACATGGAGCGTGCCGAAAGGTTGGTGCAACGCTGCATCGAGGTACGCGGCATCAAGGTTAAGATCGGTAAGATCAATATCCCCGTCGCCTACGGCCCCGCCTTCGAAGGGGAAGTTGTTCGCAGGGATAACTTGGCTTGTGAGTTTGGTGGCAAGGGAGGCGCCTGTTTTGAGTGGTTGACCATGAAGGATATGGACGAGGTGGAGGATGGCAAGACCGAGATAATTGGCCCCAATATTGATAGTTTCGAGGAGGGGGCCAGGATACCCCTGGGGATTGTGGTTGAGGTGGCTGGGCGCCGTCTACAGAAGGAGTTCGAGCCGGTCCTGGAGCGGCAGATCCACCACTTTGTCAATGGTGCCGAAGGGATACAGCACATGGGGCAGCGAGACATCACCTGGATACGCTTTAGCAAAGGCTCTGTGAACAAGGGCTTCACGCTCGAGCATTTGGGCACCATCCTGCATGCCCGTTTCCACGAGGATTTCAGCGCCATTTTGGATAAGGTACAGGTCAAGATGTACACTGAGTTGGATAAGGTTACAGCGCTGCGGGAGGAGGCTCGTGAGGTCTACCGCGAACGCAACCTCAGCGCTGCTGCCCTCACCGACGAAACGGTGGATGAGTTCTATAGCTGCACCTTGTGCCAGTCCTTCGCTCCCAATCATGTCTGCGTAGTCAACCCGGAGCGTACAGGGCTTTGCGGAGCTTACAACTGGATCGATTGCAAGGCCTCCAACCAGATCAACCCCCGAGGACCCAATCAGCCGGTACCCAAAGGCAGACTGATCAGTCAGGAGCTGGGTGAGTGGGAAGGCGTTAACCGGTTTGTATACGACCACTCTAATAGGTATGTAGAGCGTTTCAGTATCTATTCGCTCATGGATGCCCCCATGACCACCTGCGGTTGCTGCGAGTGCGTCATGGTCATCATTCCCGAGGCGAATGGGGTGATGATCGTCAGTCGAGATGACTATAGCATGACCCCATGTGGGATGACCTTCACCACCCTGATGGGTACAGTGGGCGGCGGACTACAGACGCCGGGCATGATGGGCCACAGCAAATACTACCTCCAGAGCAAGAAGTTCATCCCCAAGGAAGGGGGCCTAAGACGCGTGGTCTGGCTCTCGAAGAATGTAAAAGAGGAGATGGCTGAGGAGCTAAAAGAGGTGTGCGAGAGCATGGGCGAGCCTGACCTCTTGGACAAGATTGCTGATGGTACCGTAGCTACTACTGTGGATGAGCTGTTGCCCTTCCTAGAGGAGAAGGGACACCCCGCCCTAACCATGGAGCCCTTGATGTAGCTTTTCGCTCCCAAGGCAAAGCTGGGAACAAGGGCCGGTCTCTTTCGGCCCTTGTTCCGTGTGCAGCAGGGGAGTATGTTTAGATCACAAAGGAGAGGAGTGATGTCATGGTAGACGTTCAAGTGCCTATCGAGAAATGGACAGGCAAAATACGTGAGGTCACCCTGGGAGGAGGTGGTCGAAAGAGTGTGGTTGTTGGCGGCGAAACCACGTTGCCCTTTCTTCACTTTGAGGGTTCTATCCCCCACAGGCCTCTAGTAGCTATGGAAGTTCAGGATATGGAGCCCCCCGACTGGGCGCCAGCCCTAGTTTCGGCGTGGGGCGACGTTCTACGGGATCCCGCCGCTTGGGCTAAGAAGGCGGTCGAGTACGGTGCTGATCTTATCGCTCTCCGGCTGCGGAGTGCGCATCCTGAGCAGGGAAACACCGGAGCCGCTGGGGCCAGCGCCGTGGTGGATAAGGTTCTGTCGGCGATGGATTTACCTCTTATGATTCTGGGCCCCGAGGTGGCTGAGAAAGACAATGAGGTGCTAGTAGCGGCATCAGACATCGCCAGAGGCCAAAGGGTGGCTTTAGGCAACTGTGAAGAGAAGAACTATCGCACCATCGCCGCCACCTGCATTGCCAATAACCATGTGGCTGTCGGTAAAACCCCCATAGAGATCAATCTGGCCAAGCAACTTAACGTTCTTATCAGCGATTTGGGGTTATCGCCCGATTCGATACTCATGGATCCCACCACCGGAGCGCTGGGATATGGCGTTGAGTATACCTTATCAGTTATGGAGAGACTGCGCTTGGCCGCCCTCGGGGGTGATGCCATGACAGCCATGCCCATGATCTGCACCGTAGGTGAGGAGTCTTGGCGCCAGAAGGAGTCTAAAGCGACCGAAGGTATTCCTGAAGCGTGGGGGGATCATGCACTACGCTCGTTAATATGGGAGGAAATGACTGCCATCAGTCTCATCAACGCTGGCGCGAATATCATTGTCTTGAGACACCCCAAAGCGGTGGAAATAGTAAAAACAACCATCGGCAAGCTGATGGGTTAAGTCGAGGCATCGAAGAGGAGGATTAGGCTATGGCCTTGAGCGGCATTCAAATTTACAAGTTTCTACCCAAAACCAATTGCAGGGAATGTGGTTTCCCCACCTGT
>Ga0299912_10001565_pt1 | contig 18439 bp, 22 predicted proteins | sample RVTome_2_FD_207667 | JGI IMG/M metagenome (GOLD analysis project Ga0299912, IMG submission 207667) | Soil microbial communities from uranium-contaminated site in the Upper Colorado River Basin, Wyoming, United States - RVT95D214 (version 2) ... | reverse complement strand
ATCTTCGCTAATTCTTACTCAAGTTGACATCCGCACCCAATTATCCACGATGATGGGACGAGGCAAAATCGGTGCTTGAACGCTCATCAAGCCAGCGCAGCAGAAAAGGAGTTTCTTATCCTTCATTCACCCCGGGGAATTTTTGGGTCAAGATCTTACAGATGTCTTAGATTGGGAACGATCGGAAGACTTCTTCTGAATTGCCGATTTCAGGGGATATCTTTCAGGATTTTCAAGGTTGTCGATCTCTAGATCGATATCCAAGTCGGGCCAGTATAGGTGATATCCATGGAGCAATTGAACGTTATATAGCGAACTCAATGTCTGATCCTTGAAATACGGGAATTCCTTGAAGCTCAAAAAATATTCTTTTTCTCTAATCAATAACCAAATACCAAAGGGAGTGATATTCTCAACGCTTATGGAAATGTTTTTCCCAGGATTTGCGGATCTCATCTTCATGCTCCTCAATAATATCTTGAATCTCGCTCAATTGTCCCCGGTTTAGCCCTTGATAAAGCGCTAAGGAAATGATCGGCTCGATCCAAAATTTTGCCTCTCCGTCAGCGCACGTCACATGGATATGAATCCGATTCTCTTCATTCGAGAGAAAATAAAAACGATATCCTTTCTCTCTGAATACCGTCGGACTCATAATAATTCTATTTAACAATGAATTCGGAAATTTTACAATGCCCAGATCTCCAACTCCGTCCGCGTCCTGAATTTCCACCTGGATTCCACCGGCGCCGGAGGTCTCGGAGTTGAGACGGAGATTGCCGCGGGGCAGGACCTCAGGAACGAAAGCTTCGGCGCCCGCCGGATCGTGAGGGTAGGTGACACGTCGTTCATCGGGTATTCCGAACTGGTCGGAGACGCCTGGCACATCCGCATCCGCGCTTATGACCACCGGAAACGTGCCCTGGGCCCGATTCGCGAGGTCGTGTCTGTTGCCTTGTCTGTCAGCGGGTTCCCGGCTCGCCCTCCCTCATTTTGAGCTCAATTTGGCATCTGACGACGCCCCGATTTATCATTCCCTACGATGGGGTGAGGCAAAATCGGTGGTCGAGAGATCATACCGCCGGCGCAGCAAAAAAGGAGTTTCTTATCCTTTCGAACCTGGAGAAGGACCTCCTCAGGCACGGCCTGAAGACCATCAACGTCTGCCCGTGCCAGGAAGGCTGCCCCTCGTGCGTGGGCCCGTCCCGGGAGACAGGAAGGCAGGCCAAACAGGTGGCGCAGGAGATTTTGAGGGGGCTTCTCGAAGAATAGAGGCCGGCTTTAGGTAGCCGTCACCTTCTCCAGCATCTTCTCATCCCCCATGACGATGAGAACGTCGCTGTCCTTGATGACGAAGTCCGCCGGCGGCACATAGAGCGTCCGCTCGGGGATGAGCTCTCTGACCGCGATGACCTGGATTCCGTACTTATTCCGCAGGTCGAGGTCGCGCAGGGACTTCCCGATAAAGCGCTCCGGCGGAGCGATCTCCTCGATGCTCACTCCCGACATGAGCGGCAGGCATTCGAGGATGTGGGGACTGGTCAGCTTGAGGGCGGTCCGGACAGCCATGTCTTTTTCCGGGTTGATGACTTCGGTCGCGCCCACGGCGTCCAGGATCTTGCCGTGATCCTCGGTCGAGGCCTTGGCCACGATGCGCTTGATCCCCAGCTCGTGGAGATGGAGGACGGTCAGGATGGAAGCTTCCATGGCCGATCCGAGGCTGACCACGACCACGTCCATGTCCGTGATTCCCAGGGCCTCCAGGTTCTCTTTCGCCGAAGCGTCCGTGAGCACGGCATGGGAGCAAAAGGACTTGGCCCCCTCGATTCTGTCCTTGTCCTTGTCTATGGCCACGACCTCGTGCCCCCTCTCATACAAAGTCCTGGCTACGTTGGAGCCGAAGCTCCCCAGGCCGATGACTGCGAATTTCATCATGGTCTTTCCGCCCTACATTCTAGCCGATCAAGACGTTTTCCTCAACATACTCGTATTTCCCGAACGCCCGGCGCCGGCTGAAGGCCAGGAGGAGGGTCAGGGGGCCGATCCGGCCGGCGTACATCACCAGGACGATCATCGACTTGCTGAGGACGCTCAGCTGGGGGGTGATGCCCAGAGAGAGGCCGACCGTGCCGAACCCGGAGAAGACCTCATAAAAGACCTCTTTCATCAGCATCCCCGGCTGGCTGATGAGGACGATAAAGCCCACCAGGAAGACCAGGCTTATGGACAACGATATCACGGTGAAGGCTTTGACCACGTTGTCTTGAGGGATGTTCCGGTAAAACAGGTGGACCGAGTCCCGGGCCGCGACTTTGGACCGGATGAAGGCAAGGACGACGCCGAAAGTGCTCGTCTTCACTCCGCCTCCGGTCGACCCCGGGGAAGCCCCGATGAACATCAGGATCATATGGAGGAGAACGGCGGCCGTGCCCAAAGTGGTCAGGTTGATGGTGTTGAAACCGGCTGTCCTGGGAGTGACGACCTGAAAAAAAGAGGCCAGGATCTTGTCCTTCCAGGAGAAGGACCGCAATGCTCCACTGTTTTCGAGAGCCAGGAAAACGAAAAACGAGCCGACTATCAGAGCCGTGGTTGTCGTGAGGACCAGCTTGCTGTGGAGGGAGAGCTTTATCTTGATCCCCTTGAGAAGCCCGGCGGCGGCCTTTCTGGTCTCTCCGATGACCAAGAAGCCCAACCCTCCGAAAATGATCAGATGCGCGACGGTGAGGTTGACCAGGATGTCCCCTCTAAAGCCCATGAGATTATCGCTGTAGACGGAAAACCCGGCGTTGCAGAAGGCCGAGATCGAATGAAAGATGCCGGAGAAGATCGCTCTGGGCCAGGGCTCGTCCTGGAGGAAGCGGAGGAACAGGAGGATAAATCCGGTCCCTTCGATGACGGCCGTGAACAGAAAAACATTCTTGACCAGGGTCCTGAAATCGCGCGGCGACCCGGGGTGGTAGCCTTCCTGCACCAAGATGCGGTCGCTGATCGTGATCGAGCGTCCCGCGGCCAAAAGGACCATGGTGGAGAAGGTCATAATGCCCAGCCCGCCGAGCTGGATCAGGAGGAGTATGACGCACTGCCCGACGGTCGTGAAATAGGTCGCCGTATCGACCACGATCAGCCCGGTGACGCAGATGGCCGAGGTCGAAGTGAACAGGGCGTCGATGAAGGATATCCGGCCCGAGGTCGTGCAGAAGGGAAGCATAAGGATAAGAGCGCCCAGGAGAATGGCGGCCGCAAAGCTGATGGCCAGTACCTGGGCCGGCTGGAATAGTCTTTCTTTATGGAGGGTGATGCCGATTCTCCTCTTCTGGGTCAGGAGGAATCTATTATTTCAGCGCCTTTTTGTCAACAGGCCGCGGTCGTTTGACATCTCCCCCCTGCTGTGCTACTTTTGGAACGTAAAGTTATGAATATCATCAACTTGATGCTCGAAGCCAGCCAGGTCGTCCAGATGGTCCTGCTCGTCCTCATGTTTTTCTCTGTTTTCTCCTGGGCCATCATCTTTTATAAAAGGAGGACAATCCGGGCCGCTTTCTCTCAATCGGAGAGGTTCCTGCGGGCCTTCCGGAAGAGCAAGAACCTGTCCGAGGTGAACGAGGCGGCCAGGAAATATCAAGGCAGCCCCCTGGTCTCTCTTTTTCAGGCAGGCTTCAAGGAGCTCACCCACCTCTCCAAGTCCAATCCCCAAAACCCGCCGAACGCCTACCGCCTGGAGAGCCTGAGCCGCGTCCTGACCAAGGCATCGAATGCCGAGATTTCGCGGTTGGAAAAGAGGATGGGTTTCCTGGCTACGACAGGCAGCGTCACTCCCTTCATCGGCCTCTTCGGCACGGTCTGGGGCATCATGGACGCCTTCCTCAAGATCGGCATCGTCCGGTCGGCCAGCCTGATGACCGTGGCGCCCGGCATTGCCGAAGCCCTGATCGCCACGGCCGTAGGGCTTTTCGCCGCCATCCCGGCGGTCATCGCCTACAATCATTTCCTCCACCGGATCAAAGACCTGATCACCGAGATGGAGGATTTCACCCTGGAATTCCTGAACATCGCCGACCGACTCTATGGCACTTAAACCGCAGTCTCTGTCCCCGTCCAAAAGAGGAAGGATCGGGACCTCGCTCTCGGAAATCAATGTCACGCCCTTTATTGACGTCATGCTGGTCCTCCTGGTCATCTTCATGGTCACGGCGCCGATGATGCAGTCGGGAATCGGCGTCAACCTGCCCCAAGCCGAAACACAGTCGGCCCCGGCCGAAGAAGGGCTGACCATCACCATCACCAAGGACCGCTTTATCCACATAGAAGGGTCGGTCATCAACATCAACCTCCTGGAGAAGAAGCTCCGGGGGTATTTCGCCGGCAAGCCGAAAAAGATCGTCTTCATCCAGGCCGATGAGGGAATCAACTACGGCTTTTTCATCGACACCCTGGATATCATCAAGAAAGCAGGGGTCGAGGCCGTCGGACTGGTCACCGAGCCGGTCGAGGTCAAGTCGGCCCCCAGGAAAAAATGACCGCCAGCGGCGAACGCTTCCATTTCAAGCGGGCGGTCTATTTCTCTTTGAGCGCTCATTTTGCCTTTTTCCTTTTCATCATCCTGTCTCCGCATTTGCCCCGGCCATCGAGAACGGGGCTGATTCACTATATCCCCTTGAACATGGTGGTTGCCGCTGGAGGCGGCGGGGGCGGCGGCACCGGGAAGCCCGCGGCCGGGAAACCGGCCCCGCCGGTTAAGAGAGAGACGCTCCGCGACCTGACGACTCCCCAGAAGGTCCAACCGGAATCCAAGCCGGCCATGCGCTATCCGGTGGAGAAGCCCAAGAAGGAACCTAAGACAAAGGTCGAAAAAAAAGCCGCTATCACTAAGCCCGAGCCTTCTCCCCCGGACAAAGCGGCTCAACAAGGAACGCCCGAGGGAGCCGAGAGCGGAACCGGCATGGGCACCGGCCTGCGCATCGGAGGCGGGGAGGGGCCGGGAGGCGGCTATGGACCCGAAGGCCCAGGCTACGGCGCTGGCGGCCTGGCCAATTTTCCTTACACCTATTACCTCAACATCATCACCGACCGGGTCTCGTCCAACTGGTTCTCATCGCTTGTCGACCCGGGAATCTCCGGCAGCTTCCAGACCGTCATCTATTTCCGGATCGAAAAAAGCGGGCAGGTATCGGACGTCAAGATCGAGCAGTCGAGCGGGGTGACGCCGCTCGACCTCTCGGCCGTCCGCGCCGTTAAGACGTCGGCGCCATTCCCTCCGCTGCCCAGAGAGTATGAAGACGCCTTCCTGGGCATCCATCTCATCTTCGAGCACACCAAATGATAAAACCAAAATCGACCACTTTCGTCATCCTCTGCCTGACTCTTACCCCTGTCCTGTTCTCGCAACAGGAAGTCTACATCACCCTGAAGGAGGGAGTACCGGCCATCGGGTTGGCGCTTCCGAATTTCATCTCTCGAAGCTCGTCGGCTGGAGCGCGGGAGGCGGCCGCCGAGCTTTATCAGCTGGTCTCTGACGACCTGACCTACAGCCGTATCTTCTCGCTCCTGCCCAAAAAATACTATGATTACATCCGGCCCCTCGACTCCAACAACATCTTCTTCAAGGACTGGGAGTCGATCCAGGCCAACATCCTGTTCGTCGGAGAGGTCACGGACGGCGAGGGCGAGAACACCGTCTTCGAGGGCAAGCTTTATGACGTCAAGGGGGCGCGGTTCATCTCCGGGAAGCGCTACCAGGCGCCCCGGAACCTCTACCGCCTAGCGGCCCACCGCATGGCCGACGAGATCGTCAAGGTCCTCTCGGGAGAGAAGCCGATCTTCACCTCGAAGATCGTCTTCGTCGCCGACCGCGACGGCAACGACGAGCTCTACATGATGGATTACGACGGCCAGAACCAAACCCGGCTGACCTTCAACACGATCCGCGACTACACGCCCGCCTGGTCACCCGACGGGAAGAAGATCGCCTATACATCCTACAAGAACCTCAACGCCGGCCTCTACATGCTGGACCTCGAGGCCGGGAAGGTGTCTCCTGTCTCAACCCGGGGGACGAATTTTTCTCCTTCCTTTTCTCCCGACGGAAAGAGGCTGCTCTTCTGCTCGACCATGGACGGAAACACGGAGATCTATATCGCCAACGCCGACGGGAAGAACATCAAGAGACTGACTTTCAACGAGGCCATCGATTCGTCCCCCTCCTGGTCGCCCACAAGCCGGGAGATCACCTTCATCTCCGACCGGAGCGGCCTGGGCCAGCCTCAGGTCTATATCATGGACGCCGAGGGCTCGAATGTCCGAAGGGTGAGCTTCGGCGGCACCTACCACGACGCCCCAGCCTGGTCGCCTACCGGCGACCGCATTGTCTATGTTTCACGCGTCGAGAACATCTTCGACCTGTATGTGCTTAACCTTCGCAACAACCAGATCGTCAAGCTGACTGAGAGCAACGCCCGCAACGAGTCGCCGAGCTGGTCGTCCGACGGCCGGCACATCGTTTTCACTTCGAACCTCAGCGGGCTCCTCCAGCTCTACGCCATTGACTACGACGGGGCCAACCTGCGCCGGCTGACCTCTCAAGGGAACAATAAGCTCCCCGACTGGTCAAGATGAACCGCCCAAACCCGGGCCAAATTTTTTCGTTGACAGGCAAAACCGAATTTGGATAGAATGGGACGCGAAACCGGAATATCCGTTGTGTATTCCTAGATTTAATCAGGAGGAGGAAGAGGAATGATCAAAAAAATCGTCATCCTAACCTTTGTCTGCTGCCTGGTCGTCATGTTTACTTCGAGCTGCAAGCCAAAAGCCAAGACCGCGCCGCCGCCTCCACCTCCGGCCAAAGAGCAGCCGAAAGTGGAGAAGGTGGATGAAGCTCCGGCGGTGAAGAAGCCGGCGATGACCGAAGAGGAGATCTTCATGTCCAAGTCGCTCGAGGAGATCAACCTCGCCGCGCCGCTGAAAATGGTCTTCTTCGATTACGACCGCTACTTGATCCGAGATGATGCCAAGCCCGTGCTCGACGCCAATTCCGGATGGATGAGGAAATATTCGAGCGCCAAGATCCTGATCGAGGGGCACTGCGACGAACGGGGCACGGAAGAGTACAACTTGGCCCTGGGAGAGAAGAGGGCCAAGAGCACCTTCGACTACCTGGTATCGCTCGGCATCTCCTCGCAGAGAATTAAGGTCATCTCTTACGGCAAGAGCCAGGCGCTCGACAACGGCCACACCGAGATGGCCTGGCAGAGAAACAGAAGAGCTCAATTTCTAATCATCGAAAAATAAACGCTCGCTGATGTCCAAGAGCCTGGCGGGGATCCTCGCGCTTGTCCTGTGCTTCCCGTTTTCGTTCGGCCAGGACAAGAGCAAGAAGGCCTACGAGCTCATCTATGAGGACATCCAGGTCCTCAAGAAGCAGTTGTTCGTGCTGGAGGAGAAGCTCGACCGCAACGCCGCCGATATCGAGTCCCTGAAGAATCAGGTGCGAGACCTGCAATCTCTGCTTAAACTCCTCCAGGCCGACCAGGGCAACGTCCAGGACAGCATCAAGAACGTCCCCTCCCAGTATCAATTTCTCCTCGACAAGATCGAACAGGTCAACCTGCTCCTGGCGAAGATCTCCGAAGACCTGCTGACGATGAAGGGAGGGCCGGCTCCAGCCGCTGTCCCGGGACAGGAGGCCAAAGGGAAAGCGGCGCCCGTCGAGAAAAAGCCGACGGAGCAGAAGGCCGAACTCCCGTCGGCCGAGCAGAAGCCACGGGTCGTCCCCTCGACCTCGCTCTCTCCCCAGGAAGTCTATAATACGGCCTACTCCGATTACCTCAAGGGCAACTTCGACCTGGCCATCGACGGGTTTAAAATCTACCGCGACAACTTCCCGGACAGCCCGTTGGCCGACAATGCCCTCTACTGGATCGGAGAATGCTTTTTCAGCCAGCGGAAATTCAGCGAGGCCATCGACGAGTTCAACGATCTGATACTCGATTATCCTCAGGGAGATAAGATCGCGGCCGCCTATCTGAAAAAAGGGCTATCCCTGGCCGAGCTGCGGAGGAAGGACGAAGCCCTGGTCGTCTTCAAGCTCCTGCTCAGCAAGTATCCGCTGGAGGAAGAAGCCCGGATCGCCCAGGAAAAAATCAAGGAGTTGTCCGTCAAATGAGAGACGTCAACAGCCTGAACAAAGTCATCCTCATCGGACGCCTGGGCGGAAAGCCCGACCTCCGGTACTTGCCGCAAAATCAGCGGGCCATCGCCCGGTTCTCGATCGCCACCAACGAGCGCGTTTTCAACCCCACCACCAACGAGAGCAAGATCCGGGTGGAGTGGCACCGCGTCATCGCCTGGGGCAAGTTGGGCGAGTTCTGCGAGAAGTTCCTGACCCAGGGCAAGCAGGTCTTAATCGAGGGCAAGCTGCGAACCCGGAGCTGGCAGGACCGCGATGGGAACAAACGGTCAACGACGGAGATCGAAGCCCAGAACATCATCCTTCTCGGCAAGCGGGAAGAGGTCGCCGAGGTCGAACCGTTCCCGGCCGAAACCGCCTCTGCCGAGACCTCCATAGACGAGGAGCCGGGCGTCCAGGAGGGAGGCGGAGGGGACGACGAGGTTCCCTTCTGAGCCATCGGTTGTGAAGACCAAAGCGCCGGAACGGACGGGCGTCCATTTCAGGAAAAAGATCGGGGAGGAGGTCCGTCCCTGGGGAAAATTCCGCTCTTATCCCCACCGCGCCGCCGGAAGCCTCAAGATCATCACCGTCAGCCCGGGCCGGGCGCTTTCCCTGCAGTACCACCGCCGCCGGAGCGAATTCTGGGTTGTCCTTGACGCCGGTCTGGAGATGACTCTCGGCAAGCGAGTCTGGCGGCCGAAAAGAGGAGAGGAGATTTTTGTTCCGTCCCGGATGCCCCACCGTCTTCGCTGCGTCGGCCGCCGGTCCGGCCGGATAATGGAGCTCTGGATCGGGCGATCGAGCGAGGGGGATATCGTCCGGCTTCAGGACGACTTCGGACGCCTCACATGACCTGCCCCAAGAGGAAGGCCTTGGGGTGCTTGACCAGGATCCGCTCGATGATGGATTCCTCGACGTCCTGAGCCGTCTTCAGGTTCATCGCCTCTTCGACCACCTTCTCCACCGTCTTCAACTCGATCGAGCGCAGGGTTTTCTTGATCCTGGGGATGAAGATGGGGTTCATGCTGAACTTGCGCAGGCCGAGGCCCAGCAGGACCAGGGCGCAGAGAGGGTCGGCGGCCATTTCCCCGCAGACGGCGACGTCCTTCCCCTCTCTCAGGGCCGTCTGGATGATGAACCGGACCAGCCTCAGGACAGAAGGATGGAGGGGCTTGTAGAGATAGGAGACGAACTCATTGGAGCGGTCGACGGCCAGATAGTACTGGATGAGGTCGTTCGTCCCGATGCTCAGATAATCGACTTCCTTCACCAGGATATCGGTAATCGCGGCCGCCGCCGGGACCTCGATCATCACCCCGAGCGGGATCTGCCGGTCGAACTTGATCCGCTCTTTCTCCAGCTCCTCTTTGACCTCCTCGAAGAGCAGCTTGACCTCACCGATCTCCTCGACTTCGGTGATCATGGGAATCAGGATGCGGACGTTTTTAAGCACGCTGGCCCTGAGGATGGCTCGGAGCTGGACCTTGAAGAGGTCCCGATGCCTCAAGGAGAAGCGAATGGCCCGCAGCCCGAGCGCGGGGTTCGGCTCCTTCTCGATCTTCAGCTGGGGAAGGCTCTTCTCGCCTCCGATATCGATCGTCCGGATGTAGACGGGCGCGGGGTAGGCCGCCTTGGCGATCCGCGAATAGGCCGCCAGGTGGTCCTCTTCTTTGGGCAGGCTGGGGCTCTGGAGATAGATGAATTCCGAACGGAAGAGCCCGATCCCCTCCGCCCCGAACGAGAAGGCCATTTCGACCTCATCCGGAAGCTCGATGTTGGCCAGGGGAACGAACTTCACATCATCCAGAGTGACCGATTTGAGCTTGGCCGTCTTCTTGAGTTCCCGGAAATAATGATCGTACCTTTCCTTCTTGCTCAGGAACTCCTTTCTGACAGCCAGAGGCGGGTTGACAATGACTTCGCCGTCCGTCCCGTCGACGATGATGAAGTCGCCGTTCTTGACCTGCTGGGTAATATTATGGAGGCCGACCACGGCCGGTATATTCAGCGAGCGCGCCAGGATGGCGGTATGAGAAGTCGGCCCGCCCATGTCTGTGGCCAAGGCCAGGACGTTCCCCCGGCTGAGCCGGATGGCCCCTTCGGACGGCAGCATTTCATGGGCGACCAGGACCTCCTTCTTCGCCTGCTCCTTTTCTACCGTGCGCTTCTTCTTGAGCTCGAGGTTAGCGGAGATCCGGGCCAGGACGTCGGACACGTCCGATTTCCGCTGGCGAAAGTATTCGTCGGCGATGGCATCGAAGAGCTCCTGATATTTCTGATTGACCTGGGTGAGCGCCCACTCCACCCGGACCTTTTCTGCCCGGACGGTGTTCTTGATGCTGTCAAAAAGCGAGCGGTCCTCCAGGATGAGCAGGTGGGCGTCGAAGATGAAGGCATGCTCCTCTCCCATATTGCCCTTGATCTCCAGTTTGAGCTGAAGGAGCTCGTTCCTGGTTCGCTCGACCGCCTTCTTCAGCCGCCGCAGCTCGCCGTCGATTGATGACGGAGAGATGGACTCCTTCCTGGCCGTGAAAAGCACCGGCTCGGTCAGAGACAGCTCCCCCATCCCGATCCCGGGGGAGACGCCGTTTCCTCGCAACCGGATGAAGGTCATGCCGACTACTCTTTCTCGCCGAACTTGTCTTTGACAAGCGCCGTCAGCGCTTTTATGGCCTCCTTCTCATCCTTGCCCGAGACCCGCAGCGCGACGTAGCTTCCCTGGATCGCGGCCAGGGTCAAAATCCCCAGGATGCTCTTGCCGTCGATCTCCGTATCGTCCTTGATGACCTTGACCGAGGCGCTGTAGCAGTTGGCCAGGTTGACGAACTTGACCGCCGCCCGGGCGTGGAGGCCCAGTTTATTCCGGATAGGGACTTCTTTCTCGATCATGGGAGCGTGCCTCTACTGCTTCGAGCTCAACAGGGCGCTGGCCAGGTGGATGTTTTTCTTCCCCTGTTCGACAACTTTTTTTGCCACGTCCCTCAGGTTGTTGCTCCGCTGCAGGGAGACGAACTTGATGAGCATCGGCAGGTTGATCCCGGTGATGATCTCGACCTGGTTGTCCCGGAGGAAGCTAAAGCTCAGGTTGGACGGAGTGCCGCCGAACATGTCGGTGAAGATGATAACGCCGTTTTTCTGGTCGACCCGCTTCAGGCACTGGCTGATCTTCTTCTTGGAGTCCTCGACGTCATCGTACCAGCCGATCGAGATAGCCTCGATGTTGGGCGCCTCCCCCAGGATGATGGTCAGGGCGTTGAGCAGCTCCTCCGCCAGCCGGCCGTGAGAGACGATGATCCCGCCGATCATTGTCCACGCCTACTTGAAGACATCACGGTGATAGACCTTTATATCATATCTTCTTTTCCGAAGATAGCCCCTCAACTCCTCGGCGATGACGACGGACCGGTGTTTCCCGCCGGTGCAGCCGATGGCGATGGTCAGGTAGCTCTTGCCCTCGGTAATGAACTTGGGGATGAGGTAGTCGATGAACGGGAACAGCCGGTCCCTGAACTCGCGGCTTTCGGCGGAGTGAAGAACATAGGCACGAACCGCCGGGCTCTTCCCGGTCTTGTCGCGCAGACTGTCGATGTAAAAGGGATTGGGAAGGAAACGGGTGTCAAAGATCAGGTCGGCGTCGAGCGGGACCCCGTATTTATAGCCGAAGCTCACGACGACGATCTGCATGGTCGGAGTCCGGCCTTTGACCAGACGCCGGGCGAGCAGCTCCTTGAGCTGGGATATGTTGGTGGAGGAGGTGTCGAAAACGTCATCGGCCAGCTTCTTGATCGGCGCCAGGCGCTTTCTCTCCAGCCGGATTCCCTCGATGACCGACTTCTTCTTGGTCAGGGGATGAGGACGGCGCGTTTCGCTGAACCTTTTCAACAGGGTCTCGTCCGAGGCCTCGAGGAATATGATCTTGGGTCTGATCCTCTTCTTGATCTCCTCCACGGCCGCCGGGAAATCGGACAGGAATCCGGGCTCCCTCATGTCGACCACGAGAGCGATTTTCCGGATCTCGACCTCTTCTCTTTGCCAGAGCTCGACCAGGCTGGGGATGAGCTTAGCCGGCAGATTATCCACGCAGTAGTACCCCAAGTCTTCGAGGAAATGGCTGACGACCGTTTTCCCAGACCCGGAAATCCCGGTGATGATTAGGAAGCGGTCATCTTTCATCCCTACCCTCGCCATTAAGATAACGCCCTGTCCAATTTTTTGACGATCTCACGGGATGCATGATACCCCCTTTTCCGCAGCAGGTGGACGTTGCAGGCCACCTCGATCAGAAGGGCGATCGTCCTCCCCGGGGCGACGGGGACGATGAGTTGGGGAATTTTAACTCCCAGGATCTCAAAATCCGCCGGAAACTCCAGGCCGAGGCGATCGTATTCATCCCCTTTCTGCCACTTCTTGAGCCAGATGACCAGGTCCACCTTGGATTGACGGCAGATCGCCCGCGGCCCGAAAATCGCCCGGATGTTGATGATCCCCAGGCCCCGGATCTCCATGAAGTACCGGCTGAGCGAGGGAGACCGGCCGACGAGCCCTCCGTCCTTTTTCCTGGTCACCTCCACCGCATCGTCGGAGATGAAGCGGTGCCCACGGGAGATGAGCTCCAGGGCGCTCTCGCTCTTGCCGATGCCGCTCTGGCCGGTGATGATGACGCCCAGGCCGAAGATCTGCAAAAGACCGCCCGAGAGGACGAGGCGTGAGGAAGCGTTATCCCGCTCCTTACCCTTCCAGTTTTTCTTCTTCTTCGCGGATGATTTCAAGGATTTTTCTCGGATTCTTGGCCGCCATGATCTTCTTCGACAGGGAGCCCGCCTTGCGGACGAGATGGGCAATGGAGGCCAGGATTTGAAGGCTCTGGCCGGGGTCGTCGGGAGAGGATACGACCAGGAAAAAGATGTGGGTCGGCTTCCCGTCGAGGGCCTCGAACCGAACCCCTTTTTTGGAGACCGCCAGGACCAGGAGAGGTCTCTCGGCCTCTTTCAGCTTGCAGTGGGGGATGGCGATCCCATCGCCGATCGCGGTGCTGCCCAGTTTTTCCCGCTGGATCAGCTTATCAAAGAGTTCCTTGTCCTTCCGGACCTTATCCTTATTCTTCAGAAACCGGACCATCTCCTCGAGGGCGGAGTCTCTTTCCAGAGAGGAGATCTCGGAAATGACCATGTCTTCGCTCAGCAAGTTGTGGATCTTCACGGTTAATGCTCCCCTCGGTGGCCCGGTTCAATCGGGGTCAATCAGCCCGTAGTGACCGTCCTTGCGCCGGAAGATCACGGCCCATTTCTCCGAACCCGACTTCCGGAAAAGAAACACCTCTTTCTTCTCCACGTCGAACTGGAGGAACGCTTCCTCCAGAAGCATGGGCTTGAGGGAGTAATCGTTGCTGCGCACGACCCGGGGCCTCTCGACCTCTCGCTCCGGAGGAAAAGCCAATTGCTTCCGCTCCCGGCCCTTCCGGCGTTTCTTCTCCCTCCATTTCTCCCTCTCTTTCTTGACCTTCTTCTCCAAGTTCTCGAAGGCCAGGTTCAAGGAGTTCATCAGATCATGGGTCTCTTCCACGACCACCAGCCCCGCCCCCTTCGCCTTGACATGGATTTCGGCCTTGTGGCGGTATTTCTCCACGGAGAGGATGAGGTCGACCTCGATGACCGACCCCATCAGTTTTTCGAGCGCCTTGAGCCTCTTCTCGCAGTAGGCTTTGACCTCCGGCGCGAGGTCCATCTGCCGAGCCGTAAAATGCACGATCATGAACTTCCCTCCATGGCGAACTTTCGTTTCCGGATATGGGACGGCGCGATCTTGAGCTGATGGCGGTACTTGGCTACGGTCCGGCGGGCGATCTTGAGGTTGTTCTTGGCCAGGATGTCCTCGATCTCGATATCGCTCAAGGGTTGGCTCCTGTCCTCACCCTCGACCAACTTCTTGATCTTCTCCTTGACCTTCAGGGAAGAGATCTCCTCGCCGAAATCGCCCACCAGGGATTTGTGGAAGAAGTACTTGAGGGGGAAAACACCCCAGGGGGTGGTCATGAACTTGTTGGCTACGACTCGGCCGACGGTCGATTCATGGACGCCGATCTCCCGGGCGATCTCCATCAGGGTCAGCGGCTTGATGTAATCGATGCCCTTTTCGAAGAATTCGCGCTGCCGGTCCACGATATATTTGGCCACCTTGAAAACAGTTTGGTCGCGCTGGTCGAGGCTGCGCAGGAACCAGAGCGCCTTTTTCAGCTTGTCTTTGAGGAACTGATAGGCCTCGGCGTTTTCCTTGGCCGCCTTGGCCAGGAGCCTCCTGTAGTAGGCATTGATCCTCAGCCGCGGCAGCCCCTCATCGTTTAAGCTGACGGCGAGCTCGTTATCTTCCTTGGTTACGACGATGTCGGGCAACGCGTAGGAGGTCTTCTCCTGGCTGTATTTCCTCCCCGGGGTGGGGTCCAGCCGCTTGATGACTTCGATATGATTCTTGACGTCATGGAGGCCGACGTTCAGCACCCTGGCCAGCTGAGCGAAATCCGACCTTTCGAGAAGAGGGAGATGGTGGTTTACGATCTGGCGGGTGATCTCGTCGTCGATCTTGAGATAATCCATCTGGGCCAGCAGGGCTTCCCTGAGGTCAAGGCTTCCCGCGCCCACGGGATCGAACATCCTGATCTTCGCCCGGACCTCTCGAATCTTCTCGAGGTCCGCCCCGGCCATACTGGCCAGCTCTTCCTCGGAGGAGGAGAGGTAGCCCTCCTCGTTGATATTGCCGATCACCATCTGGGCGGTCTCCCGATCGGCAGGCTCGAAAAAGGTCAGGTTGGCCTGCCAGTTCAAGTGATCCCAGAGAGAGGGGCTTTTGGACAGGACGTTCTCCAGGGCCGGGATCTCTTTTCTTTCCGAGAAGTTGGGGCGGAAGCCGTCGTCGAAATACTCCTGAAAATGGGACTCAAATTCCAAGTCGACCGCACCCTCCGGAACTCCCTGGCCATCCCCAAGCTCCGTCTCCTCTCGGGACTCTGTCCTCTCTCCGGCTTCCCCCTCTTCGCGCTCGTCGGTCTTCTCCGCTTTTTCCTGAACCGGCTTCTCTTGGGTCTCCTCCTCGAGCATCGGGTTCTGGGACAGCTCGCTGTCGATGACTTCGATGAGCTCCAGGTTGGTGAGGGGCAGCAGCTTGATAGCCTGCTGAAGGGCCGGTGCCAGGATCAGCTTCTGGACCTGCCTCTGGTCAAGCCGTTGTTTCAAGACCATGGCCGGTTCGATCTCTCCTTTTATCTGCTCAGAGGCTGAAATCCTCGCCCAGATAGCTTTTTCTAACTTCCTCGGAGAGGACCAGCTCAGGAGGGGTCCCTTCCTTGAGAATCCGCCCTTTATCGATAATATAGGCCCGGTCGGTGATCTTCAGTGTTTCCCGGACACTGTGGTCCGTGATCAGGAGGCCTATTCCTTTGTCCCGCAGGGAGAGGATGATCTTTTGCAGGTCGTGGATGGCCAGGGGATCGATGCCGGTGAACGGCTCGTCCAGCAGGATGTGCTCAGGCCGCGTGATCATAGCCCGGGCGATCTCCAGCCTCCGCCGCTCTCCGCCGGAAAGAGTGCAGGCCTTGGCCTTGGCCAGCCTTTCCAGGCCGAACTCGCGGAGGACCTTTCCGATGTCGCCGTCTCCACGGGCCACGGACTCGGGCATGACCTCCAGGATGGACAGGAGGTTGTCCTGGACGCTGAGCTTGCGGAAGACAGACGGCTCCTGCGGGAGCAGGCTCAAACCCTTCTGCGCCCTCAGGTACATGGGCATATCGCTGATGTCCTCCTCCCCCAGATAGATCCTTCCCTCGTCCTGGGGCACGAGACCGAGGATCATGGAAAAAGTGGTGGTCTTGCCCGCCCCGTTTGGGCCCAGGAGTCCGACGACCTCGCCCTTTCCGACCTCGACCGAGACGTTGTCGACGACCCGCTTGCGATGATAACTCTTGGTCAGACCGACGGCCTTCAGCTGGGGACTCATGGGTTATGATTTGATGACGGTCGTGGACCGTTCTCGATCTTTATTCTCCACCTGGATTCTACCTTCGCCCAGGCGAAAAGTCAATTTTTCTCCCTCGATGATGCCCTTCTCTTTGTCGACAATCCTGGGGTTGCCGGTCAGGACGACGGTCTCCTGCTCGAGGTCATAAAGGGCCCTCTCTCCCTTGCCCTCCCTGAGCTTTTCGGTGATGGCCACTCTCCCCTTGGCCTCTATCTGCTCGATCTCCGCCGTCTTCTCCCGGAGAAGGACGGCGATCCAGTCGGAGTTCAGCCCCACGTCTTTGGACTTGAGCCAGCAGGCCTGCTCGAAGGTGAGCAAGTTCTCTGGGGGACTGAAGCTCAGCTTCGCGCCGCCGATCTCGATCTTCTCTTCGGCCGCCTTCTCCTCCTTGGGGAGGCGAGAGAAGATGGCCCGGACGTTTCCTTCGGCCATGATCTCACCTGTCTTCTTCAGGACGGTCAACTGGTCGGCGAAAAGAACCTCTTTACCCTGCCACATGCGGACGGCCTCTCTTAGCTGTAAACGATCGAGCTTCTTCTCGTATCTCATTTTTTCGGCGGCGCCGAAAACGGGCTGTTCGCTCGAAAAGAAGCCCACGGTTTCGGCCTCCTCCGGCCGGAGCTTGACGATGACCTTGACCTCGCCTGCCGCGGCCAGAATCTCCCGCCGCGGGTAGATGGTCAGGGACTTGGCCGTCACGTCGCTGTCGGGGGAATCGACCCGCGCCTCTCCCCCTTCCGGGGCCTTGATCTTCCAGGGCTTCCCTTTCTCACCGATGAAGATTTCCTCTCCCGAGATCGAGCGCCCGACCTCGGATGTCGGTCCCCGCTCCACCAGCCGGGCGGCGCTCCAGGCTAGGAATTCCCGCATCGCCCCCCGGCTGTCGAAGATGATCCTCATCCGGCCCGAGCGCACCTCGGTCGTCTGTCCTTCCGGCGTGGAGGACTTTAAAAGACACCGGTCCCGGGCCTCCACCTTATGGATCTTATTCCTATCTTTGAAGACCCGCACGTCGATCGTATCGGCCGAAATTTCCCTCTCCTGCTGCGTCGCCTTGGATTCTCCCGGCGACGGCTCCTGCCGCCCAACAAGGGTGGTCTGAACGTTCCCTTCCAAGAAAAAGCTCCCAGCGCGCTGCTCATCAGCAGTCAGATCGAAGCGCAGAGAATCGGCCCGGCCCCTGCTCAGGTCGAAAGAAAAAGAGACGTTTCCCTCGGCCTGGCCCCGTCTCCGCTTCCTCAGGAAGGTGACGATGTCCCCATGAACCACAAAAGGCGTGCCCGTCTCCGCTTCCTCGCGGAGCTCCAGCGCGACCTCTCCTTCGAGACGGAGGGACCCTGTCCTGAATGAATAGGTCATTTTCTGGGCTTTCCCCGAAATCCTCCGGGAGGAAAAGGCGACTCCTCGGTCCGTTGTCAGGGTCTCCTCGTTTTTCAGGTAGGAGAAGGCCGAGGACTCAACAGTAAGCCCCTGATACTGGAGCTTCGCCTTCCCTTCCAGGAAGACGTTTGCCCAGTCTTTATCATAAGAGACTTTCTGCCCAAAGAGCACAATCTCCTCTCCCTCTTTTTTGCCGAGGTCGCGGATTTCGACGTTCCCTTCCAGGTAATAGCGGCCGTCGTCGCCGGCATAATGCCTCTCCGCCTTGGCCCGGATGACGCGGTCCCCCTTGAAGTCAAAATGCTCGATGCCTTCCTGCCGCTCGACCTTCTTGGCCGGTATCTCCTCCTTTTTGGGCGGGACGACGGAGCGCGGCCTGCGATGAGAGAGAAAATACCAGAGGATGACCGCAATTACGATCAGGAGCACCAGGGCGATGGCGAGCCGGAGCACCCTGGCCAATTTCAGCTTGGTCATTTTTCTGAGGCTTTAAGGGCCTCGAGAGAAAGGCTGTATTTTTCCTTGCCGAGAAAATTGGAGGCCCGGAGAGAATAAACGAGGTCGAGGCGGCCCCCTTTTCGGACCTCCCCCAACCATTCTTTCCTATCCCAGCCCAGGGCCTCGATCATCCGGTCATCCTGACGGGCCAGGAACTTGAGATGCTTGTTCTGGAGGACCTGGGGGGGGCCAACCACTTCGACACCTTCGCTGAGAAACGTCGGCTTCGGGTTGCCGACGCCAAACGGAGCCAAGCGCACGTAGCTGTCAAGGAAGGAGGATTGGATCTCGGCCAGGTTCAACCGGGAATCGATCCTCACTTTTTTCTGGAGGTCATCGTCCTTCAACCTCGCGCCGACCACTTGGTTGATTCGCTCCTTGAGCAAA
>Ga0299912_10001564_pt1 | contig 18455 bp, 14 predicted proteins | sample RVTome_2_FD_207667 | JGI IMG/M metagenome (GOLD analysis project Ga0299912, IMG submission 207667) | Soil microbial communities from uranium-contaminated site in the Upper Colorado River Basin, Wyoming, United States - RVT95D214 (version 2) ... | reverse complement strand
GTAAATAGCGAGCCTGATTGTGTTGGACACGAGGAAAACAGACGAGAGACTGATCAGGATTCCGAGGCCCAGCGTCAGGTTGTGGACCGTCGTCGTTCGCCTGTCGATCAGCTCGAGCAGTGCTCTGCGGTAAATCACGCTCTCGATTCCCTTCAGAGTCACGAGTTGATTGTACACTTCCTGTGCCCGGAGTGAAGTCTTGTAGCCATTCCTCAGCGTGATCTTAAATGAGGGTGGAAGAGGATTGAAGTCAAGAACGCTGTTGATGTCCTCGCCGAACTCTTCTTTGAAAATGTGCGCAGCCTCCTCCTTCGACACGTAGAGAGCGCTTTCTATCCCTTCGATTGACAGGATGGATGTTGCAAGCTCCTCGATGCCAGCATGGGTCACAGGCTCCTGAATGAAGACCTCCATCTCCACTTTGTTGCGCAGCGTGTCGATGAGCAGCGACGCGTTGATCGTGATGACGGCGAATACTCCCAGGAGAAGCAACGAGATGCAGATGGTGATGACGGAGACGAGACTGGAAAACTTTGCTCTCGTGAAGCCGGAGACACTTTCTTTCAGGGTGTATGCGATACTCATTGCATCATGTCAGAAGTTCGATTCGTCGCGCCATCGGATGATTTTCCAGGGATCGGTGCTGCGTGCGCGCTCCATCGTGAGGTTGGCGTAGCCGTCCACGCGCTCGATGTTGCTTGGATTGAACGTGACGGTGAGGTTGAAGCCGCGGACGATGTTTACCCGCGTCGAGTCGAGCGAAGAGGACACAACGTTGTTCCAGATTAGGTCGATTTTCTGCGCGTTCTGGAACAGCCCGTATGTGGACCGCATCTCCGTGTCCCGCCCCCACGTCACGTCGATCCCGATGTCATAGTCGCGGTACACAAAAACAAATTTTTGGTCAAAAAGCTGGCCGTAGAGCGTTGTGTCGCGCACGGTGTAAGATGTCTGGAAGCACTGAAAGAGCCCATCGATTGCCTTGGGATCACAGGAGGATTGGGCGGGGGTGTCGTCGCGTCCGGGGGCAAACGGGTTCATACACCCGCACATGGCCACGGCGCAGAGGACAACGGTAATATGAGTACAATGACGGTGCATGGATGCTCAGTTGCTGAATTTACCCTTCATCAGGCTCCAGGTGATATCGGTCGTAGTTTTGAAGTCGCTCCAACGATAGATTGTCCAGAAATTGCTGTTGTCGGTACCGATAGAGAACTGCAGGGTGCCGCGGGAGGTGGTCGGGAATCCCGCTTCCGTGTGCTCGAAGGTCAGCGTGTAGTCAAAATCGTAAATCACAGAATCGGCGGTGACGACAGATGATTTCGGCGTTAGGAGCAAACTGGAGAAACCGTTCGGGGGGGATTTTGCGATCAGGTTCTGGAAGTACGAAAGCTCATCGCCGATCGTCCAATTTGCCAGCAGGCCGGGGTACTGGGCGCTTGCTTCGGCCGAGGGAATGAAGGTGAAGGCCCGCCCCGTTTTCATCGGATCGGCAAAACAACTCATGTAGTTGGCGCTGTTCTTCTGCGCGACGGCGTTTTGCAGGTTGGAGATCACGATTGTCGGTACTGTTGGCGGCCGGAAATCGAAGCTGGATTGCGTAGGAGGTTCCGGATCGCGCGGTTCAAACAGCGAGCAATGCAGTGGGACAAGCAACGTCAGGATTGTGATCAACATCCGAGGCCACCAGAGGGTTCGAGTAGCCTTCATTTCAGAGCGGTATCCTTCCTTCAAGCGCGCGCGCTAATGTCGCCTCGTCGGCGAATTCGAGATCACCACCCACGGGGATGCCCCGGGCAATGCGGGAGACGAGCGTGCCGAGCGGTTTGAGCAACTTCGTGAGATAGATGGTGGTCGCTTCCCCCTCTACGTTCGGGTTCATCGCCAGGATCACCTCGGTGACATCGGGCGTAACGCGGGCAAGCAGTTCCCGCACCTTCAATTCCTCGGGACCTATGCCGTCGAGGGGCGAAAGCGCTCCGCCGAGCACATGGTACAGTCCGCGAAACTCGTTCGTCTTCTCCAGGGCAAGAACATCGTTCGGCTCCTCCACCACGCAGATCACGTTCCGGTCGCGCTTCGGACTGGAGCAGACGACGCATGGATCCTGCTCCGTGATATTCCAGCAGGTCGAACAGTACCGGATCCGGTCTTTCACATTGACCAGCGCCTTGGCCATTCTCACCACCTCATCGCGCTGGAGTTTGAGGACGTACAGCGCAATTCGCTGCGCTGACTTCCGACCAATGCCGGGAAGTTGAGAGAATTCTTCGATCAGTTGTTGGAGGGCTTCTGAAGTGTAGAGCATACGGGTGCGATCGTCAGAAGCCTGGGATTCCCAGGCCCGGGATGTTCGGAAGCATCCCGCTGGTCGCTTTCGCCATTTCCTCCTGTGCCATCTTGCCGGCGTCCTGCAACGCTTTGTTCGTTGCGGCGAGCACGAGGTCCTCGAGCATCTCGATGTCCGAAGGGTTCACCACCTCTTTGTCGATTTCGATCTTGACGATCTGCTGCTTTCCATTGGCCGTGATCTTCACCATGCCGCCTCCTGATTCGCTGATCACGGTCTTCGATTCCAGGTCTTCTTGTACCTGTGCTATCTTCTCCTGCACTTTCTGCAGTTGCTTCATCATTCCCATCATGTTCGGAGGGCCTGCCATGAGAGTCCTTTCACCTATTGATGCATCGACAGCGCGGGGTATTCCTTGTTTCAGACAATCAAAAAAATATATCTGTTTTGGCAGGGAAAGTCAACCAAGTGCGTGATCTCAGAATCCTTCAACTTACGAAATATCAACGTGAAAGCTGCGAAGGCCTCCGCCGGTTACCTTGACTTTCGTGCCGAAATGAGTTAAATTTTTTTGTTACGACCACTTCAATCGTAGGTGAATGCACACAACGAGGGGAGGTTTCTAACAGTTGGCGAAAGGATCTCACGCAGCGACAGGCAACGACAAGAATGCGCAGGAGTTGCTGCAGGCGTCCGGTGACATCCCGCGACACATAGCAATCATCATGGATGGAAACGGTCGATGGGCAAAGAAGCGCGGTATGCCCAGAATCGCCGGACACCAGGAGGGGGTGGAATCGGTGCGGGATGTTGTTGAAGCGTGCGGGCAACTCGGTGTGCAGTGTTTAACCCTGTATGCCTGGTCGACCGAGAACTGGAAGAGACCGAAGGATGAAGTGTCTCTCTTAATGCGATTGCTGCTCCGGGCGCTCAGGGATGAAACCGATCGCTTGCACAGGAACAATGTCCGCCTCCAGGCCATCGGCGATATCGCTGCCCTGCCACAAGATGTGCAGAATGAGCTGTTTGATGACATTCAAAAAACGAAGGCGAACACCGGACTCACACTGACGCTCGCGCTGAGCTACAGCGGCCGGTGGGATATCGCACAGGCGGTCAGACGTATCGTCCACGATGCGGTAACGAACACGGTCGCCGAAGCAAGTGTCACGGAATCGCTTATCGCGAATTACCTTTCCACGGCGGCGCTGCCCGATCCCGACCTTCTGATAAGGACGAGCGGAGAGGTACGCGTCAGCAACTTCCTGCTGTGGCAGCTTGCGTACTCAGAAATATACATCACACCCAAACTCTGGCCGAGCTTCAGGCGCGACGAGTTGTACGCTGCGATCGCCGATTACCAGCGCCGTGAGCGGAGATTTGGAATGGTCAGTGAACAACTCACCAAAAACAAGAAATCTGGTAATTTCCTGAATCGGCTTATCGAGGATGCAACAGGACCCTAGGATATTTCCGCCGCTTCCGCTCCTTTGGATGGCAGTGATAGTTGGCCTGTTCAGCACACCTCACCTTTTCGCCCAACGGTCCCGGCCCCAAGAAGTGTACAAGATTTTGGGCCTCTCCGTCGATGGGAACACGCTCGCAGATCCTGCCGCAATAATTGCCAACACGGGACTCAAAATCGGTGACGAAATCGTCATGCCGGGCGATCAAGCGGGCCAGGCTGTCCGAAAGCTCTGGGCGCTCAAACTCTTTGAGGATGTCCAAATCGCCATCGATCGGAAAATTGGGGAGGGCATATACCTCGTCATTAAAGTCAAGGAGTACCCGCGGTTCGATCGGGCCGATCTCAGTGGGAACGATGAGATCAGCACTGACGACATCATGAAGAAGGTCAATCTCGTACGGGGTCAGGTGCTGCCGCCGCAAGATCTCGTCAAGATCCAGAAGGAAGTGACGAAGCTTTACGAAAAAGAGGGGTACATGCTGGCGAAAGTCCAGGTCACGACCGAGCCATCCGACACCAGCAAGAGCCGCGTGGTGCTCAAGATTCACACGGACGAGGGGAAAGAAGTACAAGTTTCAGACATACAGTTCGGCGGAAACCGCGCCTTCGATGATGGTGATCTGCGCGGTGCGATGGACGGCACAACGGAAAAACGCTGGTGGAAGTTCTGGAGCTCGGCGAAATTTGAGCGGAAAAAGTACGACGAGGATAAAAAACTCATCGTCCAATTCTATCGCAAGAACGGGTACCGCGACGCTGAGGTTGTTTCGGACTCGATCTGGTACAGTCCGAACAAGGAGGACATGCACATTCTGATCAACGTGAATGAAGGTCCCCAATATAAGATCCGCCATATTACCTGGGAAGGAAACACGGTGTATTCCGAGGGGATCCTGAATGCACGACTGAGTATTCTTCCCGGAGAGGTGTACAACGCGGAGAAGTTCGAGCATAACCTGCGCGGGAATGAAGCACAGAACGATGTGGCATCGCTGTACCTTGACAACGGCTACCTGACATTTGATCTCAAGCCGCAGGAAACACGTGTTGCGGAAGACAGCCTCGACATCTTGATATCTGTGTCCGAGCGCAATCAGTTCAAGGTAGGCTATGTCAATATCAAGGGAAACACCAAAACCCAGGATAAGGTGATCCGCCGTGAGCTGTATACGCGTCCGGGCGACTATTTCAGCCGCGCCGCAATTCTGCGAAGCATCCGCCAGCTTCAGGTATTGAACTATTTCAATCCGGAAAAGATCAAGCCCGACTACAATCTCGTCGACGACAAGACGGTCAGTCTGACGTATGAAGTCGAGGAGAAGTCGAGCGACAATATCAACGCCTCCGTTGGCTACAGCGGTGCGTTCGGATTCACCGGGGCCGTCGGTTTCACCATCAACAACTTTGCGATTGCTGAGCCGTTGTCGGGCGGTGGAGGACAGGTGCTGAACTTCGAATGGCAATTCGGCGGGTACAACTACAGGACGTTCACCATTGGCTTCACTGAGCCTTGGCTGTTTGATACTCCGACACTGCTTGGAGTGAGCCTGTTCGACACCAGGCAGCAGTACTACGGCGACATCCAGAACACCGGTGGATCGGTTCGCGTCGGCCGGCGCTTCAAATGGCCCGACGACTATTTCAGAGGCGACTGGATTCTGAGCGTGCAGCACAGCAACGTTCGGTACGATCCGCGAGGACTCCAGCTTGAGGGAGAATACAACGAAGCCAGTGTTACGCAAGTCATATCCCGGAACAGTGTGGACAATCCTGTCTTTCCCACTAGCGGATCGAGCGTGTCCCTTTCAATCCAAGTGGCGGGCGGACCGTTTCTGCCGGGAAGCATTGATTTTCACAAATGGATTCTTCAGACGGAATGGTACCTGCCGATGTTTGGGACGAGCAGGGTGGCGCTCTACCTGAACTCCCAATACGGATTCATCTCCGGATTCAAAGGCAACTCCCTGGTTCCGTCGCTTGACCAGTTCATTATGGGTGGCACGGGTCTCGGATATATTGCGACCACGCCGCTACGCGGGTATGAAGACCAGTCGATCGGTCCGCTGAATGCTGCCGGGAACGCTGTCTATGGCAAGGCGATGGCGAAACAAACGGCTGAAATCCGTTTTGCACTCGCGCTCGCTCCGATTCCCATTTATGTGCTTGGCTTTGCGGAAGGCGGAAACGTCTGGGAGTCAATGGCCAAGGCGGATCTCTTTGATCTCAGACGATCTGCCGGCTTCGGTGCCCGGATTCAGATCAATCCTATCGGCCTCATCGGTTTTGATTACGGATATGGGTTCGACGACGTCCTTCCGCGTGACGGCAAGCCGGATGGATGGAAATTCCACTTCGTTTTCGGCCGTGGATTCTAGCTCCTGTACTTCTGCAGTCCCTTCGAATCATTTACTAATACATAGAGGTGATCGTGAAAACATTGTTTGTCTCATTCTGTATTGTCCTTGCACTGTGCCTCGGTACCGCGGTTCAGGCACAGAGTCTCAAAATCGGATTCGTGAATTCCGCGAAAATCTTTCAGGAACTGCCCGAGGCAAAAGAGGCCCAGAAGAAGATCGATGCGATAACAAAGCCCGTGCAGGATTCGCTGGAATTGAAGCAGAAATTCTTGCAGTCGAGGTATGAAGAATACCAGAAGAAAGAAGGTCTGATGACCGATGCGGCGAAGAAGACCGCCCAACAGGAGCTTATGGAGCTTGAGCGAGGCTATAACGAATACCGCGCAGTGAAGTTGGGAGCCGACGGAGACCTGGCAAAAGAAACCGATAAAATTCTCGCACCGCTCAAGGAAAAAATCCTGAAAGGCATCGAACGGGTGGCCAAGGAAGAGAAATACAGCTTCGTCTTCGACCAGACGGAACAAGTGAAGGTGCTTCTGTACGGCGAATCAAGTCATGACCTGACGTACAAGGTGATTGACAAGCTGAAGCGCGGGAGGTAGCAGGGGCAATTCGTTCAGAACAAGCAGGGAGCTCGTATGATGAAACAGTGGGTGCTTGCGGTGATGCTGCTGGCGGCTGTCGGGTTTGCCACGGCGCAATCGAAAATAGGTCACATCAACTCGGAAGCAATCATGCAGGCGCTTCCCGAAGCCATCGACGCTCAGAAGTCGCTCGATGCCCTGGTGGCACAATGGGAAGGGGAACTGCAGAAGATGCAGGCCGATTGGAAAAAGAAGTTTGACGAGTATGATAAGAAAAAGCTCATACTGACCGACCAGGCGCGCGCCGACGCCGAGAAGGAACTGCGGGATCTTGACCAGAGCATTGCCGATTTTCGTAACAAAAAATTTGGCCAAAACGGCGAGCTATTCCAGAAGCAAAACGAGGTGATGAAGCCCATCCAGAACAAAATGTTCCAGGCTCTCGAAACAGTCGCGAAGGAGGATGGGTACGATTATGTATTTGACAGAAGCGGCGACATTCTCGTCCTGTATGCGAATGAGAAGAATGACCTCACCCCAAAGGTGCTGTCGCGCATGCAGGCGTTCGGGAAGTAACTCATTCCCACCTCGATGGATGCTCGATGAAACTTCGTGAGATTGCTGCACTGGTAGATGCAGAGATCGAGGGAAACGATGCAGTTGAAATCGGCCGTGTGGCGAAGATCGAAGATGCCGGGGACGGTGACCTCACCTTCGTTGCCAATCCGAAGTACGCGAGATTCCTGGACACGACGCGCGCATCGGCCGTGCTCGTCAGCAAACGGCTTCAGGGTCACGCGACTCCGACTACGACGCTGCTGCGCGTCGAGGATCCGTACTTCTCCTTTTTGAAGATTCTCCAGATACTCGACCCGCCGAAGGATCCCCTACCCCCTGGAATCCATTCGACGGCCATCATCCCTTCCTCCACAATCCTCGCCAAGGATGTCCGCATCGGGGCGCATGTCGTGATTGGGGAGCACTGCATGATCGGAGAGAAAGCGATGATATGTCATGGAGTCGTGATCGGGGACAGCGTGGAGGTTGGCGAGGGAGCATTGCTCTACCCGAATGTGTCTGTACGCGAGGGGTGCAGGATCGGTCGGCGGGCGATCATCCACTCGGGCGCCGCCATAGGAAGCGATGGGTTCGGATTTGCACCTCGGCCAGACGGATCGTTTGAGAAGATTCCGCAACGGGGGATCGTTGTGATTGAGGATGATGTTGAGATAGGGGCGAACTGCGCCGTGGACCGGGCAACGATGGGGGAAACCCGTATCAAAAAAGGTGTGAAGCTCGATAATCTGATCCAGGTGGCTCACAACGTCGTTATCGGCGAGAACACCGTGATCGCAGCGCAAACGGGGATTTCCGGAAGCACCAAGCTTGGGAAGAGTTGCATGGTGGGCGGGCAGGTCGGATTCACAGGCCATCTCCAGATTGCAGACAATACCAAAATCGGCGCGCAGGCCGGTGTGCATCACTCGATTACCGAACCGGGGAAGGCCTATTTTGGATCCCCGGCGTTGCCGCAAAGGGAGGCCCTGCGGCTGCATGCCGCTGCCAGTCAGTTGCCCGAAGTCCTGTCCGCGGTCCGCGAGTTGAAGCGCATCGTCGAGCAGTTAGAAAAGAGAATTCAAGACCTATCACGAGGGTAAGGGAGATCCTATGCTCGTTCAGCAACGAACGATCAGGCAGCCGGTATCCATGAGCGGTATCGGACTGCATACGGGGAGCGTCGCATCGATGACCTTCAAGCCAGCTCCTGAACACTACGGCATCCGGTTCCGCCGCATTGATCTCCCCGGTTCACCCGAGGTGCCTGCAGATGTAGATCATGTGGTCGATATTTCGCGCGGAACAACCATCGCTCTCGGTGAGGCAAAGGTGCATACCATTGAGCACGTCATGGCCGCGCTCGTAGGACTTCAGATCGACAACGTCCTGATCGAGCTGGATGCACATGAACCGCCGGTGGGAGACGGCAGTGCAAAGCCATACGTTGACGTCTTGATGAAGGCGGGATTTGAGAAGCAGGGTGCGCCGAAGGATTACCTCATTATAGACCAGACCGTGCATTACCGCAATGAGGAGAAAAAAGTCGAAATCGTAGCACTGCCTACGGATGACTACCGGATCACGGTGCTTGTGGACTACGACAATCCCGCACTCGGCAGCCAGCATACAGGCTTGTTCAACCTTGAAACGGAATTCGTCACTCAGTTCGCACCATGCCGCACGTTTTGCTTCCTGCACGAAGTCGAAATGCTCCACAGCCAGGGTTTGATCAAAGGCGGGAATCTGGGCAACGCGATCGTTATCATTGACCGTGAGTTGAGTAACTCGGAGGTACAACGCATCACCGAGAAGCTCGGAATTAAGGACTCGGTGATCCTGGGGAAGAACGGCGTGATTAACAACCGGCCGTTGCATTTTCCCAACGAGCCGGCGCGGCATAAGCTTTTGGACGTCATGGGTGATCTGGCGCTGATCGGCGTTCCGCTCAAGGCGCAAATCCTTGCCGCGAGGCCTGGCCATGCGAGCAATATCGAGTTTGCCCGGAAAATCCGGAAACTGTACGAGCAGCGTCAACTTGTCCGCAAGTACCAGCATGAGCGCAAGGAAGGTGTGGTGTTCGATATCACGGCGATCAAGAAGATCCTTCCGCATCGGTATCCGTTCCTGTTGATCGACAAAATCATCGACTTCAAGATCGATGAGAGTGTCGTCGGAGTGAAGAATGTAACAGCCAACGAGCCATTTTTTGAGGGACACTTCCCGGGCCAGCCGGTCATGCCTGGCGTCCTGATCCTCGAGGGGATGGCCCAGACGGGCGGTATCCTCTTGTTGAACGGCCTCGAAAATCCCGGCGACAAACTGGTTTATTTCATGTCGATCAACAACGCGAAATTCCGTCGGCTGGTGACACCGGGCGACCAACTTGTGTTCGAGCTCAAGATGATAAGTCGCAAGAGCAGGATCTGCCAGATGAAGGGGAAAGCGTATGTGGGGGGCACCCTGGTTGCAGAGGCCGAAATGATGGCAACGATCATCGATCGGACGGATGCCAGGCAGAGCTCGTTCGGCAAGAGTGACACGGAACTCAATTCGATATCGGCTTCCAAGCCTACCATGAACTGACGATGTCCCTCCCTGCTCACACCACCATCATGAGCACCAAGATCAACCCTCGCGCAGAGGTAAGTCCGAAAGCGGTTATCGGAACAAACGTGTCGATAGGTCCGTTTGCCATTATTGAGGATGGAGCGGTGATTGATGACTATACGGACATCGGCGGCAACGCGTATATTGGCACCGGGGCTCGCATCGGCAAAGAATGCCGGATCCATCATGGAGCAATCATTGGACATCAGCCCCAGGACCTGAAATACGCAGATGAGCCGACAACGTGCGAAATTGGTGACCGCACCATCGTGCGCGAATATGCCACGCTGCACAGGGGAACCGGTGACGGGGGACGAACCATCATCGGGAGCGATTGCTTTATCATGGGTTACGTTCACATTGCACATGACTGCATCATCGGGAACCATGTTATACTTGCAAATGCAGTGATGATGGCAGGGCATTGTATAGTTGAAGACTTTGCGAATATTGGCGGCATTACACCGATCCACCAGTTTGTCCACATTGGCCAGCACTGCATGGTGGGAGGAGGGAGCCGAGTGCGCAAAGACGTCCCGCCGTACATACTGGCCGGCTCAGAGCCGCTCATTTACGAAGGTCTGAACGTCGTAGGCCTCCGACGGAGAGGTTTCCCATCATCAGTCATTGAAGCCCTGGAGAATGCCTATACACTCATCTACAGCTCCAAGCTGAACGTCTCACAGGCGGTCGGAAAGATCAAAGAAGACCCGGCACTGATGAGTGTTGTAGAGGTGCAAAGCGTCCTTTCCTTTATTTCGCAAAGCGAGAGGGGCATTATTTCAGGTCGGCGACACCCGCATTGATCCTCACGCCGACGTTGAACTGGAATTTCATACACACAGGTGCCCGCCCCGGCGAATACAATATGCGATTCGACGAAGGGCTCGCTGAGGCACTCCAGAAAGGAATCGTTGCGCCAACGGTCAGGCTTTACCAATGGCAGCCGTGGGCGGTTTCGCTGGGGCATCATCAGGACATCGCCGATATTGACGCATTGCGCTGCGCTCAGCGGGGGATCGATATCGTGCGTCGTCCCACAGGCGGGCGTGCAATCCTGCACGCCGAAGAACTCACGTACAGCGTCGTGATGTTGGCGGGCCGCCGGAGCATCTTGCAGGTCTATGATGATATTAGCAGCGCGCTGGTGAAAGGGCTCAACCTTTTCGGCGTGGAGGCTGCTCTTCAGCGCTCGCAGCCGAATTTCGGCGAGCAGTATCGCAAGTCGTCGTCAATTCTATGCTTTGCAAGCTCAGCGCGGTATGAGATTGAATGGAAGGGACGGAAACTCGTCGGCAGTGCCCAACGTAGATACTCAGTCGGTGAGCGTGACGTCGTTCTCCAGCACGGTTCCATTCTCTGCGGCCCTGCTCATCGATTGCTCGTCGACGTTCTGTCACTTCGCGATGAGGTGGTCGTAGGAGCGATGAGAAAAGAGCTTCAGGAGAAGACAACCGATCTATCGACCGTGCGCGGGGGGGCCGTGAATATCAGGGAGCTTTCGGCGTGTATCAAGCGGGGCTTCGAGCTGGCGTGGGGGATTACCCTGACAGATGCATCGGCAGAGGAACCTGCGGTCGTGCTTTCCACAATTGAACGAGGCAGCTATGGCTAAACAAGAGCCATCGACTTCCAGACCACGGGTCGTCACAACGAAAACCGTTCTCAGGATGAAGGAGACGGGCGAGAAGATCGCGATGCTCACGGCGTATGACTACCTGGTTGCGAAATATCTGGATCAAGTCGGTATCGACGTCATCCTCGTCGGCGACTCGCTGGGGAATGTCGTGCAGGGGCATGAGACAACCCTTCCTGTTACGGTTGACGACATGATGTACCATGCGAAAGCCGTCAAGCGTGCCGTCAGGAATGCCCTGATTGTCGTCGACATGCCTTTCATGTCGTACCAGACCAGCGTTGATGATGCGGTGAGGAATTGCGGTCGCGTCATGAAGGAAGTGGGGGTCGGCGCGGTGAAGCTGGAAGGAGGCGAATACATTGCAGAAATTGTCCGGCATCTTGTGAAGATCGGCATTCCGGTGATGGGACATCTCGGTCTCACTCCGCAGGCGATCAACAGGTTCGGGACGTATGAGGTCCGCGCGCAGGAGAAGGGGGAGGCGGCGGAATTGGTACGCGACGCGAAGGTTCTATCGGAGGCTGGTGTCTTTGCGCTGGTGCTGGAGAAGATCCCCGCAATGCTTGCAAAGAAGGTGACGCAGTCCGTGCCGGTGCCGACGATCGGCATTGGGGCCGGCCCGCATTGTGACGGACAGGTCCTTGTGGTGTATGACATGCTCGGCCTGACGGAGGAGTTTCGTCCGCGCTTTGTGCGCCGCTATGTCGAGCTTGCCGAAGCCATGCGCGGGGCGTTCCGGCGGTACATCAGTGACGTAAAGGGGAATCAGTTCCCAACAGGTAAAGAGAGCTATTAACGAGGGGCCAGGAGGCAGGATCTAGGGTGACGGGAGTGTGCACTCTTTCCTCCAATTCCTATACCCTCAACCCCAGACCCTATCCGCTAAGCGTGATTCACCTATGTCTTCTCCCTTGCACATTCTTGTTTCGAACGACGATGGCATTGATGCGCCGGGGATCTACGCGCTTGTGATGGAGCTGAGGAAGATAGCGGAGGTGACCGTAGTTGCTCCGGACAAACAGCAGAGTGCGGTGGGACATGCGATCACGGTGAACTATCCATTGAGGGCGGTTCCGTTTCGGAAGAACAATGAATTCTTCGGGTATGCGGTTGAAGGCACTCCCGCGGACGCGGTGAAGCTTGGCGTGCGCTTCCTGATGAAGACGAAGCCCCATATTGTAATCTCCGGTATCAATCACGGATCGAACACAGCGATCAACATCATTTATTCGGGTACTGTCTCTGCTGCGACCGAGGGGACCATTCTGGGGATACCCTCCATTGCGGTTTCACTCACGACGTACAAGGAAGCGGATTTTTCTTACGCGGCAAAGTTTGCCGCGCGGCTTGCGCTGCTTGTTGCGGAGAAGGGTCTCCCGGATCGAACGTTGTTGAATGTGAATATTCCTGCTGTGCCGGAGAATCAGATGCGCGGGGTGATGATTACGAGGCAGGGGAAGTCGACGTGGGACGACACGTTTGATGTGCGGCGCGACCCGGCGAACAGGGAGTACTTCTGGCTGACCGGGAACATGAATGTGATCGACACGGACCCGGATGTGGACCAGATTGCGATTCGTAATCTGTACATCTCTGTGACCCCGATTCATTACGATTTGACTGACGGACAGATGTTGGAAGCAATGAAGGGTTGGGCTCTGGAGAAATTGCGGTAAACTGCTCACCGGATGCTTCAGGATGAGGGTTTTGAGTGCCTCTTTTGACTGGGGGTTGGGGGGATTTTCTTTAGAGTTGATGAAAGCCCTTGACTTCAACCTGAGAGTTTGCTATATTTAAAACCCGCTAAGATAGCGGGAAGCCCAAAAAGGCCTTGTTCTTTGAAAATCAGTGTGCATAGCCATAAGTCAATCTTAGCAGAGTTTCCCAACCTTGGCTAAGATTCTTGTGATAAGCAAGTAATTGAAGCCAAGTCTCAAACTCGAAGATGTGAAGTTTGATATGAGAACTTACAACGGAGAGTTTGATCCTGGCTCAGGACGAACGCTGGCGGCGTGCCTAACACATGCAAGTCAACGAGAAACGGGTAGCAATATCCGGAGTAAAGTGGCGCACGGGTGAGGAACACGTAGGCAATCTGCCATAAGGACGGGGACAACTCCGAGAAATCGGGGCTAATACCCGATGATGCAGCGGCACCGCATGGTGACAGTTGTTAACGGCCCCAAAAGGGCGCCTTATGAGGAGCCTGCGTCCCATTAGGTAGTTGGTGAGGTAACGGCCCACCAAGCCTACGATGGGTAGCTGGTCTGAGAGGATGACCAGCCACACTGGAACTGAGACACGGTCCAGACTCCTACGGGAGGCAGCAGTGAGGAATATTGCGCAATGGCCGAAAGGCTGACGCAGCGACGCCGCGTGAAGGATGAAGTCCGTTAGGATGTAAACTTCTTTTGTAGGGGATGAATACCCCGTTAGACGGGGGGTGACCGTACCCTGCGAATAAGGATCGGCCAACTACGTGCCAGCAGCCGCGGTAATACGTAGGATCCGAGCGTTGTCCGGAATTACTGGGTGTAAAGGGCGTGTAGGTGGGCCTCTAAGTCGGTGGTGAAATCTTGCAGCTCAACTGCAAAACTGCCATCGATACTGGGGGTCTTGAGTGCGGCAGAGGGAGATGGAATTCATGGTGTAGCGGTGAAATGTGTAGATATCATGAAGAACACCAGTAGCGAAGGCGGTCTCCTGGTCCGTAACTGACACTGAGGCGCGAAAGCGTGGGGAGCAAACAGGATTAGATACCCTGGTAGTCCACGCCTTAAACGATGGGTACTAGGTGCTGGACCGCAAGGTTCAGTGCCAAAGCTAACGCATTAAGTACCCCACCTGGGGAGTACGATCGCAAGGTTGAAACTCAAAGGAATTGACGGGGGCCCGCACAAGCAGTGGAGCATGTGGTTCAATTCGATGCAACGCGAAGAACCTTACCCGGATTTGAAAGGCCAGCGACAACCGATGAAAGTCGGTCTTGTAGCAATACACGCTGGTACAGGTGCTGCATGGCTGTCGTCAGCTCGTGCCGTGAGGTGTTGGGTTAAGTCCCGCAACGAGCGCAACCCCTGCACTTAGTTGCCATCAGGTCAAGCTGGGCACTCTAGGTGGACTGCCTACGCAAGTAGAGAGGAAGGTGGGGATGACGTCAAGTCCTCATGGCCCTTACATCCGGGGCCACACACGTGCTACAATGGCCGCTACAGAGGGTTGCAGAGCCGCGAGGTGAAGCTAATCCCTAAAAAGCGGTCTCAGTTCGGATTGGAGTCTGCAACTCGACTCCATGAAGCTGGAATTGCTAGTAATCGCGCATCAGCACGGCGCGGTGAATACGTTCCCGGGCCTTGTACACACCGCCCGTCAAGCCATGGAAGCTGGGAGTACCCAAAACCGCTGTGCTAACCCGCAAGGGAAGCAGGCGTCTAAGGTAAGACCAGTGACTGGGGCTAAGTCGTAACAAGGTAGCCGTATCGGAAGGTGCGGCTGGATCACCTCCTTTCTAAGGAGTCTACGTTCCGCCGTAAGGCGGAACAGACAACTTCTTGATAGAACGCTCTGCGGGATTGCGCTTGGGCTGTGCACACTGTATGTTTTCTCTATTGTGAATTGTGAATCCACAATTCACAATAGTTTTGGGCCTGTAGCTCAGGTGGTTAGAGCGCACGCCTGATAAGCGTGAGGTCAGTAGTTCAACTCTACTCAGGCCCACTAGGGCGTTGCGACGAAGGCTCTGCATACAACGGCATCCCTTCCTAGAAATCTGCGTAACAAATCACCGAGGTCCGGGGCTATAGCTCAACTGGTCAACGACTCGATAAATCGTTGGGAGATGAGTGAATAAGCGCCGGGGCTGTAGCTCAGCTGGGAGAGCGTCTGGTTTGCAACCAGAAGGTCAGGGGTTCGATTCCCCTCAGCTCCACAACAATTGACGACAGTCAATTGTCAATCGACAATTGTCGATTGTTTCGTTCTTTGACAACCGGGAAGAGTACGTTAGAAACGGTGCTAGTAGTTGTCCCGCCCTGGGCGGGACGAACAAACGTGCCGAATGTAACGACTGATATCATCCAATATCTTTTAATTTTTTCCGTATTCTTATTGATGCACCTGACATGATCCGCGTCGATAAGGATTTTTGGTTAAGTTATTAAGAGCATACGATGGATGCCTTGGCACTAGAAGGCGATGAAGGACGTGGTTACCTGCGATAAGCGTCGGATAGGTGGAAGCAACCTTTGACCCGGCGATCTCCGAATGGGGCAACCCTCCCAGGGTCATACCTGGGAACTACGTGCTGAATTCATAGGCACGGCAGAGCAAACGGGGGGAATTGAAATATCTCAGTACCCCTAGGAAGAAAAAGTAAGAACGATTTCCTCAGTAGTGACGAGCGAACGGGAAAGAGCCTAAACCATCTGATACAGTAAAGGACGCAACCGTTGTATCGATGGTGTTGTGGGGCGCTTGCAGACCAATTTGCGTGGAGGTCGGAGAGTAAAAAACCAGGCTGTTAGCCGAATCTTTTGGAAAGAAGAACCATAGGAGGTGAAAGTCCTGTAGGCGAAAATGGTCTGGCTCTCTGGCGAGCGTTCCCAAGTACTGCGGAATAAGTGGAAGTCTGTGGGAATCTGCGAGAACCATCTCGTAAGGCTAAAAACTCTCTAGTGACCGATAGTGAACAAGTACCGTGAGGGAAAGGTGAAAAGCACTCCTGACAGGAGGGTGAAATAGTACCTGAAATCGTATGCTTACAAACGGTAGGAGCGATCCCGCTTCGGCTTGCTGAAGCGGGAGAGTGACTGCGTGCCTTTTGCTTAATGAGCCTACGAGTTACTCGTACGATGCGAGGTTAAGTCTCTCAAGAGACGGAGCCGTAGCGAAAGCGAGTCTGAACAGGGCGATTTACTCCGACGCAAGTCGGGGTAAAGTATCGTGCGGTACACGCGAAACCTGGTGATCTACCCATGACCAGGATGAAGTGAGGGTAAAACCTCATGGAGGTCCGAACCGATGAGGGTTGAAAACTTCTCGGATGAGTTGTGGGTAGGAGTGAAAAGCTAATCGAACCGGGAGATAGCTCGTACTCCTCGAAATAGCTTTAGGGCTAGCCTCAGGCAAAAGTGTCATGGAGGTAGAGCACTGATTGGGCTAGGGTCGTCACAACGATACCAAACCCAGACAAACTCCGAATTCCATTGACATGTTTCCTGGGAGTCAGGCGACGGGGGATAAGCTTCGACGCCGAGAGGGGAATAACCCAGACCACCTGCTAAGGTCCCCAAATTGAAGTTAACAGACAAAGAATGTTGGGTTGCACAGACAACTAGGATGTTGGCTTAGAAGCAGCCATTCATTGAAAGAGTGCGTAATAGCTCACTAGTCAAGCGACCCAGCGTCGATAATTCTCGGGACTAAAACTTCGTACCGAAGCAGTGGATCCCGCTTTGCGGGATGGTAGAGGAGCATTCTATGCGCGACCCCGGTAAACGGGGGTCTTCGGATGAAGGTGTGCAGTGATGCATGCTGGAGTGCATAGAAATGCAGATGTAGGCATAAGTAACGATAAGGCCGATGGAAAATCGGCCCACCGAAAATCTAAGGTTTCCTGAGCAACGTTAATCGTCTCAGGGTTAGTCGGATCCTAAGCTGAGGCCAAACGGCGTAAGCGATGGAAAACAGGTTGAATATTCCTGTACCTGTCTGCAGTCGTTTGACCATGAGGGGTGACGCAGGAGTGAAAACCAGCCGTCTGTTGGCTTAGACGGTCTAAGGTGGTAGGGGTCTGGGGTAGGCAAATCCGCCCCGGAGTTATCTCCGAGAGCCGAACGGGAGGGCGCAAGCCCACAAACTGGTTGTAACCAAACTGCCAAGAAAAACCTCGCATGGGAGAATGCAGGCAGACCGTACCGCAAACCGACACAGGTAGATGAGGATAATTGTCCTAAGGTGCTCGAGTGAGCCATGGTCAAGGAACTCGGCAAACTGACCCTGTAACTTCGGAATAAAGGGTGTCGTGATTGGTCAGGAGATTTACTCTCTGAAGCTGGTCACGATCGCAGTGAAATGGGCCAAGCGACTGTTTAACAAAAACACAACACTCTGCTAAGTCGTGAAGACGACGTATAGGGTGTGACACCTGCCCGGTGCCGGAAGGTTAAGGAGAGAGGTCATCCTGCGCAAGCGGGAGAAGCTTTGAACCGAAGCCCCGGTAAACGGCGGCCGTAACTATAACGGTCCTAAGGTAGCGAAATTCCTTGTCGGGTAAGTTCCGACCTGCACGAATGGTGTAACGACTTGGTCACTGTCTCGACCATGGGCTCGGTGAAATTGTGGTACCGGTGAAGACGCCGGTTACCCGCATATGGACGGAAAGACCCCGTGAAGCTTTACTATACCTTAACATTGGGTTCGGGTAAAACATGTGTAGCATAGGTGGGAGACATTGAAGCCGGGGCGCTAGCCTCGGTGGAGTCACCAGTGAAATACCACCCTTGCTTTATTTGAATTCTAACCTGTCCGCCTTGATCGGCGGAAGGAACAGTGTTAGGCGGGTAGTTTGACTGGGGCGGTCGCCTCCCAAATTGTAACGGAGGCTCTCAAAGGTTCCCTCAGCATGGTTGGTAATCATGCGACGAGTGTAAAGGCATAAGGGAGCTTGACTGCGAGACCTACAAGTCGAGCAGGTGCGAAAGCAGGACTTAGTGATCCGATGGTAGCACGTGGAAGTGCCATCGCTCAAAGGATAAAAGCTACTCCGGGGATAACAGGCTGATCTCGCCCAAGAGTTCATATCGACGGCGAGGTTTGGCACCTCGATGTCGGCTCATCACATCCTGGGGCTGGAGAAGGTCCCAAGGGTTTGGCTGTTCGCCAATTAAAGTGGTACGTGAGCTGGGTTCAGAACGTCGTGAGACAGTTCGGTCCCTATCCTATGCGGGCG
>Ga0299912_10001563_pt1 | contig 18456 bp, 14 predicted proteins | sample RVTome_2_FD_207667 | JGI IMG/M metagenome (GOLD analysis project Ga0299912, IMG submission 207667) | Soil microbial communities from uranium-contaminated site in the Upper Colorado River Basin, Wyoming, United States - RVT95D214 (version 2) ... | reverse complement strand
TGGCGTTGGTGGTCTGCTCCTCGGTGGCCGCCGAGATGGACTGGCTCATCTCGCTGATGCTCCCGGTGGCCTTGTTCAGCTCCCGGATGGAGCCCACCTGCTGCTCGATGTCCGCCGCCAGGGCGGCCACCATCTGGTTGGACTTCTCCGCCCCGGCGATGATGGCCTGCATGGCCTCCAGGGCCGCCTGGGCGATCTGCACCCCGCCGGTCACGCTCTTGCCCGACTGCTTGATCAGCCCCTCGATCTCCTTGGTGGAGGAGGCGCTCCTGTCGGCCAGCTTGCTCACCTCGTCGGCCACCACCGCAAAGCCCCGGCCGTGCTCTCCGGCCCGGGCCGCCTCGATGGAGGCGTTCAAAGCCAGCAGGTTGGTCTGGTCGGCGATGTCGGAGATCACGTTGATGATCCCGGCGATCTGCTCGGAGCTGCCGGAGATCGACTGGATGGCCTCCACCGCCTTGGCCACCGCCTGCATGCCCGCCTGGGCCTTGCGCATGGAGTCCTGGGAGGAGCCGGAAACCTGCTCCAGGGTCCTGGCCACCTGCTGCACGGAGGACTGCATCTGGGTCATGTTGCCGGAGGACTCCTCCACGCTGGCCGCCTGGCTCTGGGCGTGATCGCTGACCTGCTCCACGCTGGCGGTCAGCTCCTCCACCGAGGCGGAGGTTTCCTCCAGGGTGGAGGCCTGGTTCTGGGCTCCGGAGGAAAGCTGCTGGGCCGAGGAGGAGATCTCCTCGCTGGAGGAGGCCACCTGCGCGGCGGCCTGGCGGATCTGCAGGATCATGTCCTTCAGCCGCTCCACCATGCGGTTCAGCGCGTCGGTGAGCGTGCCCAGCTCGTCGCGCCGGCGGATGTCCAGCCGCCGGGTGAAGTCCCCGCCGGCCACCACCTGCGCGTAGTCCACCGCCTGCACCAGCGGCCGCGTGATCGAGCGGGAGATCAGGAACATGGCCCCGACCGTGACAGCCACCGCCGCGATGGCGACGAGGATCAGCAGCTTGACCAGGGCCCGGCTTTCGGCCAGGAGCTCCGCTTTGGGGATGTTCACGTTCACCAGCCATTTGGTTGCGGAGAAGCCGATTTCCACGGGTACTCCGACGGAGATGACGGGCAGCTTGTTTACGGTGGAAATCCGGTCCTGGTTGAAGGCCTCGCCTTTCCGCACCGCCTCCACGTAGCCGGCGTCGTCGGTGATCTGGGCCACGGCCTTGCCGACGAAGTCGTCGGTGGCGCTGGCCGCCACGGTGCCGTTAGCCGAGAACACGTGCATGTAGGAGCCGCGGAACGCGCCGATCTGCACGCCCTTGACCTGCTGCTGCAGCTGTTCCAGGAGCAGGTCGATGCCGGCGATGCCGAGGAAGCGCTTCTGGCCGTCCAGGATCGGCACCACCAGGGAGGTCATCAGCACGTCCCTGTTCTGGACCTTGTAGAGGTACGGGTCGATCACGCTTTCCCGACCGCGTTGCTTGGGCAGCTGGTAATAGTCGCCGGGCCCCCTCTTGTCGTAGTCCACCAGGGGTTCCAGCACTCCCCGGCCCTGGGCGTCACGTGTCCAGTAGGGGATGAACCGTCCGGATGCGTCGTGGCCCGTGTCGCCGCTGAAGTTGGCGTCCTTGCCGTCGAAGGCATTGGGTTCGAAGGCCACGTAGGCCCCAAAGAACTGCGGGTTGTGCTCGATGAAATACTGCAGGACCATGTTGGCCTTGCGCCGGGTGAGGCGCATCCCGTCGGCGCTGATCGCCGATTCGAAGAAGGTGGCCAGGGCCCGGGCCTCGCTCATGGCCGTCTCCAGGTCCGCCTTGACCTTGTAGGCGTAGTGGGCCCCGGTTTCCTCGGCGATCTGCAGCCCTTCCAGGTTGGCCAGGTGATTCACCCGGTTGACCGACAGGAAGGAGATGGCCAGGATGACCAGGACCGCCAGGCCCGAGGTCAGGAGGATCAGCTTCAGGCCCAGGCTCATGCCGTTCAACTTGCTCTTCATTTCCTTTTCCGTTCGCCTAGCGCTGTTCCCAGCGGTCCAGGCTCACTCCGAAAGTGATGGCCCCGATGGCGCGGCCGTTCTTCAGCACCGGCACCGAGACCTGCACCAGATAATCCCCCGTGGACTCGTCCAGCTCCACCTGGCCGTAGTGCACCGCCCCGGTGCCGTAGCTTTCCGTGAACTTCGCCTCGTCCCCCTGCCAGTAGTCCGAGGTCTTGTGGGTCAGGCCCACCAGCGCTCCCCGGTTGTCCATCACGAAGCTCTCGGTGATGAACGGATGCTCGACCTGCAGGTTCAGCAGGACGAAGGCCGCCCGGCTGCGCATGAGCTCGAACATGAAAGCATCGATGCCGGGGGTGGCCTGCCACCTGCGGTCCAGCTCTTTGATCAGCGCCAGGCTCTGGCCCCTGGCGTTCTGGGCGGCCACGGCGCTCACGATGACCGGATCCTGGCCGATGCTGACCAGGTTCTTTTCCGCGAACTCCACCAGATTCTGGGGCACGTCGTTGGAAACCGCGAACGCGGCGTAAGGCAGCGCGAACAGCACGGCCAGGGCGATCAGCATCCTTCTGCACTCTCCAGACATATCTCCTACCTCCTCGAATGGAATACCGGCTCGCTGTTCTCGGGCGTGCCAGGTTCTATCTGTTTCCAGCTGGACTCGGGATAGCGGAGGAACACCTCCACCACTTCTGGGTCGAAGTGACCGCCGGCGTGCCTTTTGAGCTCCGCCACCAGCTGGGCGAAGGACAGGGCCCGCCGGTAAGGGCGGTCGTAAAGCATGGCGTCCATGGCGTCGATCACCGCGAAAATCCTGGCGGCGATGGGGATTTCGACGCCTTTCAGGCCGTACGGATAGCCGCTGCCGTCGTGCTTCTCGTGATGGTAGAGCACCACGTCGGTGGCCTGCTGCAGGAACTCGATGTTGCGGATCAGGCGGTAGCCCAGCAGCGGGTGCTCCCTGATCAAGGCCATCTCCGCGTCGTTCAGGCTGGAGCTCTTGGACAGGATCGCCTCCGGGATGCCGATCTTGCCGATGTCGTGCAGGTAGGCGCTCCAGCGCAGGTTCCTCAGGGCCAGGGGCGGCAGGCCCATGGCCTGGCCCAGCAGCAGGCTGTTGCGGGAGACCCGCCGGCAGTGCTCCTCGGTTTCCGGATCCCGCAGGTCCAGGGCCGCCCCCAGGGCGGCCACCGCCATATCGTAGGTCTTCTCGATCTGCTCGCTGGAGGCCGCCACCTGGTCGGTCATCACGCTCACCAGCTTTTCCAGATGCTGCTGGTGACGCAGGTAGCGCTGGCGGGAACGCCATTCCTCCACGGCCTTGTCCAGGCGCTCCTGGAATTCCCCCAGGGCAAAGGGCTTGGCGATGTAGTCGAAGGCTCCGCGGCGGATGACCTGGATCGCGGTGTCCAGCTCGAGCAGTCCGGTGATCACCACCACCAGGCTGCTGGGATGCAGCAGCACGCGGTCCTCCAGCAGCCGGCTGCCCTCCCCGTCGGGCAGGGTCAGATCCAGGAAGAGGATGTCGTAGCGCTGCAAGGCCAGCAGGCGGCGGGCCTCCCCCAGGCTGGCCGCCGCGTCGCAGCGCGGGAAGCGCCGCCGGACCAGGCCGCACACCAGCCGGCGGACGCCCGCGTCGTCGTCGATCACCAGGAACCCGGGATCCAGGGGGGGTAAGTCCGGCACCGTCATACGCGCCTCTACTGGTGGTGAGGATGGCTGGCCAGACGCTTCAGCCCGGCCTGCAGGGCCAGCTCGATCTCCACCTGGAGCCTTTTCTGGCTGGTGGGGTCCGGGTGCAGATCCCCCAGGATCGAGGTGGTATATCGGGGCCTGACCCGGTTCAGGGTGAAGGCCACCAGGTCCAGCACGCAGGTCGGACAGCGGCAGACGGAGGGGTCCGCGGCCAGCAGGGTCTCCACCCGTTCGTGCACGCGCTCGGCGGTCTGGTTGCGGATCCCCTCCAGGTCGTAGGTGTCGGATAAGGCCATCGCTTGCATCTCCTCTCAGGGCCTCAGGCCGTGGCCTGCAGGCAGGCGCGATCCAGAAGCTCCCCGGCGATCCGCTCCACGCTTAGGATCGCGTCTGCGTCGCCGTTCTGGATCACCTCGCGGTTCATCCCGTAGATCACCGAGCTTTCCCTGTCCTGGGCCAGGATCGTGCCTCCGCTCCTGCGCAGCGCGCGGATGCCGTCGGCTCCGTCCCTGCCCATGCCCGTCATGATCACCCCGATGGCCCGGCCCCCGAACTCGCGGGCCACCGAGTGCATCAGCACGTCCACCGAAGGGCGGTGCCCGCAGACCGGCTCCCGCTGGTGCAGCGCCGCCCGGGAGGGGGAGCGCAGCACGATCAGATGACGGTCGCCGGGGGCGACCAGGACCCGGCCCGGCAGCAGGGCATCCCCTTCCTCGGCTTCCTTGACCTCCAGCGCGCAGGTGGCGTTCAGCCGTTCGGCGAAGGCCCGGGTGAACACGGGCGGCATGTGCTGCACGATCACGATGGGCAGCGGGAAATCCCCCGGCAGGCCGCCCAGCACGGCCTTCAGGGCCACCGGCCCGCCGGTGGAGGTGCCGATGGCCACCAGCTCCGCAGCGCCCTGGGGAGCGCTGCGTTCGTGGCCGTCCGCGCGCGGCCGCAAGGTCCTGGCCGGTTCCCGCCGGTCGGCTTCCTGTTCGCCGGGGCCGGAGGGTCGGTCCAACCGGATGCCGCTGGCCGCCTTCACCTTCTCCACCAGCTCACGAGCCACCACGTCCAGGCCGCCGGAGAGGGAGGCGGCGGGCTTGAGCATGAAGTCCGCCGCCCCCGCCTCCAGCGCCTGCAGGGTCAGCTCCGCCCCCCTGCGGGCGTGGGCGCTCAAGACGATGATCGGGGTGGGCCGCCGGGCCATGATCCGGCGGATGGCCGCCAGGCCCCCCATGCCGGGCATCTCCATGTCCATGGTGATCACGTCCGGCCGGTCGCGCTCCAGCTTGTTCAGGGCGAACTCGGCCGTGGCCGCCGTGGCCACCACCTCGATGGCCGGATCGCTTCTCAGTATGTCCCCGGCGATCTTGCGCACCAGGGGCGAATCGTCCACGACCATGACCCGGATCATAGCTGGTACACGGGGGCCTTCATTCCCCGCTGGTAATGGAAGCACCGGCTGGTGCCGCTCAGGGACTCGGAATGCCCGATGCACAGGTAGCCCCTGGGATCCAGCACCCGGGCGAAGTACTCGTCGGCCAGCCGGCTCTGGGTGGCCTTGTCGAAGTAGATCATGACGTTGCGGCAGAAGATCACGTCCGCGGTGCGCAGCGGCGGCGGCTCCAGCAGCAGGTTGTGCACGCGGAACTCCACCCCGTTGCGCAGGGGCTGCTTCACGCTGTAGGTCCCCTCTTCCGCCGGGGTGAAGAAGCGGGCGAGCACTTCCGGCGGCACCAGGCGCAGCGAGCGCGGGCCGTACACCCCGCGTTCGGCCTTCTGGATCACCTCCCGGCTGATGTCGGTGGCCACGATCTCCGCCTCCCCTTCCCAGAGGGTGCCCCGGCCCTGCTCCAGCAGGATCTTCAGGGTGTAGGGCTCCTCGCCCGTGGAGCAGCCGGCGCTCCAGATGCGAAGCCTTTTCTTGAAGCCGAACAGGCGCGGCAGGATCGTCTCGCGCAGGGCCTCCAAGTGGTTGGCTTCGCGGTAGAAATAGGTCTCGTTGGTGCTGACCGCGTCGATGAAATTGGCCAGCTCCTCCTGCCGGCCCAGGCCCTCGGTGAGGTAGTGGTAGTACTCCTCGTAGCCCGAGAGGTTCATGGCCAGCACCCGCCGGCGCAGCCGGTTGGCCACCAGGATGTGCTTGCTCTCCCGCATGTTGATGTTGGTCTTCTCGTAGATCAGCTTGCGGAAGGCATTGAAGGTGGCCTCGGACAGCGGCTCCAGGCGCGCGACCTGCTCGTTCACTCGGCCTCCTGCCTCCAGGCGATGCGCTGCAGGGTCTTCACCTGCAGGCTCCCGGTCTCCCCGTCGAAGCATACGGTGCGTCCCTGCACCCCACCGGTGTTCTCCTCCCGGACCGGGATAGCCAGCTCGGCCAGGACCCGGTGCACGGCCTGGAGGTTTTTCTCCCCGACCGTGGCGATGCGGCTGTCCTCGCTGGCCTGGAACATGTTGGCCCCGCCGGCCAGAAAGGCCTGCATGTTGGCCCCGCCGGCCAGAAAGGCCTGCATGTTGCCCCGGCGGCCCCCGCGGCGCTCCATCTGGGTCAGCAGCTCCGGAATGGCCGTGTCCGCGTACTTGCCCAGCGTCTGGTCGTCGCGGACCCTCTCCGGCAGCATCACATGGGCCAGCCCGCTCAGGCCGCGCTCCCCGTCGTGCAGGAACACCCCCACGCAGGAACCCAGGGTGGTCTTCAGCCGCTGCCCGCGCTGGGCCACGGCCATCTGGGCCATCATCACCAGCACCGTTTCCATAGGGCCTCTAGTCCCCGTCCCGCGCCAGCAGGTCCAGCAGGCGGGCCAGGGATTCGGGCTCCAGGAACAGCAGGAGGTGGCAGGCCACCTGCTGCGACTCGTCCAGGAACAGGACGGTTTCCGTGAGCAGGAGCCGGTCCCCGGGCTGGTTGAAGCGCGCCAGAACCGAGTCGATCACCGCCTGGCACATATCCAGTTTCAGCTCCGGTGCCTGGCTCTTCAGCGCCAGCCGGGTTTCGTCGGCGATGGCGGAGATGAAGGAGGCCGCCAGGACGTTGCCCAGTTCGCCGATGGCCGACTCGTCCACCTCCTGCGGCCCGGCGCAGGAGCCCGGCGGGAGGCGGTGCAGCAGCTCGTGAAACAGGAGCAGGTTGCGCTCGGGCAGCACCATCAGGACGCCGCCGGCAAGCTGGCCGGTGATCCCGACGAAGATCCCGCAGACGCTCGCTTCCGGCCCGCCCAGGCTGGCGGGCACCTCCGTCAGCTCGACCACTTGCGATTCCGGGAAGCTGACCCGGACCTCCCTGCCGCTCAACTGGGTCATGGCCAGGGAGGCCTGGATGGCTCCGGCGTTGTGGGCCTGCTCCATGGCTCCGTGCCGCAATGCTTCGGCCTGGGCCTGCAGGTCCGGGATCGCCCGGGCGGTGGATTGGGCGGCCGGGGCCGCCTCAGCGGCAGGCGGCGGGGCAGCGGCGGTGGATTGGCCAGCCGGGGGCGGCGGGGCAGCGGCGGCAGTCTCCTTGGGGCGGGCGGGAGCCCCGCCCAGGCTGATGGCCACGCCCGCCGAATGCTTTCCGCCCTCCACGTGGTGATGCTTCCGGATCAGGGCCTCCACGTCCACGATCAGGGCGATGCGCCCGTCGCCGAGGATCGAGGCCCCGATGAGGCCTTCGATTTCCCGGTAGTGCCGGCTCAGGGACTTGATCACGATCTCCCGGTTGCCCAGCACCCGGTCCACCCCCAGGCCGATCTTCCGGTCCTCGAAGTCCACGATGACCACAGGCAGCCGGGCCTCCGTCTCGAGGCGGGAGCCTTCCAGGGCCAGGGCCTGCCGCAGCTCGACCAGCGAAAGCACCTGCTCCCGCAGCCGGAGCACCCGGTGCCCGCCCACGCTCTTCAGCTCGGAGCGGGCCACCTTGAGGACTTCCTTCACCGAGGACAGGGGGACGGCCAGGGTCGAGCCGCCGGCCTCCACCAGCACGGCGGGAATGATGGCCATGGTCAGCGGCAGGCTGATGGTGACCGTGGTGCCGCGGCAGCGCTGGGAGCGGACGCGCACGCTGCCGCCCAGGGCTTCCACGGCCCGCTTCACTACGTCCATGCCCACCCCCCGGCCGGAAACCTCGGTCACCTCTTTGGCGGTGCTGAAGCCGGGCAGGAAGATCAGCCCCAGGACCTGCTCGTCGGGCAGGCGGTCGGCCTCCTCCGGCCGCACCAGGCCCTTCTCCAGCCCCTTGGCCAGCACCGCCTCCCGGTCCAGGCCCCGGCCGTCGTCGGAGACCTCGATGCAGATGTGGTCCCCGTCCTGGAAGGCGCCCAGGCGCACCAGGCCCGCGGCCGGCTTGCCGGCGGCCAGGCGCTCCTCGCGCCCCTCGATGCCGTGGTCCACGGCGTTGCGCACCAGGTGCACCAGGGGATCGCCGATGCGGTCCATGACTTTCTTGTCGATCTCGGTCTCCTCGCCGAAGATGTCCAGGGTGATTTCCTTGCCGCGGTCCTTGGCCAGGTCGCGGACCACGCGGTGGAAGCGGCTGAACACGTTGTTCACGGGGAGCATGCGCACCTTCATGATCCCGTCCTGCAGGTCACGGGTGATCTTGGCCAGCCCTTCGGTCTTCTCCTCCAGCTCCTGGACCTGCGGGCTGCGGCCGTAGCGCCCCTTCAGCTCCCCGGCGAGGGCCTGGAAGCCCGAGTTCTGGATCACCAGCTCGCCCACCAGGTTCAGAAGCGCGTCCAGGCGCTCCACGGACACCCGCACCACTTCCTCCGCCCGGTTCTCGACCGGCCTGGCTTCGGCCTGCGGGCCGGGAGCCTGCCGGAGCTCGGCGAAGGAAGTGATCTCCAGCAGGTCCACGTTCAGGCAGTCCCGCAGGCAGGCCTCGTCGCGGTCCGTGACCACGGTCAGGGCATAGGCGAAGCGCCCGGCGGAGTCCCGCAGGATCTCGGGGGCGGGGTCCTCGTTGAGGATGGTGGCCTTGCCGGCCAGGCGGCTGCGGACCAGGAAGGCCCGCAGGAAGCCCTCCCGCCCGGAAGATTGCACCTGCAGGCCGATACGAAAGCGCCGGCCGGTCGGGGCCTGCCCCTGGGGCGCGGCGGCCGCGGCCGGGCCGGACTCACCTGGAGCGCGGACCGCCATATTCGAGGCCCGCCGGCGGAGTTCCTCCAGGAGGCTTTCCGCATCGGCCTCCGGGGCCCTGCCCGCGGTGAAGCCCTCCACCATCCGCCGGCACAGGTCCAGGCCGCGGAAGAGCAGGTCGATGGTTTCCGGCTCCAGGGCGGCGTCCCCGTCCCGCACCTCCTGCAGGGCCGATTCCAGGGCGTGGGTCAGCCGCTGCAGCTGGTCGAAGCCGATGAAGCCGGCCGAGCCCTTCAGCGTGTGCACCGAGCGGAACATCTGGTTCAGCAGCTCCCTGTCCGCCGGCCGGGATTCCAGCGCCAGCAGGGCCGCTTCCCATTCCTGCAGGTGCTCGTGCGCCTCCTCGGCGAAAATGGCCCGGTACTCCGCCGTGACTTCCATGCCTTCAGGTTTCCTGCAGAACCGCGTCGAAGGCTCCCACCTCCGACAGGGTGTCCTGCTCTTCCAGGGCCACGCTGATCTCGATGGGCCCGTACTGGGTGTACAGCCCCAGCACCAGGGCCGGCTTGGGCACCAGGTTGATGCTCAGGCGCTCCCCGGTGGCGATGGCCGGGGTGGTGATCTTCAGGGACAGGTCCTTGCTCTGGTTGAGCAGGGCGGTGGCGTTGCCGGTGATCATGTTGGCCAGCTCGCCCAGGGTGTCGATGAACATGATCTTTTTCTCTTGGGGCGACTTGCCGCCCAGCAGGCGGTCCACCATCCTCTCGGCCAGCGAGGCATCCAGGCTGTAGACGATCTGTCCCACCAGGAAACCGTAGATGCCGATGATGATGGAAACCCCGTAGGTGGGCTCCACCTTCGCTTTATAGGAAAGGTGCCCGCGGCGCACCTCGATTCCCGCGATCTGGTTGACCACTTTCATGGCCGCTTCGATAAAGGGATTCACGTACTTGGCGTTCACCTTCATGGGGCGATCTCCTTTTTCAGTTCTCTAGCTCAGGGCTTTCTGCACGGCCGAGACGATCCGCTGGGCTTCGAAGGGTTTGACCACGAAGTCCTTCACCCCCAACGAAAGGCAGTCCAGCAGGAGCTTCTCCTGGCCCAGTGCCGTGACCATCACGATGCGGGCGTTGGGGTCCTTGGTCAGGATTTCCCGGGCGGCGTCCACGCCGTCCTTCTCTTTCATGGTGATGTCCATGGTCACCAGATCCGGCTTGAGCCTCTCGTATTGCCTGACCGCCTCGTTGCCGTTGGCCGCCTCGCCGCAGATCTCGAAGCCCTTCGGGGTCAAGGTGTCCTTCACGATCATGCGCATGAAGTTGGCGTCATCGACCACGAGAATTCTCTTGCCCATCCGTTTTCCTCCTTGGCTCAGGAAACTCGCCTCTCCCATAGCAAGCTGCGTGCCATAACGACTCAACCGGAGGCAGGGACCGGAAGCGAGCAGCTAATTGTTTGCCACGGAATGACATCGCCGCAGGAGATGCAGGCGCCTGTCTCCGGCAGCGGCAAGGAGAGCTGGCCGCCGCCAGGGCCCGGGCCTGTCACAGAAAGGTGATCTGTCACGAAATCGCCACAGGGCTTGCGCCCGATGAAGCGAAGGCATACTATGGAGCCCTTGGAAGAGAACCACGCGGCCGAAAGTGCTTTCCCGGCCCCGTTCCGCATCCTGGTGGTGGACGACGAGCCGTCCATCCTGAATCTATTGAAGACCTACCTGGAAGCTCAAGGGCACGCCGTGCAAACGGCCCACGGAGGCCTGGAGGCGGCGGAAGCGGCCCGCGGCCGTTCTTTCGACCTGGCCCTGGTCGACCTGATGATGCCCGACCAGGACGGAATGGCCACCCTCAAGCAGCTCAAGTCGATCGACGAGCACCTGTCCGTGCTGATCATGACCGGCTACGGCACCATCAAGTCGGCCATCGAGGCCATGAAGAACGGCGCCGAGGAGTTCCTGCTCAAGCCCCTTTCCCTGGAGGCTCTGGGCATCCTGATCGAGCGGGTCAGGGAGCATCGCCGCCTGCGCGAGGAGTGCCTGTTCCTGCGCAGCCAGCTCGGCGCCCAGGCGGGCAGCCGCGCCCTGATCACGCGCAACAAGCGGATGCAGGACATCCTGGACCTGATCGCCAAGGTGGCCCCGCTGCGCAGCACGGTCCTGATCGAGGGGGAGAGCGGAACCGGAAAGGAGCTGATCGCCCGCGCCATCCACGAGCAGAGCCCCCGGGCCGGCCGGAGGTTCGTGGCCATCAACTGCGGGGTCATCCCGGTGAACCTGCTGGAAAGCGAGCTGTTCGGGTACGAGCGGGGGGCTTTCACCGGGGCGGCTAGCCGGAAGATCGGCTACTTCGAGGCGGCCGGCGGGGGCACGGTGCTGCTGGACGAGATCAGCGAGATGGCAGTGGAATTGCAGGTGAAGCTGCTGCGCGTCCTGCAGGAGCGCTCCTTCCAGCGCGTGGGAGGAACCGAGGAGATCGGCACGGATGTGCGCATCATCGCCTCCACGAACCGCAACCTAGAGGAGCTGGTGGCCCAGAACCGCTTCCGCAAGGACCTGTACTACCGCATCAACGTGGTCCGGATCACGGTGCCTCCCCTGCGCGAAAGGCCGGAGGACATATCGCTTCTGGCCTACCATTTCCTGAGCAAGTACGCCGCGGAGTTCGGCAAGCAGGTCCAGGGGATCCAACCCGCGGTGATCGAGCTGCTGTTGGGGCACCGCTGGGAGGGCAATGTGCGGGAGCTGGAAAACGTCCTGGAACGGGCGGTGGCCGTGGCCGAGGGCGGGCAGGTGACCGGCCGGGACCTGCCAGCGGAGTTCCGCAAGACCGGCCCGGTTCAGGTGGCGGGACGCGAGCTCAAACCCTTCCAGGAGGCCAAGCAGGATTTCGAGGTCGAGTACCTCAAGCTGGTGCTGGAGAAGGCCCGGGGGAACATCTCCCTGGCCGCCAGGCTCACGGACATCCCTCGCCAGAACCTCTACGAGAAGCTCTCCAAGTACGGCATCGACAAGGAAACCTTCCGGGTACCTGCCACTGAAACATGACACTGTCATAACCTGATTTCATGCTCCGACGGTTGGCAGGCCTTCCCGGGCCTGGCAGGCGGCAAAAAGGCCGGAAATGGGCGCCTGGCGGCCGCGGCGAGGGCCTTTCCTTGGCATGGCGCTTGCATGCTTGCCGGCATGAGCGGGTGCCGTTGATGCGGCGTATTCTGCAGTCGTCTGTCCTGGGGCCTACCTGCCTGTTGGCGGCGCCGGCCCTGCTGCTGGCCGGGCTGGCCCGGCTGCCCTGGCCCTGGCTTCTGGCCCTGACCCTGACCCTGACCGCGGTCACCCTCTGCCTGGCGGGGCTTCGGCTGCTGTGGGCGGAGCGTGACGCGGCCCGGGCCAGGCTGAAAGAGCGCGAAGCCCAACTGGTCCAGTCGCAGAAAACCGAGGCCGTGGGCCGCCTGGCCTGCGGCATCGCCCATGACTTCAACAACCTGCTCACCGCGATCACCGGCTATACGGAAATGGCGCTGCTGTTCCCGCGCCTGGAAAAATCGGTGCGCGGAGCGCTGGAGGAGATCCAGAGCTCGGCCGAGAGGGCCGCCGGCCTGACGCATCGTCTGCTGGCCTTCAGCCGCAGGCAGGCGGTGGAGCCGGCCGTGCTGAGCTTGAACGTCCTGATCGAGGACTTCCGGCGGATGCTGCGCCCGATCATCGGCGAGAACATCCGGCTGATCACGGAGCTGGATCCGGAGCTGGGCCTGCTGGTGGCCGACCGCGGCCGGATGGAGCAATTGCTGCTCAACCTGGTGGTGAACGCCCGGGAGGCCATGCCCGACGGCGGCAGCCTGCGCATTGCCACCTGCAATGCCGCGGCTGCCCTGGGGGAGCGGCCGGGGATCCTCCTGGAGATCGCCGATTCGGGGCTGGGCATGGATGCGCACACGCAGTCGCGCATGTTCGAACCTTTCTTCACGACCAAGCCCGACGGCACGGGCCTGGGGTTGGCCACGGTGTGGGAGATCGTGCAGGGCAGCGGCAGGCACATCGCGGTGGACAGCGGCCCGGGCCGGGGCACCACTTTCCGGCTCTGCTTCCCGCGCGCCCACGGCTCGAGCCGGCGCCAGCCGGCCGCCGCGCCCCCGGCCGGCCTGCCGGAGGGCAGCGGGACGATCCTGGTGGTCGAGGACGAGGAGCAGGTGCGGCGGATGATCGTGCAGACCCTGCGCTGCTCGGGCTATCGGGTGCTGGAGGCCGCGGGTGGGCGCGAGGCCCTGCGCCTGCTTGCCAGCGGCCCCCAGGAACCCCTCGACCTGATCCTCACCGACGTGATCATGCCGGACATGAGCGGCGACCAGCTGGCCGAACGCCTGCCGGCCGCCCATCGCGGGGTGCCCGTTCTGTACATGTCGGGGTACACGGGGCACCAGCGCCTGGAGCCGGCCGAGCTCCTGCACAAGCCTTTCTCCCCTCAGGCCTTGTGCCTGCGCATCCGCGAGCACCTGCAACTGGCCCGGGGGGAGCCGGAGTGGGCAGCGCATGAGCACGGCGCGTAGCGGCGCATCGGCGGCGGCCAGCGCTTCCCCGCCGGGCAGGTCCGCCCTGGAGGCCTCCCGACAGGCCCTGCAGTCGGGCCGGGATTTCATCCGCGTCCTGCTGGAGGATTCGCCGGCCTATTTCGTGGCCCTGGACCAGGACTACCGGGTGATCGAGATGAACCCGGCCATGCTGGCGGCCACCGGCTACCGCGGCTGCGAGGTGATCGGCGGTGATTACCTGGAACGCTTCTGCCATCCCCTGGACCGGGAGCGCCTCTCGGCCCTCTTCGCCCGCCTGAAGGCCCAGCCGGTCCCCGGCGTGGCGGAGAACCGCATCCTGACCAGGGACGGGGAAGAGCTGGTCGTGGAGTGGCAGGGGCGGGCCCTGCGCCACGAGGACGGGAGGCTCAAGTTCCTGTTCGGCCTGGGGCGGGACGTCACCCTGCAGCGCAAGGCCCTGCGGGCGCTGGAGGAATCCGAGCATACCTTCCGCTCGATCGTGGAAAACGCCCATGCGGCCATGACCATCAGCGACGAGCAGGGGCGTTTCCTCTACCTCAACCCCCAGTACTGCCGCCTGGTGGAGCGCAGCTCCGGTGAGCTTATAGGCACCCAGGCGGAGGAATCCCTACAAGGGATTTTCGACCCGCCTACCGTCGAGAAGCTGGGCAGCAACCGGCGGCGGCGCCTATCCGGGGAAGCCGTGCCGGCCTGCTACACGCTGGCCGCTTTCTACAAGGGTCGGGAGACCCGCTGGTACGAAGTGCGGGCCGGGACCATCCGGGGCTCCGGCGGGGAGGCCCGGGTCGTGGCCCAGCTGCTGGACATCACCGGCGAGGTCCAGGCCAAGCGGGCCATCGAGCAGAGCGAGGAAAAATACCGCAACCTGTTCCAGTCCGCGCCGGTGGGAATCCTCTCCGTCGACGCGGAGGGCAGGATCCTGGAGATCAACCGCAAGATGCTGGAGATCCTGGGCTCTCCCGGCGAGGAAGCCACGCGGGCCATCAACCTGCTCAGTTCCCCGCGGCTGATCCAGGCCGGGATCGCGGCCGACTTCCGGCGCTGCCTGCAGAGCGGCGAGGCCCGGATCCTGGAGAGCCCGTACACCAGCGCCTGGGGCCGCAGGAGCCACCTGCGCTATCATCTCACCCCGCTGCGGCGCGAGCAGGAGCGGGTGGTCGCGGTGCAGGCCATCGTGGAGGACATCACGGAGCAGAAGGGACTGGAGCAGCGCCTGGCCCAGTCCCAAAAAATGGAGGCGCTGGGCACCCTGAGCGGGGGCATCGCCCACGAGTTCAACAACCTTCTGCAGGTGATCCAGGGCTATGCCGAGATCCTTTCCCTGCAGGAGGATCTGCCCCCCGTCCGGCAGCAGCAGGTCGGCGAGATCCAGGCGGCCGCGGGGCGGGCCGCCGAGCTCACCCGGCAGCTGCTGGCCTTCGGCCGGAAGCTGGAAAGCGACCTGGAGCCCCTGGACCTGAACCAGCAGGTGCGGGGGACCATGCAGCTGCTGCGCAGCGGGGCGCTGCGGGAGGTGGAAGTGGAGCTGGAGCTGGGCGAGCCGCTGCGCCCGGTGCTGGCCGACGCGGCGCAGCTGCAGCAGGTGCTCACCAACCTGGCGCTGAACTCCGTGGAGGCCATGGCCCGGCGCGTGCGCATCCGCACCACGGACCAGAGCGGCGAGCGGAGCCCAGCCTACCAGCACCTGGCCTTCGAGGACGACGGGGAGGGCATCCAGCCGGCAGCGGTGAAGAGCGTTTTCGATCCCTTCTTCACCACCAAGCGGGTCGGGGAAGGTTCCGGGCTGGGCCTGTCGGTGGTGTACGGCATCGTCCACAATCATGGCGGCCACATCGAATGCCGCAGCAGCCGCGGGGAGGGGACCACCTTCGACCTGTACCTGCCGGTGGCGGCGGCCCGGCAGGAGGACCATGGGTTGGAGGCCCCCAGGCTGGAGGCCCCGCCGCCGGCGCGGCCGGGAGGCAGGATCCTGCTGGTGGACGACGAGCCCACCCTGCGCCGGCTGGGAAGGGATTTCCTGAACGGCAACGGCTACCAGGTGCACGTGGCCGGCGACTGCGAGCAGGCCCTGGATTGGTTCCGGCGGCGGCCCGCCGAGGTCGACCTGGTGATCCTGGACCTGATCCTGCCCGGCAAGAGCGGGGAATGGGGACTGCAGGAGATCCTGCGCCTGAAGCCGGAGCAGAAGGTGCTGGTTACCAGCGGCCAAACCCTGGGGGCCACGGTCGGCGCGATGCTCAGCGCCGGGGCCAGCGGCTTCATCCGCAAGCCCTACCACCTGGCCGAGCTGCTGGCCACCGTAAGGGACATCCTGGGCGTTGCGGCCTGAGTGCCTGTATAGTGGACCCGGTATGCGTCGCTTCGCCCTGGCCTTCCTCTGCGTCGGCGCCATGTCCGGAGGCTTCGCCTCGATCCTGATCCGCCTGTGCCGCTACCCGGCCCCGGCCGTGGCCTGCCTGCGCATGCTCCTGGCCGGGATCCTGCTGCTGCCCTTCAGCCTGGGTGCCCTGCATAGAGTCTGGCGGGAACGGGGTCCGGCGGGCTTCCTGCGCCTGCTGGCCCCCGGGCTCCTGCTGTCGGCCCACTTCCAGTGCTGGGTGCTGGGCCTGCGGCACACCTCGGTGGCCAATGCCACTTTCCTCATGTCCCTCACCCCGGTGTTCTTCGCCCTGGCCCAGCGCTTCGGTGCCCGCCGGCCGCTGCCGGCTTACACCCTGGCCAGCCTGGGCCTGGCGGCGGCCGGCGCCGCCTGGCTGTTGCTGCGGGGCGGCGGCCGGCTGGGGCGGCTGGGCGACCTGCTGGTGCTGGCCGCCGGCCTGCTGTACGTGGGCTACCTGCTGGCCGCCCGCCGGGTGGCCGGGGACCTGCCGCACCTGGCCTTCGCCCAGACCATCTACTTCTGGGGGGGGTTGAGCGGGCTGCCGGTGGCCCTACTGGCCGGCGGGCTTCCGGAAGGGGCCTTAGGGGACTCCGTCTCCCTGGCGGCCCTGGCCGGCCTGGTGCTCTTTCCGACCCTGATCGGCCACACCTCGGTGAACTTCGGCGTGCGCCACTTGAGCCCCCTGACCGTGTCCTTCTTCTCCCTGGCCGAGCCCGTGGTGGCCACCGCCGCGGCGCTGCTGCTGCTCGGGGAGCCGCTTGCCACCCTGGACCTGCCGGCCTATGGATTGTTCCTGGCCGCCACCCTGCTGTACCTGCTGCACTCGGCGCGTCGGCCCGAGGGCTGAGCGGTGAAGAGGCGGGGGGACGCAGGTTTGACTCCGGCGGCGCCGATCCGCTATGCTTTCCCCATGGAGAGGGGCTTCGACCAGGGCTGGGCGCGCGACCGGCTGCTGGAGCGCTTCATCCGGTACGCGCGCCTGGACACCACTTCCGACCGCCACTCCGCCACCTTTCCCAGCTCCGCGGGGCAGCTGGAGCTGGGCCGGATGCTGGCCGCGGAGCTGCACGAGCTGGGGCTGGCAGGGGTTCGGCCCGACGAGGAGGGCTTCCTGTTCGTCCGCCTGCCGGCCAATCTTCCCGCCGGCCGCAAAGGGGTTCCGGAGATCGCCCTGATGGCCCACCTGGACACCAGCGATTCGGCCCCGGGCCGGGACGTGCGGCCCATCGTGCACGAGCGCTACGACGGCAAGCCGATCCGGCTCCAGCAGGATGTCGTGCTGGACCCGGCGGAGTTCCCGCAACTGGAGCGTTACGTGGGCCGGACGGTGATCACCTCCGACGGGCGCACCCTGCTGGGCGCTGACAACAAGGCGGGGGTGGCCGAGATCATGACGGCCGCCGAGTACCTGTTGGCTCACCCGGAAATCCCCCATGGGCAGGTGAGCCTGTACTTCACGGTGGACGAGGAGCTGGGCACCGGCATGCTGCGCTTCCCCAGGAGCAGGGCCACGGCCCGCTACTGCTATACCTTCGACGGGGACGAGGAAGGGGTCATCGAGGCCGAGTGCTTCGAGGGCTACAAGGCCCAGCTCACCTTCACCGGCAGGTCCATCCACACCGGGGTCGGCCGCGGCAAGCTGGTCAACGCCATCGAGATGGCCGCGCGTTTCCTGGCCCTGCTGCCCGGCGCCGAGAGCCCGCAGGCCACCGACGGGCGCTACGGCTTCTACTTCCCCCTGGAGATCAGCGGCTCCCTGGAACGGGCCGCCCTGGAGATCTACGTCCGCGACTTCGAGGATGAGGAGGCCCTGCGCCGCCTGGAGGCGCTGCGGCGCATGGCCCAGGCGGTGGAGGCCGCCCACCCCGGCGGGCGGGTCGAGGTGGCCACCGAGAAGCAGTACTCCAACCTGCGCCGATACCTCGAGCCGGTGCCCCTCGTGCTGGAGCTGCTGGAGCGGGCGATCCGGGAAACGGGCATCGAGCCGGTGCGCCGCAGCATCCGCGGAGGAACCGACGGGGCCCGCCTCAGCGAAAAGGGCATCCCCACGCCCAACGTGTTCACCGGAGGGCACAACTTCCACAGCCGCCAGGAATGGGCCGCCCTTCCGGCCATGGTCCGGGCCGTGGAAGCGGCGGTGAACCTCTGCCAGCTGTGGGCCGAAAGTGAGCGCTGAGCGGGGGCCTTCTCGCGCGGTGGCCCTCCTGGCCGTCGCCGGGGCGGGCCTCGTGGCCTATACCTACCTGACCCCCCCGTTGGGCGCTCCGCGCCTGGCCGCGAGCCTGCCGGGCATCGGCACGCTGCCGGGGGACCTGCCCGTTTACGCCTGGCGTTTCCTGCTGTCCTTCCTCGTCCTGGGAGCGTTGCCGCTGGCGGCGGCCCTGGCGCTGGGGGAGCGTCCGGCCGGCCTGGGGCTGCGTTGGCCCAGGGCGCTGTCCCGGCGCTGGGTGTTCCCGCTGCTGCTGGCGGTCGTGGTTCTGGGGTCGCTGGCCGGGGCCTACAATGCCCCGATCTTCGGCTACTACCCGTACTCGCGCACGCTGACCGAGAGCCGTCCCGGGGGAGCCGCGGGTTTTTTGCTGCACGCGGTTCTCTATATCGCTCTGTATTACCTGCCCTGGGAGCTGTTGTTCCGGGGCATCCTGGTGTTCCCCCTGCTGCGCCTCTTCGACGGCAGGGGTGAAACCGGCTTCCAGCCCTCGCTGCTGGCCGTGGCCTGCCTGCAGGCGCTGCCTTCCACCCTGCTGCACTTCGGGCACCCCTGGTCCGAAACCCTGGCGGCCCTGCCCTTCGGTCTGGCCGCGGGCTGGCTGGCGCT
>Ga0299912_10001562_pt1 | contig 18468 bp, 10 predicted proteins | sample RVTome_2_FD_207667 | JGI IMG/M metagenome (GOLD analysis project Ga0299912, IMG submission 207667) | Soil microbial communities from uranium-contaminated site in the Upper Colorado River Basin, Wyoming, United States - RVT95D214 (version 2) ... | reverse complement strand
ACGTTCGAGGAGTTCGAGGGACGGATCCATCAGGCGCTGTTTGTCTCGGCCACACCCGGGCCGTACGAGCTGAAGCTCACCGAGGGGGAGGTGGTGGAGCAGCTCATTCGGCCCACCGGCCTGCTGGACCCGCAGATCGTCGAGAAGCCCGCGCAGGGGCAGGTGGACGACCTGCTTGCCCGCATCCGCGAGCGAGTGGCGGCGGGGGAGCGGGTGCTGGTCACCACGCTCACCAAGCGGATGGCCGAGGACCTCACCCAGTACTTCGCCGAGCTTGGGGTCCGGGTGCGCTACCTCCACAGCGAGATCCAAACCCTCGAGCGGACCGCAATCCTGGCGGACCTGCGACGCGGGGCGTTCGACGTGCTGGTGGGGATCAACCTCTTGCGCGAGGGGCTGGATCTGCCGGAGGTCTCGCTGGTGGCGATCCTGGACGCCGACAAGGAGGGGTATCTGCGGAGCAGCACGTCGCTGATCCAGACGATCGGGCGCGCCGCGAGGAACCTCAACGGCACCGTGATCCTGTACGCGGATCAGATGACCGACTCGCTCAAGTTGGCGATCGAAGAGACGAACCGGCGGCGCACCACGCAGGAGGCATACAACCGCGACCACGGGATCGAGCCGAGGACCATCGTCAAGGACATCGCGAGCCCGCTGCTGGCGCTCTCCAACCTGGACTATCACGACGCTGCGTTCCTGCCGCCCAGGGTGGGAGAGGTGGACGTCACCGACGCGGCCTCGCTGGCCAAGGCGATCAGCGAGCTGGAGAAGCACATGAAGGCGGCGGCGAAGAGGTTGGAGTTCGAGGAGGCGGCGCAGCTCCGCGACCGCATCAAGGAGCTGAGGGCACAGCAGATCTACAAGGCGTAGCCGACAGCCCACAGCTTACAACCAACAGGCAGGAGGTGAGAGCCGAGAGCCTCGGACCGAACCCCAGCGCACACGTTGCTCCGGCGCCCCCGGGGCAAACCCTGCCCGGCAGGTCGGCCAGGCGGGGCTGTGCGCCTCGTCGGGCTTGCACTCAGCCGCGTTTTAGCCTCCCCATGCCCGTCAGTTGGTCCATGAGTCCGCCCAGGCGCCTGCTGACCGCGCCCCGAGAAGCCTATCCTCGAGCCCGATGAAAAGGAGCCTCCCATCCCTGTGCATCTTGACAGTTGACGATCAGGTGCTAGCCTCAGGCCAACTCTAGGGAAGAAGGGGGGCCAAAATGAGACGGAAGACTGTCTTAGGGGGGCTCTGTCCGCTGCGCAAGGGGAGGTTCCGGTGGCCTGCGCTTCTGCTCGTGCTGGTCGTCGTGGCGCCGGTGTGGGGCGCCGACTACCAGTCGGGGGACTTCAGGCTGAGTCTGGCGACCACCCTGTCGTACGGGCTGACGTGGCGGGTCGAGGACCGCGACACGCGGATCATCGGTCTGGCGAACGGCGGGACCGCGTACTCGGTCAACGGCGATGACGGCAACCTCAACTACGACAAGGGACTGGTCTCCAACGCGGCCAAGGCCACGGTGGAGATCGAGCTGAGCTACAAGAACTTCGGCGCGTTTGTGCGCGGCTTCGGCTTCTACGACTACGAGAACAAGAAGGGTGAACGCGCCCGCGTGCCGCTCTCCGATGGAGCGCTAGAACGTGTCGGCAGCCGCGCCGAGCTGCGCGACGCCTTCCTGTGGTTCAAGGCCGACCTCGGTCCGGTCCCGGCCCAGCTACGGGTGGGCCAGCAGGTCCTGAGTTGGGGGGAGAGCACCTTTATCCAGGGCGGCATCAACACCATCAACCCGGTCGATGTGAGCGCACTGCGAGTGCCTGGCGCCGAGCTGCGCGACGCGCTGCTCCCGGTGGGACTCGTGTGGGCCTCCTTCGCTTTTTCTGAGAACACCGCGCTCGAGATGTTCTACCAGTACGACTGGGAGAAGACGATCATCGATCCGCCGGGGTCGTACTTCTCTACCAACGACTTCGTTGGGGTGGGTGGGACCCACGTCTTCCTCGGCTTTGGGGAGCCTTCGGACATCGCGCCCTCACCGTTCTTCATCCAGCCGCCATTGACCCGGCCTTTCCTTGGCGTGCCCCGCGGCCCCGACCAGCGCGCCGACGACGGGGGTCAGTATGGAGCGGCCCTCCGCTGGTTCGTGCCAGCGCTCGGTAACACCGAGCTCGGCTTCTACTTCATGAACTACCACAGCCGGCTGCCGGCGGTGAACGGGCGGGCCGGCACGCTTGCCGGTGCCATTGCCGCGAGCAAAGCGGGGCCCGCGGCGGCGGGCCGCGTCTACGCCTTCTTCGGTGTGCCGCCAGGCGCCAGCCCCACGGTGGATGCCATCGCGGCGCGGGCCGGTCAGGCCGCGGCCACCGACGCCTACGCGTCGACGGCCAGGTACTACGTCTCCTACCCCGAGGATATCAAGCTGTACGGAATCAGCTTCAACACCCAGCTCGGCAATTCGGGCATCGCGCTCCAGGGCGAGGTCTCCTACCGCAAGGATGCCCCGGTCCTGGTCGACGACGTCGAGCTGTTGTTCGCGGCCCTCTCACCGATCTCGCCGGGTCTCGCTGCCACCAACCAGGTTCGGCCCGGCGGCGTGTCGTTCGAGGAAGACATCCCCGGCTTCATCCGGGGCGAGGTGGTGCAATTCCAGGCCACCGCCACCAAGGCGTTTGGGCCCGGTCTCGGCGCCGACCAGTCGGTGCTCGTCTTCGAGGGCGCGGTGACCAACCTGCGCGACGCGCCGTCCAAGAACGTGCTGCGCCTCGAGGGCCCCGGCACCTACACGAGCGGCAACCCGATCCACTCGCAGCCGGGTGGAGCCCACGCCGGGAAGGCGTTCGAGGAGGCAGAACACTTCGCCGACGCGACCTCGTGGGGCTACCGCCTCGCCGGTCGCTTGGACTACAACAACGCCATCGGCGCCTTCAACCTGTCGCCGCGGTTCGCCTGGCAGCACGACGTCTCGGGCATCTCCCCGGCACCCGGCGGCAACTTTCTCGAGGGTTTCAAGGCCCTGACGGTTGGGGTCACCGCCACCTACCAGAACGCGTTCGAGATCGACCTCTCGTACACCAGCTACAGCGGCGGCGACCGTTACAACCTCATCAACGATCGTGATTTCATCGCGACGAGCGTGAAGTTCACATTCTAGGACTGGAGGGAGACCATGCGTGGAACCATTCCACTGAAGGGTTTGGGCGTTGCCTTGGTGCTCCTCGGCGTGGCGGCACTGGTGGGTGCCGAGCTGCCACCCCAGGAGATCGCCAGGCTCGGGGGAGACCTCACGCCGCTCGGGGGGGAGCTGGCTGGCAACAAGGAAGGCACCATTCCCGCCTGGAACGGGGGCATTACAACACCGCCCGCCGGCTACCAGCCGGGGATGCGGCACCTGGATCCCTTCGCAAGTGACGCGGTGCTCTTCACCATCACCGGCAGCAATGTGGCCCAGTACGCCGACAAGCTCACCGAGGGCCACAAGGCACTGCTCAAGACGTACGCCACGTTCAAGATGCACGTCTATCCCTCGCACCGCTCGGCCTCCGCGCCGACGTGGATCTATGAGGCAACCAAGAAAACGGCGGCGACCGCCAAGCTCGAGGAGAACGGCAATGGAGTGATCGATGCGCTCAACGGCATCCCGTTCCCCATCCCCGGGAGCGGCGTCGAGGTGATCTGGAACCATCTGCTGCGCTTCCGTGGCGAGGGGGCGGCCCGCCAGTTCGTGCAGGCGGCACCGACGCGCGGCGGGCAGTACACCCTGGTGGAGTTCAAGGAGGACTTCCTGGGTCTCTACAGCCAGCGGGGGATGAACGAGGAGAAGCTGCGCAACCGCATCCTGCTCTTCAAGCAGACGGTGTTGGCGCCGGCCCGCCTGGCCGGTGGCATCCTGCTGGTCCACGAGACGTTGAACCAGGTCCGGCAGGCCCGCGACGCCTGGCTGTACAACCCAGGCCAGCGCCGCGTGCGGCGCGCTCCCAACGTCGCCTACGACAACCCGGGGACGGCGTCCGACGGCATGCGAACCTCCGATAACCTCGACATGTTCAACGGCGCGGTGGATCGCTACGACTGGAAGCTGGTCGGCAAGCGCGAGATGTACGTCCCCTACAACGCCTACAAGCTGCACAGCGGCGCCCTCAAGTACAAGGACATCATCACCCCGCTGCACATCAACCCCGAGCACCTGCGCTACGAGCTGCACCGGGTCTGGGTGGTGGACGCGAACTTGAAGGGCGACGCGCGCCATATCTACAAGCGCCGCACCTTCTACGTCGACGAGGACAGCTGGCAGATCCTCGCCGTCGACCTGTACGACAACCGCGACCAGCTCTGGCGCGTCTCGGAGGGTCACGCTATCAACTACTACGAGGTGCCCACGGTGTGGATCACCGCCGAGACACATACCGACCTGCAGGCCGGCCGCTACCTGGTGTACGGGCTGTCCAACGAGACGATCCCCTTCGACTTCACGGTCAAGCTCACGGAGGGCGATTTCGCGCCCGACGCACTGCGCCGCGAAGGCGTGCGTTGACGATTACTGTCGGAGGTCCGGCCGGGGCCACGGGTCCCGGCCGGACCTTGTTGTGGAGACGCGTACGGAGGGGGAGGCGCGCCGTGAGAAGGGGAACTCTTCCCGTTCTGTTCGTGCTGGTTGCCATCCTGAGTGGGGCGGGAGCCGCTGCCGGGCAGGAGGCGGCTGCGGTCATGGCGCCCCTCGCCCCCCAATCACTGCTGCTCGACGCCGCGCGCGCCGGGGGGCGAATCGTTGCCGTCGGGGAGCGCGGCCACATCCTCCTGTCCAGCGACAGCGGAGGATCGTGGCGGCAGGTCGCAGCCCCCACGCAGGCCACGCTGACCGCGGTGCACTTCCTTGACGACCGGCTGGGCTGGGCGGTGGGGCACGATGCCGTGATCCTGCGCAGCGGCGACGGCGGGGAGGGCTGGGAGCGGGTCCACTCCGACCCCGAGACGGGCACTCCGCTGTTCGACGTGCATTTCACGGACGCCGACCAGGGCTTCGCCATCGGTGCCTACGGACTTTTCCTGGAAACCGCCGATGGGGGCAGGAGCTGGAAGGCGCGGGCGATCGGCGGCAGCGACGCGCATCTTCATCACGTCGCCCGGTCCCCCGACGGAAGGCTGTACATCGTGGGCGAGTGGGGAAGGCTGCTGCGCTCCGACGACGGCGGCGCACACTGGACGGAGCTGGTGTCTCCCTACGAGGGCTCGCTGTTCGGCAGCTTCGTGCTGGGCGCGGGGCAGGAGCTGTTGCTGTACGGGTTGCGCGGGCACGCCTTCCGCTCCGAGGATGGGGGCCGAAGCTGGCACGGGGTTGCCACCGGCACCGACGTGATGCTCACCGACGCCTGCCGCCTGGCCGACGGGCGGATCATCGTCAGCGGGCTGGGTGGCGTGCTGCTCTCAAGCGCTGATGGTGGGCGCACCTTCACCGTCCATGCACAGCCCGATCGCCGTGGCATCTCTGCTGTGGTCGCCGCTCCCGATGGGGGCGTCGTGCTCGTCGGCGAGTTCGGAGTGCGCAAGCTGCCGCCGGGCGCGCTCGCCGAGACGTCCAGGTAGAGGGAGGGAGCATGACTCGTCTGCTCGAGAATCTGATCTTCGGCCATCGCCGCCTGGTGATCGCGCTGTTCGCCGTGCTCACCGTGTTCATGGCCTACAACGCCTCGCGGCTGCGCATCGACGCCGGGTTCGCCAAGCTGCTTCCCCTAAAGCACGAGTACATGCAGACATACCTTCAGTACCGCGACGAGTTCGGCGGCGCCAACCGCGTCCTCATCGCACTGAAGGTGCGCGAGGGGGACATCTTCACTCCCGCGTTCTTAGCCACGCTGCGCGCAGTCACCGACGACATCTTCTTCATCCCGGGCATCGATCGCACCCGGGTGAGCTCGCTGTTCACCCCCAACGTGCGCTTCACCGAGGTGGTCGAGGACGGCATCTCAGGGGGCAACGTGATCCCGGCCGACTTCACCCCTACCCCTGAGGGGCTGGACCGGGTGCGCCGGAACGTGCTGAAGTCGGGCTACGTCGGCCGGCTGGTGGCCAACGACTTCAGCGCCGCGATCGTCAGCGCCGAGCTGCTGGAGATCAATCCCAACACCGGCGCGCGCCTCGACTACATCGACGTCGCCGACCAACTCGAGAGCATCCGCAAGAAGTACAGCAGCGACGGCCTCGGCGTCGAGTTCGACTACCACATCATCGGGTTCGCCAAGGTGATCGGCGACATCGCCGCGGGTGCCTCCCGCGTCGTGCTGTTCTTCCTCGTCGCCTTCTTCATCACCGCCGTGTTCGTCTACGCCTACTCGCAATCGTTCCAGCTCACCGTCATCCCGATTGCCTGCTCGCTCATCGCAGTGGTCTGGCAGCTCGGGCTGCTCACGCTCCTCCGCTTCGGCATCGACCCGATGTCGATCCTCGTCCCGTTCCTCGTCTTTGCCATCGGCGTGAGCCACGGCGTGCAGATGGTCAGCGCGCACGGCGCGGAGGTGTTCGCCGGGGCCGACAGCGAGACCGCCGCGCGGGCAAGCTTCCGCCGGCTGCTCCTGCCGGGCGGCATCGCCCTGCTGACCGACACCATCGGCTTCATCACCATCCTCTTCATAAAGATCCGCATGATCCAGGAGATGGCGATCACGGCGTCTCTCGGGGTTGGAGTCATCATCCTCACCGACCTGGTGCTGGTGCCGGTGCTCCTCTCCTACGTCCGCCACGACGAGATCTATGCCCTGAAGCTGCGGCGCCGGCACCGTCACATGGAGCCGCTGTGGCGCTTCCTGTCCGGATTCGCCCAGCGGCGGCGAGCCGCCATGGTCATCGTGGTGGCACTGGTCCTTCTCGTTGCCGGGGCGTGGAAGGCCGGGCAGGTGAAGATCGGCGACCTCCACCGCGGCGTCCCGGAGCTGCACGCCGACTCCCGCTACAACATCGACACCGGCGTGGTGACCCGCCACTTCTCCATCGGCGTGGACCTGCTCTCGGTGATCGTCGAGTCGGTGCCCCAGGCCTGCACGAAGTACGACATCGTGACTGCCATCGACCGCTTCGAGTGGCACATGCGCAACGTGGAGGGGGTACAGTCGGTGGTCGGTCTGCCCACCGTGGCCAAGGTCATCACCGCGGGCTGGAACGAGGGGAGCCTGAAGTGGCGGGTGCTGCCCCGTGACCCTTCGACCCTGGCCCAGGCCGTGACCTACATCGACACCTCGACCGGCCTGCTCAACGGCGACTGCAGCGTCATGCCGGTGCTCATCTTCACCACTGACCACAAGGCCGAGACCATCGACAGGATCGTCGCCGAGGTGAAGAAGTTCCGCGACCAGCACGGCTCCCCCGAGCTAAAGTTCCGCCTGGCGACCGGCAACGTCGGGGTGATGGCGGCGACCAACGAGACCGTGGCGGCGGCGCAGTTCCCGATCCTGGTCGGCGTGTTCGCCGCGGTCATCCTGCTCTGCCTGGTCAGCTTCAGATCGGTGCGCGCCACTGTCTGCATCGTGCTCCCCCTCGGGCTCGTGTCGCTGCTCGCCTACGCCTTGATGGCGCTACTCGAGATCGGCCTGAAGGTCTCGACCCTGCCGGTCGCCGCGCTCGGCGTCGGCATCGGCGTCGACTACGGCCTCTACATCTACGGCCGCCTGCGCAGCTATGACCCCGCCGCCACCTTCCAGGAGGCCTACCGCGAGACGCTGACGGTCACCGGCAACGGCGTGCTCGTCACCGGCTTGACGCTCGCCACCGGCGTGGCCACGTGGATCTTCTCGCCGCTCAAGTTCCAGTCGGACATGGGGCTGCTGCTCACCTTCCTATTCCTCGTCAACATGCTGGCGGCGGTTCTTCTGCTGCCGGCGCTCGGCGCCTGGCTGCTCAAGCGCCGGCCGATCGGTGGTGACGCCGCGCCGCAGGGGAGCTGAGCCTCACCGCCCTCCGTCCGGCGGCGCCGCGCGCCGACGCGTCACACCTGTGCCTCCTCGTCCGGTAGGGACGGCGGGTGGATGGCGAGCCACGGTCGCACGTGCTCCGCGAGGAACTCGTCCACCTGAGCCGGTGCGCGGCCGACGAAGCGCTCCGGCTTGAGCAGCCCGGCCAGCGATTCGGCGTCGAGGCGGAACGCCGGGTCGGCGGCGAAGCGGCTGGAGTTCGAGGAGGCCGCCCAGCTCCGCGACCGGATCAAGGAACTGCGCACCCAACAGATCTACAAGGCGTGACCGACGGGCGAACCCCCGCACGGATCCCACCTGGCCAGGCCTCGCGGCTCGCGTGGTCGTTTTTCCCTCCTTTGCCGCTGGCACTTTGCCATGCTGTGCGGCCCTGTCCCTGGGACGCTTTGAGCGTGCCCCCGGCGGTGATGTCGTCGGCCAAGGTGAGTTAGGGAATACTCGTCCATGGGGTCTGGTTTTCGAGGGAAAAGGAGGAGAAATGTCCAAGAAAATAGTTGCCACGGTGGGCATCTTGCTCGCGGTTCTCGCCGTTGGCGCGCCGACCTCATCGGCGCAGGAGATCAAGGCCTCGGGAATGGACATGCTTGCGCCGAAGGTAAACGAGAGTTTCATGCTGGCCGATGGCACGACGGCGAACCGCATGAGCTGGAACGGCTTCATTATGGCGGATGATCCCGCCAACCCGCTTCGGCTTGCGAGCATGACCTGCTCCGGCACCGCGGTTGTCCGCAAGGACCAGACCGAGGTGCGATCGGCCGGCACCTGCGACTCCGTCGACCGGGACGGCGACGTGGCCTTCTACTGGTGGCGGCACGACGAAAAGGCGGGAGGCCGCTGGGGCTTCCTCGGCGGGACCGGGAAGTGGGCGAACGTCGAGGGCGGCGGTACGTACGAACAGGCCTACCAGTGGAAGGATGGCCGCGCGGGGAGCAACTGGAAGGGGAGCTGGAAGACCAAATAGCGACGGCGGCGCTCCGGCCCGCTGAGTTCGGGCCCCTCGCCATGGCCGCGACGCAGGGAGGGATGCCTACCTTTTGGACTGAGCGGTTGAGCCCGTGAGGTCACGGTCGAGCACGTTTGTCAGCTCGTTCTCGATCCCGTCGAGTTCCACGCGGATTCGCCGGAAGGAGAGACTCGAGGAAATCGGCCGGGTCCGCGTCAGCGCTCTAGACGACTGACGCGGGCCCGGCGAACTGGTGATCCACCGCCGCCGGCCTTGAGATGCGGATCAAGGCGGCGACGAGGCGGCTGAAGTTCGAAGAAACCGCCCGGCTAGGCGATCGGGTCAACGAGCTGCGCGCCGAGCAGATCTGCAAGCCGTAGCAGTTCGCAGAAGCGGCGTGTCGCCGCCACCGGCGCCCTGCTGGATCCCGCCCTGGGCAGGGTTCTCCCGGAGTTCCTCATGCGCGACGCTTCGATCGCCCTCGCGCCGTCTTGACAGCACGTCGAGCGCTGGTATCATCGACGGTACTGAGAACGGGAACGAGAATCATTGTCTGTCGCCGACTTGAGAAAGGAGAACCCTATCCGTGAAAAGGCTATCGATCTTGAGGCAAAGGGGGCTACGTCTATGCGCCGACTAGGTCTATTGCTCGGGGTTTTCGCAACCTTGGTGGTCCTGGGCGCCAGCCGGCCCGCCCAAGTGGCGGCGCAGGTACCTGCCCCTGTGGCCAAGCCCTCCGCCCCGCTCCAGGTGCAGGAGACCAACGAAGCGGGCGTGATTGCGGAGTTCGTCGAATGCAAGCGGAAGGAAGGCGTGCTGACAGTGCGGATTCGCCTCCGCAATACCGGCAACGCGGGCGCCGACTTCTACTTGATCAGCAGTCGTAACTACGACAGCTTCTACGTGACCGCCGAGGACAAGAAGTACTTGGTCCTCCGGGACGAAGAGAAGACGCCGCTGGCGCCGGCGGCCAACGCCGGCGGTGACGTTGGGGTGAGTATCGCCAAAGGCGGCAGCTGGCTATGGTGGGCCAAGTACCCCGCTCCGCCGGCGGGAGTCAAGAAGATCAACTATGTCTGGCCGCTGGGCGCTCCGTTTGAAGACATCCCCATCGCAGACCAGTAGATGTCGGAGGGGTTCGAGATGAGAACACGGTGGCTCGCAGTCTTCGTTCTGCCCCTGTGTCTGGCCGCATCGCTCCAGGCGCAGCAGAGCTCCTCGGAACAGGAAGCCCTCAAGCGCGCCAGGATTCTCCGCATCATCGGCATCACCCGCGGAATCGACAGCACGCTGAAAGATCTGGGCGCCAAGGTGACGGAAACCGAGATCCGGATTGATCTGGCCGCCGACGTACTCTTCGACTTCGACAAAGCCGACCTGCGGCCCGACGCTCTGCCCGCACTCCAGAAAGTCGGCGAAGTGCTGAAGAGTTACCCGAACGCCCCGTTGCTCATTGAAGGCCACACGGACAGCGTCGGCAACGACCAGTACAACCAGCAGCTCTCGGAGCGCCGAGCGGCCTCCGTTCAGCGGGCGCTCGCCGCCCTCGGAGCGACCAACCCGATGACCACCCGTGGCTGGGGAGAGACCAAGCCCTTCGCCCCCAACACCAAGCCCGACGGCTCGGATAACCCCGAAGGGCGGCAGAAAAACCGCCGCGTCGAGATTGTCGTCCGCAAGGGTTAACGGGTTGCGGCGTCGTCGGGGCCGGCGGTGCGCTCGTGGTGACGGACTCGCCGCCGTTCGGCGCCGACGGTCTTGCCCGGGCCATGCTCGCCGGTCGGGCGCGGCAGTTTGCAGAGCGTTACGGCCTGACCGCCGTCGTTTGGCCCGGCGTCGGGTACCCCACCTCCGCGGGACTCGATGCGGCAGCTCGGTCGATGGCGCTGTGCTCCCAGTTCATCGCGTCGCGCGGACCGTTTGTCTGGCGGTGACGCCGGCGCCTCGCGTGTCCTCGGCTCGGTCGCGCTCCGGCCGCCTTTGGCTTTTGGGTGGCGCGATGATCGATCGCTGCGCTTCACGCGGCGTCACGAGCCTGGTCGCGCTCGCCTGCGTGTTCGGCTCGTGTTCCCGCGTCCCGCAGCCTTTGCGCGTTGTCGAGCGTCTGGTCGATCGTGCCGCGCCCGATCGCGCGACCGCTGACAAGCGCAACGCCGCGCTGGCCGCGCGCGTGCCGGTGCGCTGGACGGCCGCCGACATCGAGCGCCAGTGGGCGCACGTGGCGGGCGCGCGGGGCGCCACCTTTCGCAGCCCGCGGCTCGACGTCGGCACGCTCGATGATCTGGCGGCGTTCGTCATCACGCTTACGCCCGGGAACGCCCGCGCCACGCTGCTCTGGTCCGACCAGCCGATGCTTGCGGGGGCCGACTACATCCGGAACCGTCGCGATCTCCTGCAGCGCGCCGATCGTTCGGTGACGCTCGTAATTCGCGCGAAGGATCTCCGCAGCGATGTGCCGTCCGCGGTCCGGTATCTGTTTCTTCACGTGCCGGACGCGAAGCAGGCTGCGGCCGCGGTCGATGCCGTTGCGGTCGTTCGTCGCGCCGATGTCATCGGCGCCTCGCCTTCGGGAAGCACGCGACTCACCGTCGGCGGTGAGATCCGGGACGCCTTCTACACATCGGCGCGCGCGCTCGAATGGCCGATGGAGCCGCCGGCGTCCGCCGAGCTGCACGCCGGCTTCCGCGCCGGTCGGTCCGAGCGAGGCGCGCGTATTACGTTCGTGACGGGCGGCCGGACGAGCACGCTGTTCGAGGCCCGGGTCGAGCAAGGCGGCGCACGCGACGTCCGCGTGCAGCTTCCTCCCAGCCGGGGCGTGCTGCGTTTCGAATCCGACGCCGCAGCGACCGACGATGTCGGACTCTGGATCAACCCGCTGATCGCTGCGCCCTGGCCGGAAAAGGCGCCGCCCAACGTTGTGCTGTATGTGGTCGATACTTTGCGCGCCGATCGCCTTGGACTCTACGGATCTCCGCGTCACGTGACGCCGTTCCTCGATGGCCTGGGCGTGAAGAGCCTGGTGTTTCGACGCGCGTACGCGGCGGCATCGTGGACGAAGCCATCGGTAGCGACTGTTCTGACCGGGCTCTTTCCGGAAACGCATCGCCTGGGCGCCCGTTACTACACGGACCCCTTACCCGACGTGATTCCCACGCTGCAAAGTGAACTCGCCGCTCGGGGCTACCAGACGGCGCAGTTCTCCGCGAACGCGTTCAGCGGCACGCTGTCGAACCTCGATCGCGGTTTCGATCTGACCCTGGCGCCTGACGCGTTCGCGCAGCCGTCCGGAGCGGCGCGCGGCAAGATCTCGGCCGACGCGTTGAACGCGCGCATCCTGCCGTGGATTGACCGACATGCGGGCGCCTCCTTCTTCCTCTACGTGCAGTCGCTCGAGCCGCACCAGCCTCGCGCGCCCATACCGCCGGGCGCGGACCCGTTCGACGCGTACGATGCCGAAGTCGCCGTCAGCGATCGCGAGATCGCCCGCCTGTACGAGCACCTCGTTCGACGCGGTCTGGCCTCACGCACGCTCTTCATCGTCACGTCGGATCACGGCGAGGCACTCGGCGAGCACGGGATGTGGGGCCATGGACTTTCCGTGCACGAGGAAGAGGTGCGCGTGCCATTGATCGTGCACTGGCCCGGCGGCCTGGCGCCGGCCGTGGTGGACGACTCGGTCAGCCTGGTCGACCTCATGCCGACCGTGCTCGACGTCTGCCGCGTGCCGGTGGACCCCACGCGTCTGCAGGGACGAAGCCTCGTGCCGGGGTCGCACGAAGGCCAAACCAGGAGGCCGATCCTCGCCGCGCGGTTCGTGTACCCGGAGGATCTTGACTTCGTCGGCGCTGACCACGTGGAGTCGCGCGCGCTGATCGACTACCCGTGGAAGCTGATAGCGACCGAGGTCAGCGCGAGCGATGTGAGGTACGAGCTGTACGATCTCGCGCACGATCCCGGGGAGCGGGACAATCGCGCCGTCGCCCAGCCCGATCGCGTTCGTAGCCTCGCCGCCGTCTTGACCAATACGTTGAAATCACTGGCCGTCGCGCGGGCACGCTTCGTGGAGAGTGTAGGTGGCGTCGACGATCGAAGGCGCGAGCCCTCGCGTGACGTCCTTGAGCAGCTGAAGAGTCTCGGTTACATCCATTGAGCGCTTGCGCGCTTAGTTTGGCCGGGTTGACCGGTAGGGACCGACTGCGAGAACTGCACGACGCGACCTGTTGGCAGCCACGCTACCTTTCTGTGGGTTTACATTAGGTCTACAAGAGCTGACCGGGCTGCTGACGGCAGACGGGCCGCGCGGGTCACCGGGGAGTTCGGTTCGAACGCCGGTGGCGCTCGCGGTAGCGGCGCACCTTGATGAGGTTGCCGCAGCCGGTGGACTCGCACCACCGGCGGGTGCGGTTGCGGCTCTCGTCGTAGACAAACCAGCCGCAGTCGCGGTTCGCGCACACCTTGATGCGGGTGGGGTCGCCCGTGGCGAGCAGCTCGGCAAAAGAGGCCGCGACCTCACCAAGCGCGCGGGTGACTCCACTGGCGTGCGGCACCAACTCGACGGCGAACCCTCCTCCATCCCCGGCCGCGCGGCGGGTCAGGGGCGCATCGGCGAGGCACCGGTTGACCGCCTCGAGGTCGCTGTTGCCCGCCCCAGACCATGGCGCAGGCAGGGCGGGCTCGTACCGTGCCTGGGCACCCCGCGAGTGGCCTTGCGCCTTTGTAGGCTAATAGTTTTCGCCCTTGACACCGGTAACTTGAGACGTTATTTTCCGCTTAAAGGAGGAAGTAGATGATCGCCCCGGTAGCCACCGGCGAGCGGGCTGCCCAGCCGCGTGGCCCGAGGCTGTGCCACGCCTGGCATCGACCATGCTCCGTCCCTGCCCACGGAGGGCGAAGGTGATCATGAAAGCATCTGGCCATACAGCGTTGCTGGCAGCGCTTGTGTTTGCCGCTCTTCCCGTTTCGGCGGTGCTCGGCGCGGACACCTTCCTGGCGTTCGGCCCGAGGGACTACACGCGGGCAGCGGGGACACCAGGGTCCGTGAAGGAGAGGTTTTCGGTCCTCAATCCGAACGCGGTGTACGTCTTGCACGTCTACAACGGTGGCAAGGGCAATCCGGCCCGAGGGGAAGTCTTCAGCGCCGCCATAACTCTGAACGGCGTCAAGGTCGTCAGGCACAGTGAATTTAATCAGCACCTGTTGGATATCAACAACCCCAAGGACGGCTCCCGGAAGAATGAAATGGGTGAACGTGCCGGGCGCAGAGAATTCATCGAGCCGGTCTCGTATATCCAAAAGCCGATTGCCCTTGCGAGGGAGAACGAACTTTCCGTCGAGATTCACGGCAAACCCGACAGCGTGATGACGATCGAAATCGTCGGGGTTGACGGGGATCCGCCGACGATCGTTGCGGCTCTCACGCCCCCTCCGAACGCTGCCGGCTGGAACAAAACCGACGTCAATGTCAGCTTCAGTTGCGCGGATGCGACGAGCGGGATCGCATCCTGCTCTCCGGCTGTCTCGATCACCGGCGAGGGCGCGAATCAGGTGGTGACAGGCACCGCGATCGACGGAGCCGGCCACAGCACCAGCGTGTCCGTCGTCGTGAACGTGGACAGGACCGCGCCGAACATCGCGGCACACCTCAGCGGACCGCCCAACGCCGCCGGATGGCATACGAGCGGCGTTACCGTGAGCTTCGAGTGTGCCGATGCGCTCAGCGGTATCCAGTCGTGCCCAGGGTCGGTATCGGTTGGGGACGGGGCGGGTCAGACCATCTCGGGCGCCGCGGTGGACCGGGCCGGCAATGTGGCCAGCGCATCCGTGACGCTGAACGTCGACACGGCGCCGCCGATCATCAAGGCGAAGGTCGATCCCCCGCCCAACGCGGCGGGATGGAACCGGACCGAGGTGACCGTGAGCTTTGAGTGCGCGGATGCGACCAGCGGGATCGCGTTGTGTTGTGCGCCTGTTCCGATCACGGGCGACGGCGCCAACCAGTGGACGACCGGCACCGCGACCGACAAGGCCGGCCACACCGTCAGCGTGTCCGTGGTCGTGAACCTCGACAGGACCCCGCCGACGATTGCCGCACAGCTCAGCGGGTCGCCCAACGCGGCCGGCTGGCACACCGGCGGCGTGAACGTGAGGTTCGAGTGCGGTGATGCGCTCAGCGGTATCCAGTCGTGCCCGGGACCGGTTTCGGTCGGGGACGGCGCGGAACAGAACGTCAGCAGCACGGCCGTCGACTGGGCGGGCAACACGGCCAGCGCATCGGTGATCCTGAACATCGACGCGACCCCGCCGACCATCCGCGCCCGCGTGGATCCCGCACCTAACGCGGCGGGGTGGAACAACGCCAACGTGACAGTCAGCTTCGAGTGCACGGATGCGACCAGCGGGATCACGTCCTGCTCGGACGCCGTGCTGATCACCAACGAAGGCGCGGAGCAGGTGATTGCCGGAACCGCCACGGACCGCGCGGGGCACACCAGCAGCACGAACGTCACGGTGAACCTGGACAAGACCCCGCCTGACATGACGATCGCTCCACAGGCGCAACCCGAGGAACCTGCACTCGAAGTCCTGTTCATCAGGGACTTTCAGCCCGTCTGGAACGACAGCGGCAGTGGGGCACGCCGCGACGGCTCGTTCTACCAGCCGGTCGCACCCGGTGGATACTCCGTCATCGGATACTACGGGCAGGGCGACTACAACCCGCCAAACGGCTTCGTCGCGGTGGTCAAGGAGCACATCCCGGGATCGGGGGCCTTAGCCGAGCCCGTGAGGTATGAGGCGATCTGGACAGACTCCGGATCGGGGTCGGACAGGGATGGCGCCCTCTGGAGACCGATCCCGCCTGTCGGGTACACGTGCCTGGGTGTCGTGGTGACCGGTTACTCGTTCGGCACCGGCTATGCCCCCCCGGGCCTCGATGCGATCCGTTGCGTGAGAAGCGACCTCGTTGCCCCGGCAAAGGCATGGATGGCGATCTGGAACGACGACGGCAGCGGCGCAGGAAGCGATCTCGGCACGTGGGTCATCGCGCCTGCAACCGAGGAAGGCGTCCATCTCGGCCTGATGGCCGCACAGGGCTACGGCGAAAACGGGGGTTACGCCCCTCCCGCGAGCGGTCTGTGGGTCCTCGATCGAAAGAAGGTTCGGGGGGCCGCGTTCCCGGTCAACGATCGCGCGCTCGAGGTCCGATACGTCGACGACTTCGAGCCTGTCTGGAACGACTCTGGCAGCGGCGCGGACCTTGATGGCTCGTTCTACAAGCCGCTCCTGCCTGCCGGCTTCTTTGCCGTCGGCCACTTTGGGCAGGGCGGCTACGGCCCACCCAACGGTGTGGTCGCAGTGGTCAAGGAGCTCATTCCGGGAGCGCTGGCACGGCCCGTGCGGTACGAGGCGATCTGGACCGACTCGGGATCTGGTTCGGACCGCGACGGCGCCTTCTGGAGACCAATCCCGCCCGCCGGGTACACGTGCCTGGGGGTCGTCGTGACCGGATACAACTTCGGCACGGGTTATGCCCCCCCGAGTCTCGACGAGGTCCGCTGTGTCAGAACGGAGCTCGCGACTCCTGCCACCATCGACCGGAAGATCTGGGACGACAGTGGAAGTGGCGCCGACCGTGACCTCGCGGTGTGGCACCTGGTGCCCAACGGCGTCGGCGGCGTGTACCTCGGCACTTTCGCCTGTGGCAGTTCGTACGAAAACGCCCCGGAACAGCCGGTCTATGTACTCAGGGAAGCCGCGGTCACGGCGGACACCTGGGTGATCGGACCGCTCGGCAGCTTCGGCGGCGTCGCCAGCGACGCACTCTCCGGCCTCGATGCCGTCTCCTGCAACGGAACGTTCACACCGGTCAGCGGTTCAGCGTTCCGCTGCGACATCCCGCTGAGCGGGCACACCCCCGTCACGATCATCGCAACGGACGTGGCAGGAAACGAGGTCGTTTTCGCGCAGACGGCGACCTCGGCGACCGACGCCCTGGACGTCGCCTACGCGACCTCCTTCGAGTGGATGTGGGATGACAGCGGGAGTGGCGCGGTGTACGACGGCGCGTTCTATCGGGCGGCCCTGCCGTCCGGCGGTTTCGCCGCGGTTGCCCACTACGCTCAGGGCGACTATGGGCCCCCGCGCGGGCTGCTCCTCGTCGCCAGGGAGCGGACCAGCGGAGCCCTGGAGGCGCCGGTCGGTTACGAGTCGATCTGGATCGACGCCGGCTCCGGCGCGACTGACGACGGCGGGTTCTGGTGGCCGCTGCCGCGGCCGGGCTATCGGTGCCTCGGTGTCGTCGCGAGCCGTGGATGGGGTGTGCCGCCTCTAGACGAAGTTCGTTGCGTCAGGAAAGAACTCGTGGCTCCAGGGTACGTCGCAGGTGAGGTCTGGAACGATGACGGTAGCAAGGCACACCGCGACTTCGGCTGCTGGCAGATCGCGCCTGCAGGTGGGAGCGGTCTGCACACGGGCGCCTTCACCGGGCGCTCGTATCCGAGCGACCAGGGCTATGCGAAACCGACACTCCCCGTCTCGGTACTCGATGCGCGCGGCGTGGCCGGTTCGACGTCTTTGAGCGAAGAGGAGACCAGCACTCTGATCGCGACCTACGCACCGGTCCTGCACCTCCACGCGTGGGAGCAGTATCTCCCCGATGACCCGGAGCCAATCCTCGATGGCGCAACACTGCAGTGGGCGCTGGTGCGGAACGAAGGTTCGTACGGGGGGCAGCACCACGAGCACCCGAACGCGATGACGACGTCCGCCGCAACCCTGATGGCCGACGTCGCCCACATCGAGAGCGAGTACCAGCCCTACCCGCCCTACAGCAACGATGCGGACTTCAGGATCTGGCTGTCAATTCCCGACGCGTCGATCCACGGCAACCTCGCCAGAGCCAAGCCGGTCGTGCACGTTCGACCGCGCGGTCCCCTCACGGAGGTGCAGTTCTGGTTCTTCTATCCGTTCAACGGCCCGGGACGCCTGAGGATCTGCTGGGAACACTGCGAGTACGAGCAGTTCGGTCAGGCGGGGCGCCACTGGGGTGACTGGGAGATGGTGTCGCTGCTGGTGGACAACGGCACGCGTACCGTGCTCGCTGCTGGACTGTCACACCACGGCGAGGTCGAATGGACTCAGTACGGTCATCTGGAGAAGCACAGCGACGGCGTGAAGCCGCTCGTCTACGCGGCGCTCAATTCGCACGCCCACTACCTGCATGCGGGCGAGCATTACTACGAGGTCGTTTGGCACAGGGGTCCAATCAAGGCGACAACGTACGACCTCACGAGTGCGGGCCCGCTCTTGGTCGTGGGGGACTACTATCTGGCGGGCGACGAGCCAGGTGACCTCCCAGAGTGGCTTGGGTTTCCCTACCGGTGGGGCCAGTACATCTGGAACTTCGACGAGGTCTATTTCCTGAGCACCAACTACTTCAATGAGGAGGAGGTCAACCCCGGACCCACGGGTCCGCCGAAGAAATCGGAGTGGTAGCGCGCTCCTCGCCGCCCGCCGCCGGGCGAAACGCTACGATCGCGCCTGGGGCGATGGCTTCGAACCTCCGTGGCGCTGGCGGTAGCGGCG
>Ga0299912_10001561_pt1 | contig 18480 bp, 17 predicted proteins | sample RVTome_2_FD_207667 | JGI IMG/M metagenome (GOLD analysis project Ga0299912, IMG submission 207667) | Soil microbial communities from uranium-contaminated site in the Upper Colorado River Basin, Wyoming, United States - RVT95D214 (version 2) ... | reverse complement strand
AATCGCCGGGATTCAAATTAGTATATGAAGAGAGGGCCACCCCCTCGTGATGACGTTTGAAAGCCCGCCGCTTTTTATAGCGAGTGAAAATCTGATTATCAACCAGGTACCATTGCCGTATCTCCGGAACGGCAAAACCCTCGGCAAGTCGGGCCACGTGCAGCCGGACGGCCTCGCCAAGGTCGTCGGTCAATTCGGCGATACGATCTTTCTGAAATGAACCCTCGCACAGGATATTCAATTCGAAGCCCTGGCCGGAGAGCTCCTTAAGACGGCTTTTCATGTAGGCTATATTGGTGCCGAAAAATTCCTGAGGCAGAGTCCGAAAAGCGATATTCATTGAACCGGCGAGGACAGAACCGGATAAGGCGATCGATTGAAATCGCTCGAGCCCGGCGGTGAATTGCCCGTCGGTGAGATACACCGATTCGGGGGCCGCGACCGGAAAATCGCCTGCCTCGGCGAATCGATCACCGGCAAGTTTCAGCAAACTCTCGATCTCCAGGCTGCAGGCGTTCGGGTCGGTTCGGCAAATGATCGCATCTAATGGAAAATGATGAAATATATCGGACATTTCCGCGGCCAGCTCCGGCCAGATAAATTCCAGGCCATCGTAATCGCCGTTTGCGCCGAAAAGGACGTGCAGCGCCTGGGCCTGCGATTCCTCCAGCCGATCGGCAAATTCGTCAACAGCCCGTCGCTCAAAAATTACCTCCCGCCGAGGCAGGATATGGGTCACGTCTATCTCACGGGTCGAGCGTTGAGTCAAAACCGAAAAATGTCTGATCGATTCGATCTCATCATCGAAAAATTCGATGCGGACGGGATCTTCGTCGGTAGGCGTGAATATATCGACTATCCCTCCCCGCACCGAATACTCCCCCAACATCTCCGTAATCGGATTGCGCCGATAATTCAGCTTTGCCAGTAAATCAACCAGTTGATCACGATCGAATTTTTGACCTTTTGCCAGATGAAGACTGTGTTTTTTCAGTAGCTCTGCCGGGATGGTTTTTTCGATGACCGCTGCCGCCGGTGCCACGACCACCAGCGGTTCCGGCATTCCCCTATCGCACCTGAGGCTTAACTCAAATAGCGCCGACAGCCTGCGGGCGATTACCTCCGTGTGGGGTGCCCTGATTTCATAGGGCGAAATCCCCCAGGCCGGAAAAAGATGCACCACCCCGTTGCCCAGAAACGCGCGCAAATCATCGGCGAATTTTTCCGCTTCCTCCCCGTCGGGCGATATAACCAGCATTGGTCGCCGCGTTTTTTGACAGACCAGCGCCAGCGCCGAAGCTTTGGCGGAACCGGCGAGGCCGGTCAGGCTCAAATGTCTCTCGCCGCCCGCCAATCGCTCCAGCAATGCCTTTGCCGGCTCGAGCGTACCGAAGCGGTCCAGAAGTTGCTGCAAAAACATAAACGCGAAAAGCCCGCAGCCTTTTAAGGGGCGGGTCTAACCTCCAGGAAATTATTCAATCTTCCTTGCGCGCCACCAGAATCATCCGTGGCGAAGCCGCCGAATAGACGGACCCGTTGAAATCCCCATATACGTCGGTCAGGACCAGGCCGGTCCGGCTGAACATATCGAGCATCTCGCTGAGGGTGTATAATCTGAAGGATGATTCGAGCTTTCGCTTTTCGCCTTTGCCATCCACGAGGTGATGGACTATTTCCAGTCGCGATTTGAAAAAATCGAAAAATCTTTCTTCGAGAATTACCGTGCCGTTGTTAATAGTCCACCGCTGCGTTTGCAGCGAATGGATCACATAATCGCGATTGATCGTATCGATTAAAAATTGGCCGTCGCGCTTGAGGGCTTTTTCGACCCCCTTCAGCACCATCATGTCCTCGAGCTCGGATTCGAAAAAGCCGAACGCCGTAAAAAGATTGATGATGGCGTCGAACTCGTTGACATGCCGGATATGTCTCATGTCGCTGGCCTCGAGGGCAAGTTTCAAGCCCAGGTTATCGGCGCGCCGGCGGGCTTCTTCGAGAAACTTCTCAGAAAGGTCAAGCCCGGTAATCTCGAAACCTTTCCCCGCCAAGACCAGCGAATGCCGGCCGAAGCCGCAACATAAATCCAGGATCTTTCCGGGCGGCTGAATGTTGAGCATTCGCAGAATGCCATCGACCTCACCCGGCGCCGTCTGTTCGGTATACGAATATAGCTTCAGATAATTGTCATCGAAATATTTTTCCCACCACTCGACCATCTAAGCTCCATGAAAACTATAGCCGATCACCTTCAGCGCCAGTTTGGCCGCCGTAAAATCCGCATAAGTTAATCCCGGTCGCGGCGAAAGCTCCACGATATCGGCGCCCACGATTTTTTTGCAGCCGGTTATCGTCTCCAGCATGCTGATAACGTCATCCCAGGTCAAGCCTCCTGGCTCGGGCGTGCCGACCGCCGGCATAATCGACGGGTCGAGACTATCGAGGTCGATGGTGATATAAACATTTTCCGCAAGCTCCGCCAGGCATTTTTCGAAATGACCTGGATTGTTCCGCCAGTGACGCGGCTTGATAATTCTATCGGCATATTTTCTTTCATTATCATCGTTGCTGAAACTTCTGATTCCGATCGAGCAAAAATCCGCCATCTCCGCCACTCGCGCCATTACACAGGCGTGCGAAAATCTGCTGCCTTGATAACTGTCGCGCAGGTCGGTATGGGCGTCGATCTGTATCACCGACAGCTTGCCATATTTTTCCTTATGCGCCCTGACCAGCGCTGCGGTGATCGAATGCTCCCCGCCCAGCGCCAGAACGAATTTGCCGTCCTTAAGAATTTCCAGGCACTTATGGTAAATTTTCCCCTGCATAGCCTCGGGCCCTTCGACGGTTTGCTCTATTTCCGGAGATGTGGCGATGCCCAAAGTCGATAGCTCAACGTCAAGTTCGTCGTCAAATGTCTCCACCTGGCGGCTGGCGGCGATTATCGCCTGCGGACCGAACCGCGTCCCCGATTCATAGGACAGCGTTAGCTCGTAGGGTATCGGCAGGATTACCACTTTGGCCGTGGAGTAGGTCGCATATTCCTCGGGCAATCCCAGGAAATTGAAGGGCAGAATATTGTGCATATTAATTCACCACGAAAAACCAGCGGGAAGCGTTCTCAAGCGGTTCGTCGGTGTTGAATGACGAGACGGCGATCTTATCGAAGCCGACCCCGCTTAAGCTATCCCTGATGTCCTCGAACGGATAAGAACGTTCCGCCACCATTTGCTTGAATCGTCGATAGCTGTCTTTATTCGCCCGCACGAAACCTTCGATCGTGACCTCGGCGCGGCCTTTTTCGACATCGTGATGGCCATTAATTGTAACATAATATTCGGGGCTTTTTCTGACCTCGACCGCCTCCCAGCCCGCCAGCCCCGTCGGGGTCAGCATATCAAAGATAAAAAAGCCGTTATCTCGAAGGTGCAACCTGGCCGATTTGAAAGTCCTCTTCAGATCTGTCAAGCTGCCTAAATGATTCAGGCTATCGAAAAAGCAGGTCACGATATCGAATTTGCGATTTAATCTGACGGAGGTAATATCACCATGCACGAATCCGGCTCGCGGATTTTTCCGGCGTGCCTCCGACAACATCTGGTATGAGATATCTACTCCTGTAAACGACAATCCCGTCCGGCGGAGCTGGAATTCGAGTTCGCCGGTCCCACAGGCCAGGTCGAGAACGCTTTCCCGGCCGGTTCCTCGCAATCTGACGAAATTAGCGAGTCGGATGGCGCAAATCCGGGCGAAGCGATTCCACCCGAGCAGATCGTAATGATGAGCGAACTCACCGTAGATTTGATTTTTCATTCGATAAGGCTGTTGTCTGGAGAACAAATTGCCGGGCCGCTATCATAAAATTTGGAAGTGCCAAGCCCGCGCCTTAGTTGTCTCGATGCGATATGCTGCCGAGGATTTTTTGTGAATCATATCAATCGAATAAAAATATGGCCGCGGCCACCACGGTGGTCCAGAGGCCCAGCTTGTTCCCCCTCGCCGATTGCGTAATATTAGTTGTGCGTACGATCTTGCCGGAAATTTTGTAGATCTCTTTTTTCTCGTCATATGATTTATCGACGTCGAATTCGATGCCGAGCGTGGATGCCAGCATGCCCGCTGCCAGATCTTCGGCATAATCACCGGAAATCCGCTCGGTTTGCCCGAACGCCTCGTGTTCTGATAGATAACCATATTGAGAACGATCGTTGGGAATCGCCAGGCCGACCGATGCCGATACCAGGCGATTGGGCTCATTGGTCTCATTGCGGCTCATGACACAAAAAAGAATCTGACCGTTCTTGAGCGCATTGAGGCCGTCGGATTTGCGAATTAGTTTGCAGTATGGCGGGAATATCGACGAGACGTGAACCAGATTGACGCCGGCTATTCCGGCAGCTCTTAACGCCAACTCGAATGATGACAGCTTCTCTTTATCGATGCCGACGCCTTTGGTTAAGAACAATTTTGACGGAATCATTACCATGTTCTGTTCCTCGTCTTGGGTTACCATTTCGCGAATATTAAAAAAAAACTGACAGTTACGCAAGCCTTAAACCGAAAAATCATCGGATTATCATGCGAATTATTGGGCGACCAAAATAACCTTGACGGACCCTGCTCGATAATCTAAATAATGCTCCAGCTTGGCCGAAAGCCGACAGGGACACGGAAGTAGGGTATTTTCAATTATCAGGAAAATGGCGCGGCTGCCGAATATGAATTCACAGAGCAGGCCCGCTGCCGCTCCGGCGACTCAAATGTTCACGGCGGGATAAAGGAATCGAAAGAGACATAAAAAGTGAAGTTGAATATTACATATGGAGGTATCCCATGAAATTAGCGTCTATTTTGCTGTTATCGGCCCTGATTTTGAGTCTGCCGGGCTGCGGGTCGAAACCGCCCGCCCAGGGCACGCCGGAAGCAACCATGGTGAGCGTGCCTGATTGGTACGCCGCACCGCCCCAGGATCCGAATTATCTTTATGCGACCGCGACCTCGATGTCGAGGGATTTGCAGCTGGCGGTTGAAAAGGCCAAGCAGCAGGCCCGCCTGGACCTCGCCGCGCAACTTGAGCTTAAGGTGGAAGGCCTGACCAAAAAATTCGACGAGGAAGTCGGCCTGAATGAAGAATCCGAGCTGCTCAGTGAATTTTCGCAGGTCAGCAAATCGCTCGTTTCGACCACGCTTAATGGCACCAGGGTAAAAAACCAGGATATTCAGACCGAGGGCACTATCTACCGCGCTTATATCTTAATGGAACTGCCCCTCGGCGCCTATAATGTAGCCTTGATGGAGAAAATCAAGGCCAATCAAAACATGTACACGCGTTTCCGAGCGACCCAGGCCTTCGATGAACTTGAACAAGAAATCGAAAGATACGAGCAATTCAAAAAGGAGCAGGGTGATCTGCGGTAGATCGCATTAGCGCGGGGGCGACTATACAATTGGTTAGGGGCAGAGTTCTCCTTTGCCCCTCTTGAAATTTCCGATACGGACCGCCGTTGCCTTCGTTCCAAGGCTCGACGATTTCAATTGACAGGCTCTGGCTTTGGCCCTATTCTGATAACTATGAAAAATATAATTATCTCATTTGCTGCCGCAGCGCTAATGTTGAATTGCAGTTCGCAGCCGTCTCCGCGCCAGGTCACCATGGAATTCGTTGGCTCGGTCATCGAGGGCGATTCAGCCGCGGTCGAAAAATACCTCGACCTGGATGCCATGGTTGACAGGCGGATGCAGGAGATTCCGCCCACGGATTCAACTCAAACTCACGGCTATTTCCGCGATATAATCATCAACAACTTGATCGGCGAGGGCGGAATTAGGGCTGACTGGAAATCCCATCGGTGCGTAGTCAACGATGAAAAAGTCGCCGGGGATACGGCGGAGGTCGAACTGACGCTTATGAACCAGACCACGGGGCAAGTTCATTATTTGAAGGTTTATCTCTGCCACTCGGATTTGGGCTGGCGAGCCTTTTATTTCCTATGAGAACCTTGATTTCCCTGGCCGGCGCCTTTCTGGCGGCTATTCTGCTTTTGGCGATTGTCGATATCTATACGATCGATCGGGCGATGCTGGACTTGCCGCTACTGATTATATTTTTCGTCATCTGGGCTGTCGGCTTTGGCTATGCCACTGTCGAGGCTAATCTTAAGAAAAAGATAATCGCCGTTCTGGCTATCGAAGGTATGGCGCTGGCAGGTTCGGCAGGTTATTTCATGGCGACCCGCGGTTTTAGCAGCGAATATACGTTCGGCCTGACATTGGGTGTGGCAGCCATTATTATAATGCTATTACTGCGAAACAAAAAAGAACAAAGCGATTGAATCCGGTCCTATTTCAAATAAAGCACCTTGGCCGAGCCGAATATTGCGGGATCGCCCTGACCGGCAGCTAATTTGATTATATAAACGCCCGTGGACCGGCCAAGGGCGTTCCATAGGCCACGGTGCAACCCGGCAGCTAAATAACCGGTTGCCAGGTTTTCGACAAATCTGCCATTAATATCGAATACATCGAGAGATATTTCGCCCGCTTGCCTTAATTCAAAAGAAATCGAAACATCGGGATTGAACGGATTCGGATAACAATCAATTATGCATACATATTCGGGTCGATTATTCGTCACTTCACCGATTCCCGTGTTCTCCTGGGTCGAAACCACGAACATGGAATCCCTATCCGCGGCGATTATGTATTCGCCATAGATTGCTGAACCGCGGGTTGAACCGGGGGTATCGAGTGTCTGGATAAGGTGCGGGTTTCGAGGATCGGCAAGCGATACCGCCGTCAGACCGGCCGAACCATCGGCAAGATAGACCAGGGTATCGGAAAGGGTGAGCCGATATACTGTGCCATCTGTGTCAAAGTGGGTAAGGCTGTCCGGGTGTAAAAGGTCATTGATATCAAAAATCAAAAGGCCAGTCTGCCCGCAGGCAAGCAATAATAAATCTTCAAAAATTACAATGTCCGAACAATCGGAACTTAAAAAATAAGTATCAGTCAGGGTCGGCTGGAGCGTGTCACCGATCGAATAGGTCAGCAGCCCGACCCCCTGCTCCGAAACATAGAGCGCGCTATCTAAGGCGGCCACTGCCGCGGTGATGCCGATGGCGGGGATTCTGGCTTTCTGAATAATGTTCCCCGGATTCGAAACATCAAGAATCAATAGCCCATTGAATAGATCGGCGGCGAACAGGAGATTCCCTGACAAAAACAGGTCGGCCGTCGTACCCGGGGTATTGAATGCGCCGACCGAATCGGGCGATTCCGGGACAGTGATATCCAGCACGGTTACGCCGCGGTTCCAGTGTGCCAGGAAAGCCAGGTCAGCGGCTATCAAAAGGTCATTGACAAAACCGCCGGTGTTATATTGTCCGGCGAATCCCGGGGAGAATACATTGGCAATATCAAAAATAACCAGCCCCTGGTCAAGATCGGCCACCAGCGCATAATGACTATAAACTGCAGCCGCTTGCGCCTGGCCGGGCGTTGGCGCGCGGCCCACGATATTTAGATGCCATTCGTCCTGACCGTAAGCCCCTGTAAGATAAAACATTAACAGGGTGGCAACCGATACCTGGATTTTAAGCATAAGTCTCCCGATAATTAAGGACGCAAATAATATACCTATCCCTGTCTGCTTCGCGGCTGCGTAATCGCATGTGGTCATTAATTACTACGTCCATGATCTATACTTGTTCTTACGCAGTACCGCCACATCTCGCGCCGCCGGATTTTTATTGAATATCAGCCTTTAATTTATATAATTGAATATGTGCGGGCGATTTATAGAAATATGTACAAAACCAAAGGGGTGTTCCGCTGCAACCACCCTCTGCATAAGCGCTTCGGTTATGAGGTTTCGCCATATTTTATCCTTAAATACAAAAAGTGCTATCCCGAAGGGTGCGTGGAATTCTTATGGCGATGCCGGCTTTCCGGCAAGGGCAAAAAGTGCCCGCGAGGCTACCAGCACGTCGGACGCAATTGTTTCTCCTGCAAACAGTATTATGAAATCAAGGTTTGTCGCTCCCCGGAGACAGGTCTCGATGAAAAAGAACTATCTCGATTTTTTGCCAAGCTCGATGAATTTGAATTCTGGCTGTCTGACCTTGAAGGCAAAAGGGTCGCGTTTTCAGGAACAATCGCCGAACTCAACCCCTCGTTGCAGATGATCCGCGATAATAACCGGTCTTCGGTCCGCCTGAATGGCTTCATCATCTCCTTCGACAGTGGCCATATCGGCTACGATTTATTAGATGATCCGCTTTATTTACGGGTAGGCTCGACCTTTCTGGCCAGGTGGCGGCCGGCGCCGGGAGATCAACTTGATTGTAGGGCAATATTGACAATCGAGCGCGGCCGGATGGTCCTGTCTAAGGCGACCGGCGTTGAAATCTCTCGCGGCGGCTCGGAACCGCTGGCTGACTTTTCAAAAGCCCTGGTGGGCCGGGCCACCGGCAGAATAGTGCAGGACGATATCAGGTTATGCCGTTATTGCCCGTACGGCTCGCTTCTGGACGTATGCGATATCCGCCCTAAGGAAAACCATTACCGTCGGTTCTATTGCCTCAAAGGTATCGAATACGCTGAAAGTTGCCCGATCAGGCTGAGCCGGCTGTTGGATGAAGCAAAGTTAAATCCGGCGGAGGTCTGACGGAGAATTCATGGCCCTTGATGATAAAAAAATACTCGTGGTCGGCGGCACCGTCCTTTTGGGTCAGCCGGTAGCACTGGCGCTCGTGAAATTCGGTTTTCCGGTCAGGATTCTGACTCGAGATTCAGATCGTGCCCGTAAGATATTTGGTGAAGCAGTCGAGATTTGCCAGGGCGATATTTTCGATTTAACATCTTTGGCTGCTGCGATCGATGGCTGTTACGGGATTCATATCAACCTAAAGGGCGGCCCAGCCCCAAAAGATTTCGACCGGATCGAGCATCAGGGCACAGCGGCGATCGTTAAAGCGGCGACTGCTAAAGGAATCAAAAAAATTACCTATCTTTCCGGCTCCTCGGTTGCGAAGGAACGGAGCTGGTTTCCGGCGACGAGGGCGAAGCTTAAGGCCGAGCAGGCGGTTATCGATAGCGGTCTGGATTACACGATCTTCCGGGCCACCTGGTTTATGGAGTCGTTGCCATTTTTCGTCCGCGATCGGCAGGCCACTGTAATGGGCCGGCAGCCGCATAAATATCACTGGCTGGCCGCCGAGGACTATGCCAAGATGGTGGCTCGTTCGTACCTTCTCGACGAAGCGATAGGCAAAACATTGACTGTCTGGGGTCCGGACGCTTATACTTTCGAGGAAGCTCTCGAAATCTATTGCCAACAGGTCGATCCCGAAATAAGAGTAACCAGGGTGCCGCTGGGGGTTCTTTCATTCTTCGCTCTGATTACATTCAGCCGGCCGCTTAAAGAAATCCTGCCCTTGATGAGATATTTCGAAAAGATCGGGGAAGCCGGCGATCCTGCCGAAACTGATGAAATACTCGGCGGGCCGACAATAACGCTCAAACAATGGTGCGCGAATTTCGCCGGGATGCCAGGCCAGCAAAACCGACCCCGGCTGTCATGACCGAGCCTTTTTCCGTCGCTTCGAAAATCGGTATCCTCGAAAAAAACGTCTCCATCGCGCTCGAATATTTTGCCGATTGCACTGTTTGCCCGCGGCAATGCCACGTCGATAGAACCTCAGGCGAATTGGGCGAATGCGCCATGCCCGCTCGCTTAAAAATTTCCTCGGCCAACCTTCATCATGGCGAGGAGCCGCCGATATCCGGCACCGCCGGTTCGGGGACTATTTTTTTATCCGGCTGCAACCTTCATTGCCAGTACTGCCAGAATTACCCGATCAGCCAGTACGGTCACGGCAAATTTTATTCGGCGCGCGAGACCGCGAACATGATGAAATCGCTGCAAAATCGGGGCGCCCACAATATAAATTTCGTGACACCCACTCATTATGTGCCGGCGCTCATGGAGGCGCTGCTGCTGGCGTACCGCGACGGCCTGCAAATACCGCTTGTCTATAATTCATCCGGCTTTGATTCGCTGGAAATGCTGGGGCTGCTGGACGGGATCATAGATATTTATATGCCCGACATGCGCTACGCCGATGCCAGGGTCGCGGCCCTGCTTTCGGATATCAGCGATTATCCGCAGATCAACCGAGCCGTCATCAAGGAAATGCACCGGCAGGTCGGCGTGCTGCAGACGGTCGATGGTGTTGCGCAGCGCGGTCTGCTAATCAGGCACCTGGTGCTGCCGGACAATCTCGCCGGCTCAGCGGATATTTTCAAATTCATCGCCGATGAAGTATCGCGCGACACGCACGTTTCAGTGATGAGTCAATATTTCCCCGCCTACAATGCCTGCCATTATAGCCAGTTGGACAGACGCCTGACTGCCGATGAATATAAGGCCGCCCTGGAAGCGTTCGAAAAGGCGGGGCTTGGCAATGGCTATATCCAGCCTTATGCCCATTAAAATACACCTTATCTCCGTGTCCGTCAAACCGGGGGAAGGCCAACGGTTGCCAAAGGCAGTTTTGCTAAAAAATAAAGCTACCTCTTCGGTATTTTGATTTTTAGACTTGCCCGATATGGCTGAGCAGTTATATTAAATAAGCGCCACCCAAACTTTGCGGTACTAATGGCAAATCGAACTAAGGCAAGCACGATTCTTTACGGCATTTTTATTACAGTCTGGTTTCTGCTGGTTATGCGTATAATGTTCACTTTATGGCCGGTGGGAAGATCCTGGGGATTAAATCATGGGGCGTTCACGAGTGCATGCTTTGGAATTTATCTGGCATTGGTTATAGCATCGGTTTTGCTATGGTTCGGTAAAGTTAAAATCAATTCGATTATTCAGCAGGCTGGGAGCAAATCTGCTATATTTAAGTACGCTCCCTTGTTATTAGCCCTGATTATTTTAGCTTGTTATTACATCTTTTCCGTTAAGATGCATTTTCTGGGTGATGGTTATCTACATTTGGCTAACCTGCCGAATTTTGATATGCCTGCCAGATCAGTTGAAGTCGGTGAAGCGACTATTCATAGATTGCTGCTAAGTGCCATTGGCTGTTATAGCGAAAAATGCGTAAGGTTAACCTACCAAATATTATCAATTCTTTCAGGCGTTATTTTTCTTATTACTTTATTATTTGGCAGCCGAAAACTTAATCTAAGGTATATCGATCAGCTCCTATTTATGCTATTTGGCTTATTAGCCGGATTTACGTTATTGTTCTATGGATATGTAGAGCATTATTCCCTGACAACATCAATGTTATTCCTTTTTTTGATATCTGCGGCGAGTAACATTATCAATAAAAGAAAATCAATTCTTCCTTTGCTTTCATTTGGTATCGCTTGCTATTTACATAGAATTAGCCTTGTTTTCTTGCCGGCGGCCTTGATTTACAGCGTATTGATTCTTCCCGGACCTCAGCCTGGTAAGTTGATACATAAATATCGCCCATATATTTACACGTTGACGATTATGCTATTTGCCGTTTTATGCGGTTTGATAAGACGATCGGATATGCTGAGTCTGCAATTAATAGTGCTGCCGATAAGTAAATGGCAATTTACAATTGATGATTATACGCTTTTTTCAGCCTCTCATTTAACTGATTATGCAAATCTTTTAATATTTTCGGTTCCCAATCTGGTGTTTTTATCAGTGGCAATTTTAACCCGATCCGATAAAGTGAAAATTAATTCCCAATTGTCGGCATTTCTTTTTATTGCTTCTGCCGCTGGTTTGCTTGTCGCCTTTGTATTTAATCCCGTGCTTGGTATGGCGCGCGATTGGGATTTAATGTCGGTTATGCTTTTGGGTGCGGTATTCTCTTCAATCTATTTGTTGATAACCTGTATAGAAAAAGCAAAATACAAATTCATTTTGCTTGCTGGAATATTAATCTACAATCTGGCTACATTTTTCCCCTGGATAGTCCTTCATAATTCGACCGAGGGAATGTTGGATTATGCTGAATATATAGCGAAACTCGATCCGCAGCATGGAAGAACGACAATATTTAATTTAGTGACCGTTTGTAATAAACTGGGATTGGCTGAAAGGGCAACCAGATTGCAATATTATTGGGATAAATCTTTTCCGAATGTTGGCTTTAATAGTAAAGCCACGCAATTGTTGTCAGAAGGAAAAATAGCCGAAGCCGAACTCTATGCTAAAAGGGCAATTGCTGCCAACCCCAATGCCGGCGATGGCTATACAAATTTAGCCTTATGCCTTATAAATAAAAGGCAATTCAAACAAGCATTGGAGAATTTGAAGATAGCGGAAGCGTTAGCGCCTGATAACTCCGAGATCAATTACTTGATCGGTTTAGGCTATGGGGCGCTGAGTAATTACGAGGAAGGGCTCAAGCATTTTCGGAAAAGCATAGAATATGATAAATCAAACAGCGCTCCATATATGGGACTTGGATTTTACTATTTCAATGTGGGTCAGCTTGATTCCTCCTTATATTATTATACAGCATTGCCGGATTCGGCATATTCGGCAGATATATATTACTGTCTTGGCAGAACGTATTTAGCTATGAATAAACCTGAGGAAGCCTCAGCTAATTTTGAAAAATATCTTGCAACAGGTCAAAATGCTGCCTTAATTGATAGTACCAAGGCTATTCTAAATCGCCAAGAGCCTTAATAGGGCAAAACACGCTCGAACTGCACTTTCGATCACGGAATTCTATATCCCGCATAAAAAAAGCCCTTCGACATACTCGCCAAAGGGCCCTAAACGCAATCAATACGGGTGCTGAAGGACTCTAATCGTCTCAAATTTCCAGGAAAGATTTGGAATGCTGGTTTGGCCTGATTTTGATGCGCCGGGTTCCGCGCTTGTTCTGACGGCAATGTTTGAAGCCCATATCGCCGGGGGCGCTGGTTAAGCCACCTACGCAAATCCCGGGGATTTTAATGACGGGCAAATCACCGTTCGATAAATCGCCATGGAAGTTTGAAGTTAACATGCTTTCTCCCCTGTTCGGATTAATCGGCTTAATTGATTGCCAGGTTTCTGACCATTACTTTGGTTTGCAGGGATCTGGTCCTATATTGATTGTAAGACTCGTTGTCGGCCCGCTCCGTTCTGGCCGTCAAATCAATAACTACTTCCCTGATCATGGTTGCCAGGATGGGCTCGTTAACAACGGCGCCTGAGGATAATACATAATGAATTTGCAGATCGGTTATATTATCGCCATAAATTTGCGGCGTCCGGCCGATACTAACCTGCATTAGCTTCGGGTGTCGTGGATCCGAGGTGTAATCTATATAATATTTCTCCTTGTTCATTCGAATGATCAGGCTGCCGACCCCGTATGATCGCGACAGCGGCATGGTATTATGTTGAAGATGACTGGATGAGACCTGCACGTGCGTAACTTCGAAAAATTCACCGGTCTCCGTCGTGGGGTCATAGATAAAAACCCAATCGCCATCATGGAGCGGCGAAATATCTCCGGTACAGCGTATTTCGGCGGATGGCTGAGGCATCTGATGATCGACCTCGACCCCGGTCAGCGCTTCCGAATCATAAATTATTTCGATCGTATCGGGGTTCGTATTATGAGCGGTAACAGCACTGAGGCCTCTGGGCACATTATACCCGGCCATCCTTATTTTAGTGGCCAATTCCTGCATTCCGGCCCGGATATTCTGCTGCATATCCGATATCTGATCCTGAACTATCATGTGCTTATGTTGCGTCAAATAAACGCTTAACGCTGAACCAACGACGATGAATGAAATCATCGCCGCGATCAGCATTTCAATGAGCGAATATCCCCTGGTATTCTTGGCAAGCTTCATCGTTCTTCTCCCGATTACCCACATCGCCGCGCATTTGCGAAAATTAGATCTTAATTAATGCCGAGATTGCGGACTTTGACGCGCGTCTGAAGATCTCGGGTGCGGTACCGGTTAAAGGAATCGTTATCGGCGCGGTCCGCCCTGGCCGTGAGGTCGATTATCACTTCCCGAATCATCGTCGCCAGTGGCGGCACATCGACCACGGCCCCCGATGAGAGCACGTAACGAAATTGAAGATTGGTAATATTGTCCGAATAAATCTGCGGCGCCTGGCCCAGGGCGATGACCATTAACTTCGGATGAAGCGTATCGGCGCGGTCGACATAATACTTTTCCCGGATGAGTTTTCTGACCGGGCTGCCGTCCGGATAGCTTCTGGCAAATGGCATGCTGCTATGGCTGATACGCCCTGATCCTATCTGGAGGCCGGACACGGTGAAAAATTCGCCGGTTTGAAGCGCCACATCATAGATAAACAGCCAATCGCCCACCTGCAACGGCGTCAAATCGCCATCGCAGATCAGATCCGCCGAGGGATTGGCCATGGCCTGGTTTAATTCCACGTCATCGATTACTTCCGTATCGAAAATTATCTCTATCGAATCAGGATTCGTATTGCTCGCTCTGATCGATTGCACACCATCCGGAACATTATAACCCGCCATCCTGATTTTGGTGGCTAGTTCCTGCATCCCGGCGCGAATGTTTTGCTGCATATCCGAAATCTGGTCCTGGATGATCATATGTTTATGCTGAGCCAGATAAACGCTCAAGGCCGAGCCCACTATGATGACCGAAATGACGGCGCTGATCAATAGTTCAAGCAGCGTCAGGCCCAAATTGTTTTTTAATTTAATCATGGCTGATCCCCCTGACTTAATCGACCATCATGTAGGAAACCATGCTGTTATTATGTTGCTGCCCGTCTTGATCTCTCCAGTTGATATTGACGACCAGCCTCTTCAGATTGGCGCCGGCATCCGTCACGGTCCAGGTGCGAAAAGCCCCACCCGTGGTATCGGCTCCCGAGATGGGCGTGTCCATGTTTTTAAGTTCTTCCATTTTCTCTTTGATCTGCATTGAAGCTTCCGTGAAGCCTCTGGCGAAGTCATTGGCCTGCATCGAGATCACCATCATCGGCATAAGCAAGAGCAGGCCGACGGAAAGAATGAGCATGCCGGTCAAGACTTCAAGCAGGGTAAACCCGCATTTCTTTTTGATTCGCATCATCATGGCCGTTCTCCTTGCTTTCGATTCAAGCAAGCTATATGCCAGACGCCCAAATAGTAATACTGGCGCCCTCCTCGACGTAACACATTATCATTGATAAAGATAAAAAGCCCCCTGCGCGTGTCAAATCGGCTCCGACCTTTAAAATAACGGCCGCAGTATGGGGAATCGACAATACTTATTGCGAGCCAGGAATAGAATTTCGGGTCTGCCTCGACCCTTCCCGGCGACATGCCCCGGGTCATTTTAGCCCAGGTCGATATAATTGGCCGGATCGATATTGTATTTTTCCCCATCGATAACGCTTTTAATTTTTACGTCAGCAGCCTCTGCCGAAGACAGGTCGATAATCTTCACTTCCGGCATCGGGCCATTGCGGTCGGCAATAACCCTGACTTCGGGATTCTCCAGGTCGTGGGGGTTGGTTCTCGAGACGATGGCGATTTCGTCTGTGTTCAGGCGGATGACGCTGCCGACCGGATAGATACCCATGGTATTGATAAATACCTTTAGCAATAGCGGATTGAAATCGATTCCTGCCCGATTGACCATATTCGTGATAACCTCGTCCCCGGTCATCCGGCGTTTATGGTAGATTCGGCCTGAGGTCATGGCGTTGAACGAGTCGCAGATCGCCACAATCTGGGCGAACAGGCAAGGGGTGCGTTTTTGCAGAAGCTCGGGATAACCACCCTTGTTGAAAGTCAGGTGATGCTCATAGGCTGTGGCGATCGCCCGCACTGAAGCCAGGTCGGTACCGCGTGTTTTTATGATGGATTTGACGCCGTAAACCGGATGCAACTTCATCTGCACCCAATCCATCTCGTTGAAAGCATCAGACTTGTTTATCAGGCTGGTCGGCAGGTTGATCTTGCCAATATCGTGAAGCAGGGCCCCCACTCCCAGATCCGACAACCGCTTTTTATCGAGGTTCAGATGGAAGCCGAAAATCAGCGACAGCACGCAGACGCTGACCGAATGCACATACGTATATTGATCGAAATCCCGGAGGATCGTCAATTCGACCATGGCGGATTCGTCCTCGATAATATTATCCACCATCATCTGCACGATCCGTTTGGTTTTGGCGAGGTTAATCGCGGCGCCGGATTTGGCTTGATTGACAATTTCCTGGACCACGCTGATGGCGTTGAAAAAGACCTTGCGGGCCTTGAATTTGCTGGTCTCATTTTTGAGCTGCTCGGAGCCTGATGATTTTTCGGCGATTTTGGCGGGCACGACGTTTTCAATCTGGAGGCTTTCCAGTTTTTCCTTGAATAGCTGCAATGATTCTTCGGGATCTTCGGTTGATTTGAAATGGGTAAAGCTGTAGATGAATTTATCGATTTCCCTGGCATCGGCTCCCGGATGAATATCAAAGCCGCCTATCGACAGGCTGGCGAATTTTTCCGAGAAAAATTTCGAGGCCTCTTCGTCCGTTGATTCGAGCGGAATCCGGAAGCTATTCAAAAAATAGTAACCGTCCTTGAAGACGAATGACAATCGAGGAACATCGGTGAATATTTCGGCCACTATTTGGCGAAAATCGCTGGCCTGCGATATGTAGCGGTTGTTATTCGCTTCATAGAGCGAGGCGGTTTTTAGAGTCGCATACAAAGCATGAAAGAACTCCCGCCCGATTTTGGCGTATCTTTTTTCGAGATCGTCTTGCTTTTGCTCGATCTTGCTGACTTCCAGATCAGGCATTTTGGTCGGTCCTCTGCTGCCGGCTCATTGCCTTCATGGCCGCCGACGATACTTTTTTGTTTTTATTCTGCGATAGCTTGCCCAACAAACGCCCCGCTTCGTTGATTTTTACTTCGCCCAGGGCGCCTATTGCAATCAGCTTGAGTCTTTCTTCCTTGCTGGACCCGAAGAGCGAATGTTTGCCCGCCAGTTGTTTTATATAGGAAAATGCCTTGTCCTGCCCCAGTTGACCAAAAGCATCGATGAATTTCTTGATCTGCTCGGGCGGGCGATCCTTGAATTTCTTGTCTTTCACGATATGCTCCACGGCCCTGAATGCCCGCGTGCCGTTGTTCTGGATCAGAAAATCGAGGCTGCTCATCTGGATTTTGGCATCCGGATCGGACAGAGCCAGAATCATAAAATCGACGCTATCGCCGGTGTTAATCCTGGCCGCGGCCTCTATCGTCTCCTTCCGAACCCGATAGTCCGGATGGCGGATTGTCTTCTTGAGATGATTGATGATATTGGGTGTGCCGATCTGGCCCAGAACCATCACCACGTTGCGCACCACGTACCACCTGTCATCATCTAAGCCCCTGGCGATAAGGTCCAGTTGCTCCTTGCCCAGTTCAGCCAGTACTGCGCAGACCGCCTCGCGGGCCTTGAACGATTTTAATTCCCCGAGGCTCGCAAGCAAGGGATCGATGGCGGCCCACGGCAACTGCTTCAGGTAATCGAAGAGCGCTCGCCCGTCAAAATCGTTAAGGCCGTTCAATGTCCCGGTAACATATTCGATTTTATCTTTCGAGGAGCAATCCAGAAGGAAGCTCTCGATCTTTTCGGCGCGGGGACTTTTGAGATTACGCAGGACGTTCAGCATTTCGTGCATCCGCTTCAGCAGTTCCGCGGCGCCTTCGAAGTTGCCGAGGCTGATGAAATTATCGCGCACCTTGCCGATGAAGCCCAGCGTTTCAACGTATCCGGGCACTTCTTTTTCCATGCCGAGAATCTCGAAGATGACTATCAGGAGGTATTCGATATGGTCGAATTTGGCATCCTCTCCCAGAACTTCGGCGATCTGGTTTTTCTCTTCCTGCGTAAAGTCCGTTATCCGGTTCAAAAAATCGTGCGCTTTTTCCGGCATCCGGGCAAAGGCCTCGCCCTGGGCCCGCAATCCGGTTTGCTCCTGGCCCGCCTCAAAATCTTCCTCATCGAAGGTGATTTCCCCTTCGTCCTGAAAGAGCGACCGGATTTCATCTTCGCCAACTTTTTTTTTCGGTTTGAAATTGTCGATGGAGTATTCGACCGTTTCTATCTCAAGGCCGTCATCAATAAGTTTATATGATATATTTTCGAAATTCTCTTCCCAGAGCAACGTGGCCAGATCGTCGTCTATATAAACCGTCCTTAACATCTTGGCCAGGAGATCCACGAAATGATTCAATTCGTTCTCTGAAATCCCTTTATGGAAGGCGATATTGGTGACGCCATCGCGGAAAAATACGTGCGCGAAATTTTCGGTGCGGCTGCTTGACTCATACACCGCCGTGTCGCCATAATTAATGCTGTTGGACGAAACTTTGTATTCGAGGATCTCGATATCATCAAGCAATTCTTTGGCCTTGGCGGCCAACTCCGCCTTGAATTGGTTCGGCAGCTTGGAGCTTGCCGGGTAAACCAGCTTGGCCTTAACCGCTTTGGAAAAATAAT
>Ga0299912_10001560_pt1 | contig 18484 bp, 28 predicted proteins | sample RVTome_2_FD_207667 | JGI IMG/M metagenome (GOLD analysis project Ga0299912, IMG submission 207667) | Soil microbial communities from uranium-contaminated site in the Upper Colorado River Basin, Wyoming, United States - RVT95D214 (version 2) ... | reverse complement strand
CCTAACTGCGCAATGTTCCGAGCCAAGAACTCGACACAGGTTCGGACATTCGGCTGCGTGCGGAATATCGTCGCGTAGTCGTATGTGTACTGGTCGTACATCCGCAGTGAGCCGTAACTCACGGTTGGCCACCAGCCGGTATTCAGATCTGCGAGACTCCCGACGCTTTGGACTACCGCCATTAGATCACCTGTATAAAGTCCACATTTTCAGCCGGTATGACGATCTCGCCATCCACCGGAGCAACCTCGCCCTTCGTCTTCAAGAGTTCGGCATTGCGTAGCACCAGGTAGCCGCGCCGCCTCTGCCAGAGCACGCCCCGGAAAGCGCGATCCGTTTTCGTATTGACGATGACTTGCCGCAATGTCGGGTATCGGTCAAAGAATATCATGCCGTCTCCAAGCCCCTTGACATGAGAACATTAGCCCCATATAATGAATGCATCAGATCTGAACAATAGGGAACGATGCTATGCCAACCAAGTTTTGCGAATGCGGTTGCGGACAACCGACGAACATGATCAAGGCCACCAACAACAAGCGCGGAGACACAAAAGGCGAATTTTTCAAGTTCGTATCCGGACACCAAAACAGGAAACGCAAGCAAACTCAAGAGCACATCGCTGCCAAGAAAAAAGCCATGCGGGGGCATCCCGTTTCTGAAGAGACAAGACGCAAGATATCCAAACACCACAAGAAAGCCGGTATTCACCCGCCGGTAGAATATCAATTCAAGTCTGGCGTAACACGCGGCAAACGCGATACCAGTGGTAATTGGAAGGGCGGTATCTCGTTCGTAAACGGCTATCGCTGCATTTATTTTCCTGAGCATCCAAGAGCACACCCGAATGGTTACGTCTACGAACATATCGTTATCGCAGAAGCTGCACTGGGCCGCCCACTTCGTGATCGCGAGGTAATCCATCATTCCGATGGCAATAAGCTCAACAATGCGCCTGAAAATATTTGTGTTCTGTCTTCGCAATCCGAACATATTAATCTACATCGCTCCCAAGGTGATCTCTAGGTAGAAAAAAGTCCTCTCTCCTCGTACACCGACTTTTTAGGCGCTTCGTGTCTCAACGCCCTGTCGAGCGCCATCACCAGCGCCACCATGCCGTCAATCCGCTCCGTGCTCTTTTCCTTGTCCGGCTTGAGGTTGCCCGCCGGGTCTTGCCTCACCACCAGATTGTCCGCCATCCACGTCAGCACCGGGTTGTTGCCGTGCGCCAGTTTGTGCTCCAAGATCAAACGTTCTAGTTCTTTCATCGGCGGAGACATGCTGACGTACCCCTGGCCGAACTGCACCAGCCAGTCCTCCCCGCCTTTTTCCATCAGGTCGGTTTGAATCTTGGTCGCTCCCCACCGGTCAAACGCGAGCTCGAGGATGTCATACGCCTGAGCCAGTTCGTCCACCTCGGCCAGGATGAAATCATAGTCAATCACGTTGCCCGGCGTCGCCTTGATGAACCCTTGCCGAACCCAGGCCGGATAGGGCACTCTATCACGATGCGCCCGCTCGACCATCGCCTCCTCTGGAATCCAGAACCGACTCACAACTTGGTACGCATCCTCGTCAGACTGAGGCGGAAACACCAGCACCAGCGCCGAAACGTCTGTATTGCTCGACAAATCCAGGCCAGCGTAGCACGAGCGCCCGCGCAATCCCTCGGCATCCACGGCCTGGCCGCACTGATCCCAATGCTGGCGCGGTATCCACTTGGTTTCGCTCTGCGTCCAGACATCTAACTCCAGCCGCAAGAACGCATTGAGCGCGGACGGCATCTCCCTGGCGCGGGCCGCCTTGCGCTGCATGTCGTCCAGCTTTTTGCTGACCCCAAGGTTGGGGTTGGCCTTGATCCAGATCGCCTCGTCCTCAAAGGCATCGCCCTCGTCCAGGCCATAGACCATCCCGAACCATGAATCATCTTGCAGCACGCCGTCCAAAATCTTCTGAGTGTACTCGTGCTGCTTGAAGCACAGCGTCTCGCGGTCATAGCCGGCTGTCGTGATCGCAAACATGAGCGGCTGCCGCCGGCTGCCGGTCGCCGTCTCGATCACGTCCCAGGTATCGCGCGTCTTGTGAGCGTGTACCTCATCCACCACGGCGCCGTGAACGTTCAGGCCGTCCATCGTGTCCGAGTCCGCGCCCAGCGGCTCGAACTTGCTGGCCGTGTCCAGGATGTGGATATTGTCCTTGAAAATCGTCACCATCTTGCGCAATTGCGGCGACGATTTTGCCATCCGGGTCGCCTCGCTGTGACTGATCCTCGCCTGGTCACGTTTGGTGGCAATGCTGTACACTTCGGCCCCCGGCTCGCCGTCTGCCAGCATCAGGTAGAGACCGATCCCCGCCGCCATCGTGGTCTTGCCGTTCTTGCGCGCCACCTCCAGGTAACTGGTGCGAAAGCGCCGCGTGCCATCCTCGCGTTTCCAGCCGAACAGCGACCACATCACGAACTGCTGCCACGGCTCCAGGATCAGCGGCCTGCCGGCCCATTCGCCTTTGCTGTGCTTGAGCAGTCGGAAGAACGCAATCGCCGTCTTGGCCGTCGTCTCGTCGAACCACAGCCCGCGCTCTTTTCCGTTGTCAAGGTCCCTGCGGTGGCGCTCACACGCCAACCGCACCCATTTGCACGCCACTTGGCGGCCTGTCAGCACATCGTCAACGTACCGTTCGGCGGTGAAATCAATTTCCGCCATCCTTCACCCGGGCTCCGCCGACCATTGCAAACAATTGTTCCTCTAGGCTTGGCTCGTGATCATCTTGGGGTAAACTGATTCGCGTCCGTGAGCTAGGCGTCATCCCGAACTCTACCGCATACGCCCTGAACGCTGTGCTGTTGTCGCGCAGCACCTGCAATAGCGGGCGCTTTTTTCCTCGCCCATCCTTGCGCGTTGTAATGCCCAGTCGGTGGATAAGCTCTGCCGCCTCTTGCGCGATAGCAAAGTGAACGGTCATCATCTCGAAGGCTGGCACATCCGCATCGGTCATAAGATTCGCAGTTCGTAACACAGGCGCGATCGCGTCACGGAATTTGGCCTCACGCTCCGTCATGGCGTTCAGCTCGACGCCACTGGCACGCGGCTTCGGCTCGCGCTTGTTGAATCGCCGCTTGCCGGGATTCCCCTGCAACTTCTTTAGATTGGTCGGCTTTGGCCTTGGCCCTGGTTTCATCTCTTTTTTATGTGCAATTCGCGGCGGAAAGAGCAAGACTACCCGCACGGTCTTGGAGCGCCTTCGGCTCAGCGATTGCGACGCCCTTACCCCATTGCCTCAATGAAATGACTCTTTGCTCTTTGCGTGTAATTTCCGGTGACACGTTCCGCACAAAGAGACAAGATTGTCGTCATCATCTGTTCCGCCGTCGCGTTTCCTGATGATGTGATGCGCTATAGTGGATGGCGCATTGCATAATTGACATAGTGGGCGTGTTCTCAAGTAGTTGTCTCGTATCTGTTTCCACTGTTGTCCATAGCCACGCGCAGATGACGTGCCCCGCCTTGCATCCTGTTCCTCTCTATACTGTGACAAACACTTTGGACAGTAGCGCGCGTCGCGTCCATGCACAAGCGCAGTACACCCCCGGCGGGAACATGGGCGGCCTGGATGGATGGGCATATCATGCCGGCCATTGTACAAATAGGCGGGGGTTCACACACCCGCGCAAAATCTCAGAGCATCCGATAGGGAGGGTCTTGTCATCCTCACGCTGGACGGTCAGGTGCAGGTGGGGGCCTGTTGTATTACCCGTGTTGCCGCTCAGCCCAATGACCTGGCCGGCGTCCACAATGTCACCCACCTGGCAGCGTATCTGCGAAAGGTGGCCGTACCACGTCCACCATCGTTCTCCATTGCGAACGTGCTGGATGCGGACACAGTTTCCATATCCCTTGCGCACTTCCGCGATCTTCACTTGCCCAGCGGCGCACGCATACACCGGAGTTCTGATAGGCACGCTCAGGTCAACGCCTTCGTGCTTCCACGTGACGCCCCCAATGGTGTACATCACGCCGAACTCTCCCGTTACCCTGACTGTGCCTGACTGGATTAATCCAGTCAGCGGAAAGGCAAGCCAGTGATCACCCGTGCTGGTGATCGGGTCGGTTGGAAGAAGCGCGCGAACACGACGAAGAACCTCAAGGTTGGCCGTGATGCTTGCGGCGAGATCGGAGGATACCTGCGCGATGCGCGCCTGTTCGGATTCAACTTGGTCGAGTAGTGTCCCGGCTTCCACTCGTTACCTCTTAGCGTCTATCCGACCGCAGTGCAGCCAACTCGCGCTCGAGATCTACCACGCGGGATTCCAAACCTTTGATGATCAAGGATTGCTCGTCAAGACGTTTCTGGTAGATGATGCGCTCGGCCAGAAGATTGTCGCGGTCAGCCCTGACTGCTCTCAACTCGTACAGGACTTGATCGTACTTTGTGATCAAACTGTCGTAGCTTTTGCTCTGCTGCCTGACAATTTCCTTGAGAATCTCGCTGTCCTTTTCCAAATCATTGATGCGCTTCTCAAGTGGCGCGTTCAGATCGGTGGCCGCCTTGACGATCTTGCAGGCTGCATCCATGCGATTCACCATCTCGTCGGCAGCATCGCGCCGACTCTGGAGATATAGGCCCAGCAAGGCAACAAGCGCCGTAACAAATGCGCCGATGGCGACATAGTTGTGCGCTAGAAAATCCATGCGGTCACTCCGACCGCTTGCCCATCACCCGCGCCAACGCATTGGGCAACGGCACGCCCAACTTGCCCAGGTTGTCAATCAGGTTGGCAGCTAATGTGGATTCGATAATGACCCAGGTGGCTGGGGCTAGCCAAGACAGCCCAGCGCCATCGCCGAACACCTTGCAGACAGCGTACACGGCTATGAATGGCAACAGCTTTTGGGTGAGGAATTCTGCAAGTTTGGAGAGGTCCAGAGTTTTCGTATACTGTGCAGCGGCCAGAGCCACGATGACGTTGATCAGGATGTGGCCGACGATCACCTTGACGCCGGCATAGCTCCAGATCAGCGCGAGAGTCGCCTTCAGGAACAAGAGCACATCTTGTGGAGTGATTCCACTTGGTGGTGACGCGATTGGCGCGGCCGATGCGACACCAACAGCCAAACCGAGGATCGCTACGATGACGAGTGTAATGACGATGACGAGAAAACGAGTCGTAAAGCAACGCATGGGAACCTCCTTAAATGAAAAACGCCCACTCCTTTTGGAGTGAGCATCCGGGACACAGACTCTTGCGATTGACCGGGCCGATGGGCGCGGGAATTCCTAATGGCGGATCTGGATTACTCCAAGTGATCCTCCCCCATAGTAACAGGAAGGCTGGCAAACGGCTTATGGAACCAGTACAAGCAGAGGAGCTTGACTAGACTGATGATGTGCTGCCACGCCCGTCGCTTGAATTCCATCTCGGTCACAACGTTTACCCGTGGCTGTTTGGGGGAAGCAGCGGTAGATGCTCGGCGGATCGTTACGCGCCTATATTTTAGAACGGATATTCCGTTCTGTCAAGCGACATAAGAAGGGCCGGCGCGCTGCCATTTCCGTGGAAATGCCCCCTACCCTATTTCGGCCAAACTTCCAACTCAATGTCCACGCCGAAAGTCGGAGCATCGCGCGTTCCACCTTTGATGCGGATGACTTTGCCGGCCACCGTTCCGCCCGCATCCATAATCAGCGCAAGGCGATCCGCCTTGTCGCTGGGGATGTAGCCGATCTGCACATCCCGGTCAAAGACAAGCATTGAACTGCCCTTTATCCACACGCCAATCGCTCGGATGTCGCGCGGATTGTGAGGCTCGCGCCTTAGCATAATGGGCATCCCAGCCCGGCAAAAGCGCCGAATCAAATCTTGCCGATTCCCGTAGGAAACACCATGCACGTTCATCTTCATCGTTATGTGCTTTTGAACTGTTGGCATTTTAAGTCTCCTTTCTCAGAACCTTAAAGAATTCTGCAAGGGCTTGACAATATTCCTAACTGGGCGTATACTCTAACCATCTTCTAAGGAGCAAGTGTAATAGTGAAAGCGAAAAATCAACCACCAAGAGACTTGACAACAGCAGAAGCGTCAGAACGACTTGGAATCACTCCTCGATCCGTCATTGGTCTCATTGAACGTGGTCGCTTACCCAATTCACGCAAAACCTCCGGCAGAACAAGCACTTACCTCATCCCCTGCTCCGACATAGATGACTACCTCGCAGTGCGCGAGGCTCGCCGTAAAATAAAAAGCGCCCAGCCTGAAAAAGGCTAGGCGCTACGCACTACTCGGCCCCTTCGGGCCGACCGCACTTCTCAATATCTTGGCGGGTACTGAAAGTGACGGTCAGCACATTAAAAACCGAATAATGCGATGGCGGGTTCGGGAATCGGACCCGAGGCCAAGGGCTATGAGTCCCTTGATGTCCACGCACCTGCTACTCGGCTTACTTGGTTGCCATAATTGTACAACAAAACGCAAGTTCTGTCTACACATGGGGACGCTTGGTCCCTATGTGTTGGTTTCCTCTGGGGGAATCCACGAATACTGAATATGAGCCGCCTTGAGATCCTCGTCTGTGCAAGTGCCGTAAAACTTGACAGTCACCTCAACACTGGTATGCCCAAGCTCCTGAGATAGCACACTCGTAGGCATCCCCCGACGTTGCGCTGCTCTCGCCATGCCATGGCGCCACGCATGAGGGTTCCAGCCTTTCGGGACGCCGGCCTCCAGTGCCAGGCGCTTCAAGACCTGGTAGATCCCACTGACCGACAACCCCTGTCCCAGCCGCCCAATGAAAACATGATCGTCAGCGACCTCGGGACGCACCATGAGCCATACACGCATGGCAGCAACGCCTCGCTCCTCAAGATAGACAGGCCGTGACTTGTTCCCTTTTTCGTGAACCGTAGCCCTACCACGGTCAAGGTCAAGGTCGGCCAGGCGAAGGTTGACCACGCCACCCACGCGGCACATGGTATCAGCCAGGAACAGGACGATGGCATAGTCACGCGGGACACCCAACGACTGAGCCTTGTTGATGATCTTCATGGCGTCAGATTGCGGGATGCCCAGCTTGCGATCCTTCGGCTCACCCGGTAACTCAAACCGAGTTGCGGGATTAGACTCAATAACCCCTTCCTCGATCAACCACTTGAAAAAGTGCCGCGCAGCCCGAACATAGCCATTAAGCGTCCAGGGTGACAGTCCGCCGGGCCGCTCCTTACGCATCGGGTGATCGGCCCACCGGGTTTTTTGCTCCGTCAGGTGAACCCGCCACAAACGCAGATCGCTGGTTGTGACGGACTCGATCAAGGATGACTCGCCGAGGAACGTGACCAGAGAGGAAAGCCGGCGCCGGTACCAATCGAGTGTGGCCGGAGATTTGCTGCCCTGGTAAGAAAGTAAAAACGCTTCTAACGCTTTTGACGCAAGCATGATGTACCTCCAATGCAGGGATACATAAGCGTGCGCCGAAAGTCAGAGGCGCGAAAGTCGGATCAGCGGTCACGGCGCTCGCACCGTCATGGCCGCACCAGAATTATAGCACATTTAGGAGACAGGCCCTCATTGGCCCGGCCAGCCAGCGGGTGTTGGCTCAAAACGTGCTGGGGCCACGGGCAGACCAAGAGGGCTGCCATCATCTGGGGGGTGAACGTGGCCCCAGCAACTCAATCAAGAGTTAGGCCGCAAAAGGAAAACAATGAACGTTTTCGATTCAGTCTATGATAGAAACTGTCCTACTTGTGGGTGTAGCTTGCGCTCCGATTTGATTGGAATCGCTGGCTCGACAGAACACGGCCTGAGAGAGGTAACTGACTTTCAGTGTCGGTGTGGCGAGTTTCTCAGCGTCAAATTCGAGTGGGGAGTCATCTGGTCAGAGGTGGCCGCGCTAGAGTATCGGCGGCCTAACAAGGGCTTGGAGCCGACCGCGCCAGCGGGTTCGACTTCGGATGATGCGCCAACTGGCGAGGCGCACTAGTCAACGGCGCGGCAGCTCAAGCCCGACCGTTAGCTGGCTGCATTGCCAGTGAGGGGTAAACATGAGCAAGCGCATACAGAAACAGAAAATAACGGTCTACGAAGACCCGTACACACGAGAACGTGTAGAGGGCCAGGCAACTATCGTCAGTGATTTGGGTCTTGATGAGCCAGGCGTACATCGCTACCTCGTCCATTTCGATGGCGATGCGCCAGGACAGAACGTAGAGCGAATCGTAATTGACGATGCCAACTAACTCCCGTTGCAACCGACGCGGTCACAACGGTCGGCTGATGGCGACCGTTGGCGGTCAATCATATTGGGCCGCTTCGCTGCGGCAAGGAGTGAAATGTGAAGCAACACAAAAGGCCAGATTTCGTTTATGTGGCGCGCAAACCTTGTGGATGTGTTGTCGGACTGGTCAACGATGAACAGGACGATAAACGATTCACGGCGTAAGTAAAGAACCAACTTTCATGGATTGCCCGCATACAGAGCAACCAGAAAATTTCCAGGCCATGCTATTCGATGCGGCCGCCTAACCTCCGTTTGCAGCCGACGCGGCCACGGTCGGCTGATGGCGACCGTGGCCCGGCCAGCCAGCGGGTGTTGGCTCAAAACGTGCTGGGGCCACGGGCAGACCAAGAGGGATGCCAACGCATGGGGGGCGAAACGTGGCCCCAGCAACTCAATCAAGAGTGAGGAAAATCAAATGTTATTCATGATTGCAGCATTTGTCTTTACGTTGGTGATCGCGATGATGGTTGGCGGTCAATCCTAATGGAAGGCGAGTTGAAATCATGCCTCATGTCAAGCCAAAAACTTGCCACAAGTGCGGAAAGATGTATAGAGGTTGGCGCTGCCCGCGCTGCTATCGCAAGTCGCACGGAACAGGACACTCCAGCCGCGCATCACGCGCAACGGGTGGCCGCAGATCCCGCCGGATATGGACGAGCGTCATTCCTGGCGCCGCAGCGATTGTTGACTCTGAACCAGCCGTAGAACCCAAATACGGCGATCCGTACATCTGTTCGCACTGTGGCATGTTGACGACGACTCGACCCTGCACGTATTGTGGAAAGGAAGGTGACTTGTGAATGTAATGGGATGGATTGGATTCGCACTCAGTACACTGGCTCTTGTGCTCAACGCTCGTCGCCGGCGACTCGCTCAGGTGGTATTTATCGCTGGGAACCTGATGTGGCTGGCATGGGCTATCCATCAACGCCTGCCTGAGATGATGGCGTCACAAGTGACGTACCTGATTTTGAACATTCGGATACTGCTGGCATGGATGAACGAGAATAGATCGGGCCTATCTGTTCCTCAGGTTTATGAAACGACGCCACAGATGGCTTTTGTCTGTGCGTTCGTTTCGAGGGATACAGCACGATGAATTTCGCAATCACCAATAGGAGCGGGCCAGATGATAGTGCGCTCACACTCAACGTTGAGTGCACCAATGAGATTGACTCTGCCATCCTTGGACGGCCCGTTCCGCCCAGATTCCCCAAACTCGGCACACTCGTGTGCGCCAAGGGAACCAATGGCTGGAACTATATAGGGGCCGTCACCTCTATAGATGAAGCCGCCGGCACGTACACCATCCTGCCAGTGGCTATTGATCGAACTTCCTACAAAATCAAATCCTGGAGGATGGGATACTAAATGGTGGCAGAGGCATGAACGAACTATCGTTATTCAGCGGAGTTGGCTGGGGACTGCTCGCCAGTCTCTTGCTAGGACACAAGACAGTGGGAGAATAAAAAATGAAGACTAGATTGATCGTGTGTATGGCGCTTATCGCGCTATTACTCGCTTGTATGTTGCTGACGACAGGGGTGGCCTATCCAAAAACCCTTGATGAAAGCCCGCTTGAAACACCATCGTACTTCCAGTATCTTCCATTGGTAGCAGGCGGATGCAGGTGGGTGTGCCGCAATCCGGAGGAGTGCTGGTGCGAGAATATGGATCAAACTCGTGGCTATTGATCGAACTACCGTACCGACAAAATAAAATCCTTGAGGATGGGATATTAAATGGCAAGAATCATTGGGCAATTTGGACGCCATACCATCTATACTCATCTGGAGCCGGACATCCAGCCAGGCCATCAGGCGATCCTCGTCACACCGGCAGACTTTGACGGCATGAGCCTCTTGCGCGCGCTGACGGGTGCGACGCCAGAGCATGTGACATTGGTAAATTTCCCTGAAGGCCAGGCATGGAAAGCTCCGCACGATGAGGTGGCCGACCAGCGCCTGATCCAGCTCGTGGACCTCTGCGCAGACTTGCGCTTTTCCGCGCCGGAGATGCTCCAGCTTAGAATCGATGGAGTGGGTGATGACTGAGCCGACGATGCCGCGCCATACTCCGGTCAGCACCAGAGCCATCCTGGACTTGGCGCTGAAATCTGAATGGTTCCAGGTATACGCCAGGCTCCGCGCCCTGGCCTGGAAACACGACTACAAGAACACAGACTGGCTAGACGCAATGGAAACAGCCGATCTCCTCGGGATGAGCTGGGCCAATGTAAAGAAAATCACGGCTGAGCTAAAGGATCACAAGATCATTGATTGGACGAATGACGGGAAAAACAGGCGACGATATTTCTTTGTCGAAGTCCGCCTCGAACTTGGCTCAAAGGCTCAAATCGGAGCCTCTAGTAGTAGTAGTAGTATTAATACTCTTATATCCCAAGAGGATCTACTACTACCAGGTAAGGCTCAAATCGGAGCCATGGAATCTGATGTCATCTTGGATAAAGAATCATGGCAAGCGCTGCGCGAAGCTGGGATCGGCGAGCCGGCGCGCACCGAACTCTCAGACCTTCCGGCAGTCACTGCCAGGTATATCCGGGCAATGGCGGCTCAAGCCAAACGGGATGGCGTCACGGCCGGCGGACTGATCTATCGCATCCATAACGATTGGCCCGCTCCGGAGTGGTGCGAACAGTGCGGAGAGTTGGACGGCGAGCATGCCGACAGTTGCCCAACGCAGGCTGATCGCTTGGCCCGCTTGGCTGCCGAGCGCGAGCGACGCGCTTGCGCTCAAGAGAAGCCTATCATGTCAGCAGAAATGCAAGAAGACGCGCGCATCTGGTCGCAAGCCCTCGGCGAGCTGCAACTGCAACTCACCGGCGCGACGTTTGACACCTGGCTGGGACGCACGCGACTGATTGGGAGAGAAAACGGTACCTTTATCATCGGCGTGCACAACGCCGCAGCCTGCGACTGGCTGGAAAACAGGTTGATCGGCAAGATCAACCGCACCTTGACCGGAATCGTCGGGAAGAGCGTTGCAGCGCGCTTCGTCGTCTGGAATAAGGAACTTGGAGAGGCAGAAGGCGAGCCGTTGCTGAGAGCAGGGGGAATCTGAAATAATGAAACTCATTGACTTGTGTTGCGGATGTGGTGGCCTGTCACTTGGCATGCTTGTCGCCGGTCACGAGATCGTCGCGGCCTACGACAACGACCCTACCGCCATCGAAAACTACAATCTCAATCTGCCGGGCAATCACGCGCACCTGACCGACTTGCGCGAGATGCAAGTCGCCAACCTGCCGGATTGTGACGGCATCATCGGTGGGCCGCCCTGCCAACCATTCTCGAACGAATTACGAAACGGCCGCACGAAAGGACCAGGGGACGAGCGCAATGCAGTCCCAGACTTTGTGAGGATCGTCGTAGAGAAGCGCCCACCCTTCTTCCTCATCGAGAACGTGCTGGGACTACTGCGATTCCCTGTCTTCCTCAGCGAGCAAGTGTCGCGTCTGTTTACCGCTGGGTACTTTGTCGTGCCGATCGTCCTCATCGCTTGGCGCTATGGCGTTCCCCAGGAACGGCGGCGACTGTTTATTGCCGGCTATCGAGGCGGAAAACTGCCGCAATGGCCCGGGCCAACGTCAAATCGCAGGCAAATGACGACACGCTTGGCTATTGGGCACTTGCTCACGAATGAGAGCAGCAGGAAAAGACCACCCTGGATCACTAAACATTTCGCAGGGCGCGACGAAATCCTAGCCGATACACGCAACCGGGGATATACACGCAGGGCTGGGCGCTATTTCCCCGCCCGCTCGATTGATCTACCCGCTTACACCGTCATGGCCAGCGAAAGACATGGATCAAAGGTCGTCGTCATTGGAGACAAGTGCTGGTCGGTCGGCATAGAGCACAACCGAATCTTGCAGACGTTCCCGGACTGGTGGAAATTTCCCGATGACTACGAGATTGCCCAGCGACTCATCGGCAATGCAGTTCCACCCTCGCTAGCACAACGAATCGGGGAGGCTATCAGATGAAGCCGACCAATGAGCCACGCAAGGGTGAATATCGCGTTCCCGATCTCGCGCCACTGAGCCGGTGCAGCTCGTGCCATGCGCCCATCATCTGGACAACGACGGCCAACCGCAAGCATATCCCGCTCGCAGTGGCCACGATCCGCACCGATGCTCAAGGCGTGCGCTGGGCGGTCAACCATTTCTCGGATTGTCCCCATGCCGAAGAGCATCGCCAGGGTGGTTATCAGGCGGTGGGACCCCGTCCTGAAAATCAAAAGACGCGACGGCTCGACCGTCACGGACGCTGGCAACTGCCGACTGCTGATCGAGTTGGAAACGAGGAAAGCATGAGACCTGATCACGTTCGCCCAGGAACTGCCGCAACTCTCATGGCGGATGTTAGGGATGCCGCCGACAAGACCCTGCCCATTCTCAAGGCCGGTACTCACGTCATCGTCAGCTACATCACGATGGGCACAGACCATCGCCAGCGCGCTATCGTGATCGTGCAGCCAATCGTCACAGCCAAACCCTACAAAGGCAACGCGCGCGCCGGGCTCACCACGACCGGAGGAAAGTTGCGGACCGTGCTGCTGGATCAACTGACGCTTATCCCGGACGGCTGGCAATTCTTCGAGCCGGTGGGCCTGATCGGGAGCTAGATTTCCGTGGAAATAGTGCCACGTTGCAGAAGCCTCGGACAGTCCAAAGTGCGATTTGTTAGAAACCGGCGGCAACCGGTCCGGATCGCCCTTTTGGGGCCAGCCTGGGGCAAATGGTGGTTAGTTACTGGCTAGTTGCCTTGTCACGGGTGGTTAGAAAGCATACATAACTACCTAAAATATAGGGGTGTCCTATATCACCTGTAGCCGTTTTTTGAAATCCTGGGCCATTCTAGGACATTTGCAGATGATACCGAAAAGCGAGATGGGTGTGATCGTTCTTTTTGCGCTCAAGGCAACGGAAGCAGGCTTTGAGATAATCAAAATTCAAAGCACTTTTCCTGATGCGATCATAGAACGTGATGAGATTCGCTATCGGGCAGAGTTTGAGTATCGCGCGTCGGGTTTTTATCAACACAAGCACGATTATAACGGATGTGATGTTATCATCTGCTGGAGAAACGACATGCACAATTGCCCATTACCTATCTTGGAATTGTCAAAAGAGGGATGGGAGAAACAGTCTATACCGCTCGTTCATAGTCAACTGTTGCCGCTGGATGATATTCCGGAAAATCTTCCAACGCCCAATCAATGGGAAGAACATGCGAGTATAGGTGACTTGAAAAAGATTCGCGGGCTTAAGACGCTGCGTGAATGGCTAGGACTATCATTGAGCCAAATTGCAGACCAAACTGGCGTATCACGCGCAGCAGTGTGCAACTGGCAAAGAGGCAGTAACTCTATCAGCCAAAAGGGACTTGATTTTCTGACTGATAGGGTTGCAAAAAGACTTTCGTATCAGGCCGAGTATTCGATCAATGCAAGGATAACCGTGAATAGGCTCTGGCGCGTCAATGCCTTTGCGGCATGTGTTGAATGTGGAAAGTCATTCGAGATGAAGCGAATCACATCACGCCGATGTGCGCGGTGTATCAAGGAGAAAACATGAACGAGAAGTTACTTGAGTTACAATCCAACCGCATCGAGATGGTGCTGGCGAATCACAAGGCCCCGGCGCGTGTGACCAGTGGCGTTGTCACGCCACGCGCAGTCCAGTATCACCTAGCTCCGGCGTTGGGAACCGAGGTTAGAAGGGTGCAGGCATTGGCGGATAAGTTGGCGTTGGCATTGGGTGTGACCAATGCGTGCATCTCACGTCAGGGCAGTGGTTTGAAACTAGAAATCCGGCGTGATGATGCGCAACCTGTCAAGTTGCTCTCCATGATGGCACAATTATCTACGCCCATCCCTCTCTATACGGCAGTGCTGGGCTTGTGTGACGACGGCGCACCGCTCTTGATGCGGCTCTCCTCTCACGATGTGGCGCACGTTTTGATCGCAGGCTGTACCGGCGCAGGCTGCACGGCGCTGTGCCAGACCATGCTTTTGAGCCTGGCGATGACGCATCGGCGCAGCCAGTTGCAGTTTGTGTTAGTGGATCCCAAGCGTCGTGCGTTCGCTCCGTTTACCCCGCTGCCACACTTGCTCAGACCCATCGTCGGTGAGGCGGCTGAGGCGGCCAGTGCGCTCGGCGAACTCGTCCAATTGATGGAGATACGACGCGGAGCGCAAAACGGAAGCGTGAGCGGAGACGCGGAGCGCAGCGTAACGCCGCGCATCGTGGTCGTGTTGGACGAGTTGGCGGACTTGATGCAAGTGGGAGGCCAGGCGTTGGCCAAGCCTTTGACGCGATTGGCGCAGCGCGGGCACAGGGTGGGGATTCATATAATCGCCTGCACACAAAAGCCATCGTCCCAGGTAATGGGGACGTTAATGCGCGCCAATTTCCCGGTACGGCTGGTAGGTAAAGTTGTGTCGCTGGAAGATGCGCGGGTGGCCGCAGGTTGTGGCGGGACGGGGGCGGAGAAGCTCACCGGCCGCGGCGACTTTGTTGCTATGGCCGCAGGACAGGTCGTGCGCTTTCAAGCTGCCTACGTGAGTGCGGCGGAGATGGAGCAAGTCGTGGCGCAATTCGGTAGTGGAAACACGACCCATACACGGTAATGTCAAACGTCCGAGGTGAGTCGTGACCTCACCCCGGACGCGCGACAAGGAGATAGCCCTTGTCAAAATCAGATTCTATCACAAGAATGAAATTACTCAACCAGTGGGCCGCCGGTATTACCCAACACGCCCAGGCCGGGACGCTCGACCGAGGACGGCCGATCGCGGTCCATAGCATCGAGGCTATCAGCGGGCCGCGCGCTGCAGCGCTCGAGATCCATTCGGGCCTCGATACGGGCCGGCTCTTGACGTGCCTCTCGCGCGCCGACTTTGCCTTGCACCGCCAGTTCATCCCCTGGCGCTTTGAAGGGCAGCCGAGCGTATACCTCGCCTCGCGCTACGTGCGATTGGAGGCCGGTTGGCCAACCGAGTTAGCCCAGGCCGACATTCCGCTTTCGCGTCTCAATCAGCATCCAACCGGCGCAGGCCGTTGGGCAGCCGGCTTGAACGAAAACGGTGCCACCGTCACCCTCGGACTGTGCGACCGCACACCGCATTTTCTTATCGCCGGGACTACCGGCAGCGGTAAGACATGGACTGAGCGGGCGGCGCTGGTGCAACTCGCCCAGGATGCCGGCAACCAGTTCATCTTGATCGACGGCAAATACGGCGACGGCTTCGCTGTCTTGAAAAATCTTTCCGGCCTCATCGGGCCGGTTGCGCTTGACGCAGAAGGGGCCAGGTCCGCGCTCGGTTGGGCCGTCGCCGAAATGAAGCGCCGCTACAAAAACCCCACTCAACCCCGCAGCCGGCTGATCATCGCCATAGACGAGATCCAAGAATTCACTGGCAAGAACGGCGACCCCGCCCTTATCGAGATGACGCGCAAACTACTCGCCCAGGGACGCGGCGCGGCAATCCATGTGCTGCTCGGAACCCAACACCCAACACTGGCCGCCTTTAGTGATCCCGCCATTAAAGCCAACATCTCAGGGCACATCGCTTGCCTGGTCGAGAGCTATGAGGCCAGCGAGGCCGCTGTCGGCGGGCCACAGCCGCGAGCCGACCGGCTGATGGGTCAAGGCGACGCCTACATCGTCACCCCCCAAGCCAGCCGGCGCACCCAACTCGCCTACATTCCCCCCAGGGAGATCGAGCACTTTTGCCAGTCGCCCGCGCCGCTCCTGGAGACGTGGCCGGAGTTCGATGCCGAGGCGATTAACCGCCTGCCCAACGATTCGCCCAGGTGGACGTACAACGGCGATGAGCTGGCTGTGGCGCTGGTGACGGTTTCAAAGTCTGACAAGGCAGGTCGGGGTGCGTTGAGGGATGAACTTGAGTCCGCAGGACTTGGTCGACCTGGCAGCGAGAGAGCGGCACGGTTGCTAGAGTTGGGCCGCGACATGCGGACGTGGTTGGTTGTCAATGACTTCAGCCTGCCTGCCTGCCAGAAGGAGACACACCCTGCAGGCTACGAAATCGCGGAAAACGGCAAGGTAGTGAGTGTGCCCGGCACAATCAGGCAGGCAGGCAGCGAGAAAGAGAGTAAGTCAACTGCTACCACCTAAAGGCAGTAACTTGGAGGTGCGGCTCAAAGCCGCCTAAAGGAGATCCGTGGACAAAGCGGAGTGGAGAGTAACATTCAAGTGGTGCAAATACAAGTTCATGACTCAAGATCATTCAATGGAGAACAAAGGTAATTTGATGTGCGCGAAGCAATTTCCGTTTGGGATCAGGTGTATGTACAAAAAGTGTCCATTGATTCAACGAAAGGAGAGGGCTGAAAGCGCCCTGCCTAAAGGCGGGGGTTTCGACCCTATTTACAGACAATGAAAACCACAAAGAGCGAATCAAACGCAAGGGGTTTCGTGATCGGCGCAGGTGTCACGTTGGCACTCCTGGTGCTGGTGACATTCGGGCTATGGTGGCTCACTGGACAGGTTGCCGAGCAAGTAAGCACCTTGCGCACGTGGGTAGTGATTTCCATGCTGGCCGTGCCCGCTGCCGCGGGCGCCGGCTACCGATTGGGCCGCATTGAGGCGACCGGCTTCCTGTCCGGGGCGGATAAGATTATGAACAAGATGACGAGCCTCGTGCGCGACGTGTCCGCCATCCGCGATACGTCACGAATCACGGTCCACCAGGCGACGCGACCCGGTGGCCCGGGAATGCAACCGGCTCCACAAGTCTGGGGCATCGTTCAACCCCAACCCCCTCGCCTAACCTATCGCACGGCGGACATGGACGACGTGGACAACCTGTGACGTACTCGTCACGACGAGTACGTCGTAAACTCACGAGGTTAACATGATACTCCATAGACCGGTTCTCCGGTACCACGGCGGAAAATGGAAACTCGCGCCGTGGATTATCAGCAACTTTCCGCCACATCGAACGTATGTCGAACCATTTGGCGGCGCGGCATCAGTGCTCATGCGAAAGCCGCGTAGCCATGCAGAGATTTATAACGACAAATGGGGTACGGTAGTCAACGTGTTTCGTGTGCTCCGGGATCCTGCACAAGCAGCAGAACTAGAGCGCATGTTGTATCTAACACCTTTTGCGCTGGATGAGTTTGATCAAACAGGCCATGAATCGCTGGTGGGTATCTCTGACCCAGTGGAACTTGCCAGACGCACTATCCTGCGGAGTTTCGCCGGGTTTGGGAGTGCAGCGACTAATTCAAAATATGCTACAGGATTCCGGGCCAACAGTAATAGGTCAGGCACAATACCTGCGCACGATTGGGCACACTACCCTGAAAACTTACGTGCCTTCACAGCACGTTTGCAGGGCGTTGTCATTGAGAATAGACCAGCGATTGATGTGATGGAACAACATGATAGTACACAGACGCTCCACTATATTGACCCCCCTTACCTACATAGCACGCGCAACATGCAACGTGGAAATTCATCCTACGCAGAAGAGATGACGCTCAAAGATCATTGCGAGTTGCTAAAGTTTCTGCATGGATTGCGAGGCATGGTGATTGTGAGTGGGTATCCGAGCAAACTCTACGACCAGGCACTATCTGGGTGGACACGCATTGAGCGGAGTGCAATGGCAGATGGTCAAAGAAAACGGACTGAAGTGCTGTGGCTATCTCCCAACGTTAACTTGTTGCCGCTTTTCACGTTAGACCAATAATTCTATCTGTAAACTCACGAGGTCAAGACGGAGGCAGTCGTGAAGAGATACGCGAAGGAAACAAGGGTCAGCCCGGACAAATCGCGGGCCGAGATCGAGCGGACGCTGGAGCGGTACGGAGCCGACAAGTTCATGTACGGCTGGCAGGGCAACTCTGCTGTGATCATGTTTGAGATGCGCCAGCGGCGCGTGCGATTCATCCTGCCGTTGCCATCCAAAGAACAGTTTTCCAAAGAGGCCCGAGAACACGTTACCGGCCCCAAGCCGAACCCTCAGTGCGCTTATGAACAAGCCACGCGCCAGGCGTGGCGCTCGCTGGCGTTGATCGTGCTGGCGAAGCTGGAAGCGGTGGCATCGGGGATCCGGACGTTTGAGCAAGAGTTCATGGCAGACACGTTGTTACCTAATGGGACGACGGTAGGGGAATGGATCGCGCCACAGATAGAGCGAGTGTACGAGAGCGGACAGATGCC
>Ga0299912_10001559_pt1 | contig 18489 bp, 16 predicted proteins | sample RVTome_2_FD_207667 | JGI IMG/M metagenome (GOLD analysis project Ga0299912, IMG submission 207667) | Soil microbial communities from uranium-contaminated site in the Upper Colorado River Basin, Wyoming, United States - RVT95D214 (version 2) ... | reverse complement strand
GCAAGGTGGAATTTCATGAATTGGCTGAATATAGGAAAGAATTGGAAAATAGCCAACGGATCAACCTTTATTTGAGTTGCATGTATTTTATCCACAAACGTTATATTGATAATCGAAGGCTGAGTTAATCTGATGATGCCAGAGCAAGTTACTGAATAAAATGAATATCTTACTTTCTGTACCTGGTTATTTTCCGCATTCCTATGGAGGGGGACAGACCTATGTGCGCCAGCTTGCCGATGAGTTGCGAAGGCGTGGTCATAAGGTGAGCATTCTCTCATCCTCGCGGTGGGAAAATGGAAATGGTAAATATAGTATTAAATTCTATAAACATGAAGGAATTCCAATTTGTTCTGTCAAGGTCAATCCCTCGGTAGTCCACCTGGGTGATGCTTATTCGCAGAGAGGTCTCTACCTCATTACAGCCATCCGCGAAATTCTCAGGGAAGAACGTCCAGAAATCATTCACATTAACGGATTCAAACCCGCTTTAGTTCAGATTTGTGGCGATCTTGAAATCCCTTTCGTGATTACTGCTCATCATCCCGGTTTTGTCTGTCCAGCGGGAACTCTTTTGACCAAGAATCAAACTATTTGTCAAAAGCCAGCAGTATCGGGAACCTGTATCCCATGTTGCTGCCAACAGAGGGTATCGATCCCGATCTTAGGTTCAATGTTGGGTTTTCTACCCAATTGGATTTCAAGGCCAATTGGTGAAATGATCGGCAAACAAAAAGGTACGCCTTATTTAGCAAGAGGCTTGGCGTTCCCGTGGTTCATCGGAGAATCTTTAAAAGCCAAGAGGTTAGTTCTGGAGCGGACACCTATCATAATAGCCCCGTCCGAAGCAATGAAAAAGTGTATCGTATTGAACGGAGTTGACGAGAAAAGAGTTGTTGTATTGCCGCATGGAATTGAACCAATAGGGAAGATGCCTTTAGAACCAGTAAGTGGGCGGCCTGTACGATTCGGTTATGTAGGTTCAATAAATTCACCTAAGGGGTTTGACGTTCTGATCAGTGCATTCAAACAAATTGCGTCAAAACAAGGTTGTGAACTGCATGTTTTTGGTGAACCCCAATACGCTTGGGAAAAAAGTTTCTTAGATCAGGTCTTAACTCGCTATTCGGATTCTTCAGGAATTTTTATTCATGGCCGCATTGATCTTGAAGATCGTTACAAAACTTATGGGAATATAGATGTTGTCGTAGTCCCTTCCACCTGTATGGAGGCGTTTGGGCTCGTAACAGTTGAAGCCTTTTCTGCCGGGAGACCAGTTATCGTCGCTAACTCAGGTGCGTTGCCAGAATTGGTGAGAAACGGGGTGGATGGTTTCATTGTTGAAAGAAATAATAGCAAGTTTCTTGCAGAGGCAATGCGAAAATTCATAGAGAACCCCGATCTTGTTGCAGAGATGTCCCGACAAATCCGACCAGTAAAAACAATTCAAGAGTACGTGGATGAAGTTGAAAAGATATATGATCAATTGATTTTCTCCAAGAATTAGGTTAGCCCCCGGAGAAAACAAATACCGAAAAGATGAACGTAACAAAAAGGAGAAATGTTTACTCAGTTCGGACCCTTGACGAAATCAAGGAGGTTATCCGCCAAAACGAGGAGTTCGATATCAAAAACCTCTTTAAGCGAGGATTTATTACTGTATGGGTATTTGTAGCTAATTGTTCGTTGGGAATTTTAAGATTTCTTCTGTTTAGAAAGCGAAGATACACCAAAAAAGAATTTCAAAACATCGTTGTCTATACTGTAGGAATTGTGGGAGATAACGTGGTGTTGATTCCTGCTCTCACGGGTTTAAGGGGTAGGTACAAGCAAGCTAAGATCACTGTGATCACCAATTGTCAGATATGGGATCAGGAGGGCGTAATAGGAATTCTTGAGCCTTTGCCATTTAAGGACCGCCTAATTATACTCGACGATCATCCGGTGCAACGCAAAGGGTTTCGCTTCGAGATGGATCCCAAGAAATTTGAAGAGGTTAAGTGTGACCTATTCGTAAATCTTTCTCCCTTTGGGAATAGAGGATGGATAGGGGCTGTAGTTCGGGAAATGATTTTCGCTAAAAAGCTGGGAGCAAGGTATGCCATTGGATTTAGGATGTCAACCTACACTCGCAAGGGAATATTCAATAAGATTCAACATAAATTTATGAAGAATGAACCTCGCCGTTCTCGTGAAGTATTGAAGGGATTGGGATTAAGTCCTATAGAAAACCAGGATCTTCTGCCCCACGATGAGGCGGAAAAAGAGTCAATCTTGAAGAAGATAGGTGAAAATGGAAGAGATAATCGACGGATATTTGTGATAAATCCTGGTGCGAAATTTGAATCCAAATGTTGGCCTCCAGAATGTTTTTCGGAGATTGCAAAGTGGATCAACAGAGAGCATCGCTCATCCGTCGTCATAACCGGGGTAGCCTCAGAACGAGAGATCGCTGAAGAAGTTGTTAGCGCTTCGGGTGGATTTGCGATTAATCTTGCGGGGGAGACAACAATACAAGAACTCATAGAGCTACTGAGAGTGTCAAAGGGATGTATCAGCAATGATACAGGCACGATGCATCTCGCGGCCATGATAGGGATTCCAACGGTTGCGATCTTCTCGACGAGATTAAGTCCGACTCATTGGCTTCCGGTAGGAGACAATATTGTTTCGATCTTTTCCTTTGAAGATTGCAGTTTTTGCTACAAGGATGATTGTTCTGACACTAAATGCCTAAGGAACGTAGATAAGGACAGTGTCCTCCAGGCGCTAAGGAAACTCTTTTCTAAGAAATTGCCAGATGAGGATTTCGATAAAGAGAGATCATGCCCGAGCTCCCAAACAATACAAAGGTACTTATAGCTATTCCGGTTCTTCTTATTGGAGGAACCGAAATGCATACAGTCAGTCTTGTAAAGGCCTTGGCGTCAGGAGGCTATCATAATTCCATTTGTTGCTATTATGACTACGATAGTTCTATGGTGTCGAAGTTAGAAGAGCAAGGTAGCGAGGTTTTTCTCCTGGGGCTAAGGCCGTCCGACGGATTGTTCGTTCTCTTGGTTAAATTAATTGCGTTGTTTAAGAAGATAAAGCCCGATATTATCCATGTTCAATATATTGCCCCAGGACTTATCCCGATAATAGCAGCGAAGGTTGCGGGCATTAAAATGGTCTTTGCAACATTGCACCAGCCCGGACGGCCGTATGGATGGAAGCCTAAGATTCTGATTCGAATTGCTGCATACCTCTGCGATGCTTTTTTTTGCAATTCTAAGTCTGTAGAAAAGTCATGGTTTGAGGATTGTCAAGTCTTTGATCCTGAGAAAATGGATCCGATGAGAAAGCATTTTACTATCTACAACGGAGTAGATATTGGTAGTATTGAAAGAATTGTTAAGCAGACAGATAAAGAAAGTTTAAAAGAATCATTAAACATTGAGAGCAAGAGAGTTGTAGGAATTGTTGGGAGACTCAGGAAGGAAAAAGGACACCAAATCTTGTTGGAATCAATGAGAGTAGTCATCCAGGAACTGCCGGATACGGTTCTTATTGTTGTTGGAGACGGACCTGATCGTCCACATCTTGAAGAAATGGCAAGGAAATTGAGTATTGATGGGCTTGTGAAGTGGCTAGGGCAGAAAGACCCTGACGAAGTGTTAAGGCTTTACAGCATCATGGACGTGGTAGTTGTCCCTTCACTTTTTGAAGGTTTCGGGCTGACTGCTGCGGAGGCCATGGCTTCTGGGAAACCCGTGGTGGCTTCTGAGGTAGATGGTATCAGAGAAGTCATTGAGAAAGATGCAACAGGGTTTCTCGTTCCTCCTGGGAATATTCAGGCCCTTGGCAATGCGGTGAAGAAAATACTGTCAGATTGTAAAAGAAGGGAAGCTTTTGGAATTCGTGGAAAAGAAAGGGTATTGCGTAACTTTTCAATTCAACAATTTCGGACCCAAATCCTGTCTGCCTATCAACATTTTTCTCGCATTCAATAGAAGGTTTAAGAATTAATGGCAGAAACAAGAGCAAGGATATCAATAGTTATGCCTCTTTACAATAAAGAGGGAGAGGTAAGTCGTGCTATAAAATCTGTCCTGGCTCAGAACTTTTCTGACTTTGAGCTCTTAGTTATTAATGATGGTTCTACTGATAAAGGTCCGGAGGTAGTTCGTCAGATAGAGGATAAACGTGTTTCTATAATTGACCAGGACAATGGTGGAGTTTCCGCTGCGCGCAATCGCGGAATCGAAGAGGCTAAGTCTGATTTCATAACTTTTTTAGATGCCGATGACGAATGGAAGACTGATTTTCTTGAATCTGTTATCCGCATGAGGCGAAATTTTCCTGATTGCAAGGTTTTTGGCACAAATTACCTTTATCGAAATGTCGACGGTTTTCTAATGTCGACGATTCTTCGCGGGCTACCCAAGGCTCCTTGGGAAGGAGTACTTGAAGATTACTTCAAGGTGGCCTCACATTCTGATCCTCCAATTTCGTCCTCAGCGGTGGCCGTAGTAAAAGAAGCCCTCGCTTCAATCGGCGGATTTCCAGTGGGCGTAACAACGGGGGAGGATCTGCTAACCTGGGCGAGACTTGCCTCAAGATACAAAATTGCTTATTCAACCCAACCCGCTGCCATTTTTCACTTGAGAGAATCATTGCGGGGTCGTCCTACGCGAATACCTGATCCGATCGACACTGTTGGGCAGGAGCTTAAAAAAATACTCAAAGAGGAAAAACATGAAAATGTATATGGATTGAAGGAGTTTATTGCCCATTGGCACCAAATGCGAGCTTCAGTGTTTTTGAGGTTAGGGAAACGTAAAGAGGCAATTTACGAAGTTAAAGAAATAGCAAGATACTCAAAAAAGAACTTTAAATTATATCTATTTTTTGTAATCGCGCTCCTCCCCCAAAAAATATGGAATTGGGGCCTAAGAAATACAAATTATTTGGAATACTATAGTCGTAGAAGAACCATTCCGAAGAATATTATTAGTGTTTCAAGATGATAATAATTAATTTCAAGCCAATAAAAGTTAGAAGGATAGATGTCCCTTTTATTGCATGGATAGTCATTGGATCTACTTTCATTGCCGCCGTTATTCAATTTCCAATTTTAGGGCGGAATATCTCTGGATGGGCATGGGTTCTTCCTTTAATTATTTCTATATTTATCATCGTTAAAAAACCGTCGCGTATCACTTTTCCTATCCTTGCATGGAGTCCATGGATTTGTATAATAGTGTTTTATTTCGTTGCCCCAGGTTTTTCTTATCTACAAAGAAGTGTAATGTTGGTATCTCCTATTATAGTCGGAATGGCTGTATCGGCAGGTGGAATTAGGGAACCTCAATTAAGAGACTTTTTGACGCTCACAAAACTTTTGTTATTTTCACTTTTCCTGACAGTTATAATAAAGACAGGATTTATGTTTACGGGTATTCTTCCACGAAGCAGTGGGTTATCAGCTCAGAGTATGACTGCGGCGCTTCTCTGCTCCATTTTTGCCGTTGAATATTCAATGAATAGAAAGAAGAGTCTGTTGCATTGGATAATAGGGGCTGCAATACCATTCATCGCACTAACGAGAATGGCTATTACAGCTGCAGGCATAACAATACCATTCACTTTTGGCTCATTAAAAATAAAGAAAAGACTAATATTCTTAACGATAATCGCTGCGCTAGGTCTTATCCTTTTCCATACTGAACGTTTACAGAAAAAAATGTTTTATTCAGGTGCAGGAACGCTTCAAGATGTTCGACTCTCAAATCCGGATTTTTTCACAACTGGACGGTCACGCTTGTGGGATCTGATGATAGAGGAAATTAAGGTAAAACCTGTCTGGGGTCACGGCGCCAATGCGTCAGAAGACTTCGTATTGTCTGTAACCTGGGGTACACTAACTCATCCCCATAACGATTGGTTGCGGCTTTTATATGATTACGGGTTCATCGGGACATCTGTATTCGCATTTTGTTTAGTAGCACAGGTGATCCATTTATTGAAGAGGGCTAAGAAAACCTTTGGCGTATCCAGAATTTTGCTCTATGCTGGGGCATCGTCCTTCTTACCCTTTGTCCTCCTAATGTTTACAGACAACATAATTTTATATGCTGCTTTTTTTGGTAATCTTCAATTTACTGTAATTGGGTTAGTATACGCTGCTGAAAACACACAACAAATTGACGCGTGGAACTATTTTAGAATGGTATCACGAGTTGGGAACGAGAATATAACAGCTGTTGCAGATATCAACTATACGAAGGATGGGATTCGTAAGAAAGTCAATTAGCGATTATTCGTTTTCTATCCTGTGAAAGGAAGGATTGTAGTAGTTGATAAAGCTGATTAGGCTCTTAACGACAAGATATTACTTAAAAGGGTTTTATAGAATCCTCTGGGCAGCGAGGATATTTCTTAAAACAAGAGATGACGTTTATTCAATTTATGGCACAGTTAAGATGAAACTAGATCACAACCATTACTATCAATGGATGATGGCATCTACAAACTACTACGGCTTTGGAATCAAGAAAGTGTTAATTGATGTTTTAAATTATGGGGATGTGTTTGTTGATGTAGGTGCAAATATCGGCTATTTAAGTCTGATTGGAAGTTCTATTGTAGGCGATGACGGACTGGTTATTGCATTCGAACCCGACCCGAGAGCTATAAAATCATTTACTGATAACATTACCTTAAGTAAAGTAAAGAATACAATTTTGTTTGAAGATGTATGTTCTAATAAGGAAGGGAAGATAAGCTTTAAACTCGCTTCCCATCTTGGATGGAGCACTGCAGTTGAAAAAACTCCATCATTAGATATTTTAAGTCAGATAGAAGTTAACCGTTGTACATTAGATAACGTATTCGATAGAGATATATTCAAGGAAAAAACAATTAGATTGATAAAGATCGATACAGAGGGCTACGAACCCTACATACTTGAAGGAGCAAAGGCGATTATAGGGAGAAATGAAACAGCATTCATTATTGAGGTTAATCATGAAAGTTTAACTAACAATAATCAGTCTATAAAAGATATATTGAGATTGTTTATGGGTAAGAATTATTTTATTTACTGGATCGTTGAGAAAAGAGGCTTCATTAACTCGCTAGGGAAAGTCAAACTCGAAAGGATTATTGACCATAAGAACTATTATGGGAGAAATGGGGATATCTTTATTGTGCCTGCACGTCGCATATACCAAGATCCTAATTCAGCACAGTGCCTGGATACTTCGAGGAATCACTAAAAGACACTGCTTCAAATAATCTTCCTCAAAATATATGTTTGGCCTACATTGATTGTGATTTGTATAGCAGTGCTCGATCGGTTTTTGAGGTTTTAGGACTAAGACTCAAACATGGGGTGATTATTGCATTTGACGATTATTACTGCTGGTTTCCAACCCAAGTTTTGGGTGAACGCAAAACATGCGCAGAATACTTTAGAAATAATGAAAATGTGGTATTGTTACCATTTATAAAATATGGTTGGGGAAGCATGTCATTCGTTGTGAAGGACAAGAAGCTAAATGGTGTGATCGAAACATTTTATTAACGTTCATAGTAACGTTGCCTCCCCTTGTTGAATGGTAAAAACCTGAACAAAGTAATCTTTTTTACGTCCTCCCATAGGATTGGGCTAACTGGTCTCCTGACAGAGCAGGCGTGTATTCTAAATATGCGAGCAGGAGAGAATTTTCTGTTCGTATCGGGGGAACGAGAACAATTCCCAGGCCTTTTTAATAAACTTAGAGATAATAATGTAACCCACAGAAAGATAATCGGATTAGATGACCATAAAGATTTGTTTCGAATAATAAGGGATTTTAATAAAATCGTCGACCAATTCAAGCCAGTCATTGTTCATACTCAGACCAACTGGCAACTGGTAATTTCGGTAATTACAAGAGTTTTATATGGGAGAAAATATTCAATTTTGTATACTCTTCATGGATATCGCCACAATTACAGATGGCGTTCTTTAGCTGCAAGATATGTCATCGGACTAAGCTTATATCTGTTTGCCGATAAAATAATCATGTCAAGTTCTTTTTTGAAAAATAGATTTTCCTTTTTTAAAGGGAAAAGCGCGATCATATTCTTAGGCTTAGATGATGGCTTTCTTGATGAATATGAACCACCGACATTCAATGGAATAAAACGGATGATTTTCCCGGGTGAATTTAGAAAAGGTAAGAATCAGGATGTATTAATCCGGGCGATGAAAAAATATATGGATCAAACAGGTGACAATAATGTTGAGCTTTACCTTCCAGGTGACGGGAAAAAGTTAGCAGAATACAAAAGATTGGCCGGCAAATTCGGTTTAGAGAGAAAGGTGTTTTTCCCAGGATTCCTAAATAGAGGCCAAATGATTGAACTTTACCGGAAATGTCAATTTGCGGTGGTACCCTCCAACGTCGAAACTTTTGGGCAGTGTATTACGGAGCCTTTTGTTCTTGGGCGTGTTGTCATTTCAAGGCATGTAGGCGTGGCAGACGACATAATAAGTCACGGGGAAAACGGGTTCCTTTACAATACGGAAGAGAACCTTGTTGAACTCCTCATTAAGGTTCTTCGGGATGAGGAAAGATGCGCTATGGTCGCCAGGAAGGCCTTCAATGGAAGGGATGTGTTTCGCTGGAGCAACCTAACTGAAAGGTATTTAGCCTTAGTTGATGGTTCATACGGAGGAAAAAGGGGACAAGCACCTTTTCAAGGTTCATATGAGAATAAAAGGCTCTTTAAAGAGACATAGAAAAATAATATTTAAATTGATTCCTACGTTGAGGATCCCGCCGGTTAGTAGGTTAAGTCTTAATATTGAATTAAGAAAATTGTTTAAGAGATTACAACCAGGAATTGTGCTGGATGTAGGCTCAGGTTATTCGAATGGTTACAAGTCCTTAATACCTCATACAAAATACATGACACTTGATATTAATGATAAATTTACTCCTGATATTTGTTGTGACTTGCACCAGATAAAATGGGAATCAAATTTTTTTGATACTGTAATAGCAATCGAAGTCTTGGAGCATCTTTATGAACCTCAGAAGGCCATAAACGAAATCTACAGAATTTTGAAAAAAGATGGAATATTTATTGCCTCTACAAGATTTATTTTTAGATATCATAAGGATCCAAAAGATTACTACAGGTTTACTTGGGACTCACTTAAGCATCTTTTTAGTTTTTTCAATGAAGTTGAAGTATTCCATCATGGGAACAAAATTCAAGTAATTTGGGAAATGGTAAATTATGATTATGGTGTGGCTCAAATCGTTTTGAATATTTTCAATCCGCTATTTGCAAGAATTAGAATAAAAAATACTTATTATCCTAATGGTTTTATTGTTTATGCCAAGAAATAGATTGAACTGAAAGACAGGCACCTTTTCTGATATGAAAATCCTTCTGGTTCATAATTTTTATGGGTCGGGGGCTCCCAGTGGAGAGAACACGGTTTATGCTGCGGAAAGGGAATTGCTAAGGCAGCATGGTCACACGGTAATTGAGTTTACCCGTCATAGCGACGAAATTATAAACCGAGGGATTTTCGGAACGGTTCAGGGGGCTTTTGCAACTCCGTGGAATCCATTTACCAAGCGAGCGCTCCAGTCTGTCTTAGAAAAAGAAAAACCGGATATGATGCATGTCCATAATACTTTCCCTCTCCTTTCTCCCTCTATTTTTCACGCGACAAAGGGACTTCACACAGCCACGGTTCTGACGCTCCATAATTACAGGACGTTTTGTGCTTCTGGCATTCCGATGCACGACGATGTTCCCTGTACGGAATGTTTGGACACACAAAGTGTATCTCCCGCACTTAAATATGGCTGTTACCGTAAGAATAGGCTCGCGACTCTTCCGCTGGCTACAATGATCGCGCTCCACAGAAGAGTCAAAACGTGGGAAAAACAAGTTGATTCCTTTATTGCTCTCTCAGATTTTCAAAAATACAAGATGGTGGAGGCAGGGTTACCGGCAGCAAATATACATATCAAACCTCCTTTCTATGGTAATCCACCAACCCCGTTGCCATGGGAAAAACGTGAATCGAAGGTGGTTTTCGTAGGAAGACTGGGGATGGAGAAAGGGCTAAATACCCCTATTGATGCGTGGAAACAATGGGGCAGAGAAGCGCCCCAACTTGAGATAATTGGAGATGGTCCGGAAAGAGTAAGGTTGCAAAAGTCTGTAAATGGAAATGGAATAGAGGATAAGATCTCTTTCTTAGGCCAGTTGCCATTCCTGGAAGTTCAGAGAAGGCTTGGCCTTGCTCGCCTCCTTGTTTTGCCTTCGGTGTGCTTTGAAGGGTTTCCAATGACTATCATCGAGGCCTTTTCACTTGGAGTACCTGTAGCAGCTTCGGATATTGGACCCCTTTCTAATATTGTCAAAAACGGGGAAACCGGCATTCTGTATCAACCAGGCAATGCACTAAGTCTTCATCACACAATTAAAGAAATTTGGGATGAGTCTGGTCGGTTGTGTTCGTTGGGGCAGGGCGCGCGCCAGGAGTTCGATAGGAAATATACTGCTGACACGAATTATGAAACCCTGATGAAGATCTATGACGCGGCAATTGAAAATAAGCAATCGAGACAGGGACCATTTTCTAGAAAAATAGTTGCAAGGGAAGAATACCAGCACAGTAGCGAAAGCATACTAGGATATCCTGTTTCGACTCTGTCTAGAAATGAATGCATCGCTACCATTACGGGCTGGATGGAGAATCGCGCGAAGAACAAGTATTTTGTCTGTACCAACCCCCATTCTATTGAAGTAGCAGAGACTGATTACCAGTTTGACCGTGCAATCAAGAATGCTGACCTCGTTGTTCCGGATGGGGTAGGGCTCGTTGTTGCTTCTAGGATCCTTGGGGGAGCTATACACGAAAGAGTAACGGGAAGTGATATTTTTGAGGGAGTCAACAGCGAACTGAATAAGAGGAAGGGACACTCCGCATTCTTTCTCGGTTCCACACAGGACAATCTGGAGAAGATGAGGCGCAGGGTGGAATCCGATTTTCCCAACGTACAGGTTGTTGGTACGTTTTCTCCCCCGTTTAAGGAAGATTTCAACCGTGAAGATAATCTTATGATGATTGAGGCAATCAAACATGCCAAACCGGATGTCCTCTGGATTGGGATGACCGCTCCGAAACAGGAAAAGTGGATATATGAGAATCGAGACAAATTGGATGTAAAGCTACTTGGGCCTGTTGGTGCGGTTTTCGATTTCTATACTGGAAATGCAAAACGATCTTCCCGCTTTTTTCAAAAAATAGGGTTTGAATGGTTACCCCGATTCATTCGAGAGCCACGGCGTTTGTGGAGAAGAAATTTAGTTTCTAATCCAAGGTTTCTCCTGAGAGTTATTGCTCAAAGATTCAACAATAGATAGAAAAAAAACAAAAGACCCTCCCATGCAAGTAAGCCGCATCGAAAATGAACTGCTTTTGTGCTGTGGTACTACCTTGAATAGCCCGGGAAAGCTTTCTCGCATTAGAAGGCTAACTCAAGGGGGTATTGACTGGCCGTATCTCATACGGCCGGCACGTCGTCATGGAGTGATGCCGCTTCTCTATTGGAATCTTAAGGAGATCCATTTTGAGACGGTGCCAGAAGGTGTTCTGAAGGAGCTTTGCGATGAGTATCGTATTAACCTGATTCGGAATCTTTTCCTCACTGCTAAACTCTTCAACCTCCTCGATCTTTTCCAAAGCAATGGTCTTTCTGCCATTCCCTACAAAGGCCCCACACTTAGCGTTCTTGCCTATGGGGATATCTGTCTAAGACATTTCAATGATCTTGATTTCATCATTCATAGAGATGATGTCTTGAGGGCGAAAGAACTTCTTTTGTCAGAGGGTTACAGATCGGAATATGTCCTGCCGGCGGATCAGGAAGCAGCGTACCTCCAACATGAATGTGAGTATAATTTTTTCGATGATCATAGAAAAATTCTTATAGAGCTGCACTGGGATATTGTCCAGAAGTATTTCTCGTGTCATTTCGACGTCAACAAACTATGGGATGACATTAAGCCTGTATCTCTTCTCGGTAGGCAGGTGATGACGGTGTCGCCAGAGCAACTCCTTTTGATTCTCTGTCTCCATCATGGCGGAAAGCATCAGTGGGAGACGTTGGGATGGATTTGCGATATTGCACAATTGATAGGAGTCCGCAAGGACCTGGATTGGGGAAGGATACTGGATAATGCTTTCCGTTCTGGTGTCGAGCGCATACTTTTTCTTGGTCTTTACCTTGCAAAGGATATGCTGGGAGCAGACATTCCGAAGGAGATTAATAAAAGATTACTGAATGACAAGGCGATTCCATCTCTTGCCAAGGAAGTTTGCAAATGGATCTTCACTGAGACCGAAAGCCTCCCAGGAGAGGCTGAGCGGTTTGTTTTCTATCTCAGGATGAGAGAAAATGTTAAGGATAAAATGCGATATTGTTTTCGCCGTCTATTTACCTCGACCGAAACAGACTGGTCGCTTCTTAGGCTTCCTGCTTCTCTTTTCCCCTTCTATCGTTTCCTCCGTCCTTTTAGACTTGTTAAGAAATTTGGAGTGAAAGCTCTCCGTGCCGGGTAAATGGAATTGTAAGCCAATAAATAGAGGTTTAGGTTAATTTACTAAACCCAACGAACTCAATAAACCCAACAAACCCAACGACTAAATAGAGGCTAAGGCCAAGGTTAAGGTTGAGGCTGAGGTTTAGGTTTAGGGTAAACCCAACAACTCAATAACCTAATAAACCCAATAAACTCAATGAACTCAATAACCCATTAGAGGCTGAAGATGGAAAAGGCTTTAATAACTGGAATTACAGGACAAGATGGATCCTATCTGGCTGAATTGTTGTTATCGAAAGGCTACGAGGTCCATGGACTGATCCGTAGATCGAGCACCTTTAACACGGAAAGGATAGACCACATCTATGTCGATCCACATGAGACTAATGTAAAACTTTTTCTCCACTATGGGGATATAACAGATTCCGGACAATTAACGAACCTCATTTATAACATCCAACCTGACGAGATCTATCATCTGGCCGCCCAGAGTCATGTCCGGGTAAGCTTTGACATGCCAGAGTTCACTGGAGATGTAACTGGTATCGGAACAACCCGATTATTAGAAAGCATCAGGAGGAGCGGGATTAAGACCCGGTACTATCAAGCATCCAGCAGCGAGATGTTCGGAGATGCCCCACCGCCTCAGAACGAGGAGACACCTTTCAGACCGAGAAGCCCTTATGGAGTCGCTAAGGTATATGCATATTGGATGGCCAGGAATTATAGGGAAGGCTATGGGATGTTCGCTGTCAACGGAATTTTGTTTAACCATGAATCTCCGAGAAGAGGAGAAACCTTTGTTTCGCGAAAAATTACCCGGGCCTTGGCGAGGATAAAATTTGGGCTGCAGGATAAGCTTTATTTGGGGAATCTGGAGGCCAGAAGAGATTGGGGTTATGCCCGAGATTATGTCGAGGCCATGTGGCTCATGCTTCAGCACAACAAGCCGGATGATTATGTCATTGCCACAGGGGAAACTCATTCGGTCAGGGAATTTGCCTATCTCGCATTCAAGTATGCCGGGATCGAAATAGAATGGAAAGGTCAAGGCAAGACGGAGAAAGGTGTTATTTGTTCCCTAGCTCCAAACCTCCAGCCTCACTCCTCCAACCTTAAAGTAGGAAATATCCTCATCGAGAAAGATCCACGTTACTTAAGACCTCTGGAGGTGGAATTCTTGCAGGGGGATGCCTCGAAGGCAAAGGAAAAATTGAATTGGGAGCCTAAAATCAGGTTTAAGGAATTGGTGAGGATGATGGTGGATGCCGATCTAAGAAATCTCGAAGAAATGAAGCAATGCCAGGACGTGATTAGGAAGTTGGCAAATAATAAACAGTAAGGTTGAGGTTGAGGTTAAGGTTGAGAAAAATAGAAACAGCTTTAGGTTAAGGTCAAGGTCGGACAACGGAAAACAAGAAAAGGTTTGAGATAAAAATGGAATACAATTCATTTGAAGATATGCCTGTTTGGCAGAAGGCCATGGATCTGGCGGTTAGAATTTTTTATTTAGCAGAGCATCTTCCGAGGAAAGAAGATTATGGACTGACGTTGCAAATCAGAGACCCGTCATTATCTGTTCCGGGTAATATCGCTGAGGGGTTTGGGAGAAGGCATACGAAGGACAAGTTGAGATTTTATTATGATTCCAGGGGGTCTTTGGCCGAAACTAAAAGCCATCTGATTTATGGGAAAAGAGTAGGATATTTTGAAAAGAAAGCATATGAGAATTGTTTGGAACTCATCGAAGAAATATGGAAAGAATTGAATTCTCTAATCAGTTCCTTATCAAAGAAAGTTTGACTATGTTTTGATTTGCCTCAGCCTTAACCTTAACCTTGGGTTAGACAATGGACTTTTGGCATAACAAGCGTATTTTAGTTACTGGCGGTGCAGGGTTCCTTGGGTCTTTTGTTGTGGAGAAACTTGAGGCACGAGGATGTAAAAATATTTTTGTTCCAAGAAGCAAGGACTATGACCTGGTAGAGATGAATGCAGTCAAGAAACTCTATAGAGATGCAAAGCCCGATATCGTTATTCATCTTGCCGCTAGAGTAGGAGGGATTGGCGCCAATCGTGCCAATCCAGGTAGATTTTTTTACGACAATCTTATGATGGGCGTTCAAATGATGGAAGTGGGGCGGCAGACAGGCATAGAGAAATTTGTGGCCATTGGCACAGTCTGCGCCTACCCAAAATTTGCGTTCGTACCTTTTCACGAGGAGGATCTCTGGAACGGCTATCCAGAAGAAACAAACGCTCCTTATGGGTTAGCTAAGAAAATGCTTTTAGTTCAGGGCCAGGCCTACAGACAACAATATGGGTTTAACGCTATCCATCTTTTGCCGGTAAATCTTTATGGTCCAAGAGATAACTTTGACCTCGAATCCTCTCATGTAATCCCAGCACTGATCAAGAAGTGCGTAGAAGCAAAAGATAAGGTTAAGGCTGAGGTTAAGGTTAAGGAGAATTACGAAAGCAAGGGTTCGGGAAGGGCTAAACCTCAACCTGAACCTGAGTCTTCAATAACTGTTTGGGGCACTGGTAAACCGACCCGGGAATTTCTCTATGTGGAAGATGCCGCTGAGGGAATTTTACTTGCCGCCGAAAAATATAATAAACCCGATCCAGTTAATCTTGGAGCAGGATTCGAAATCTCTATCAAGGATCTTGCCGATCTAATCGCTAAATTAACAGGCTTTGGAGGGAAGATAATATGGGATTCCGCTAAACCCGATGGTCAACCACGACGAATGTTGGATGTGACAAAAGCTGAAAAAGAATTTGGTTTTAAAGCCAAAACGGGATTTGAAGAAGGCCTAAAAAAAACCATTGAATGGTATATTTCAAACCGGGATAAAGGCTAAGGTTGAGGTTAAGGTTTAGGTTAGCCCAACAATCCAACAAACTCAACAAACTCAACAAACCCAAAATATGCTTAAATATCCAATCCTTTTTCTATTGGCTTTTGCTTGCTCACTTTTATTTACGCCGGTGGTGAGAGCTGTTGCTAGAAAACTTGGCGCGCTTGATCTTCCGGGTGGAAGAAAGGTTCATGATAGGCCGATTCCCAGACTTGGAGGGTTTTCCACCTTCGTTACTTTCAATTTGATTCTCGTCATTGCATCTCAGATCGATTTTTTCTTTTTTCCTTCGGATTTTCTGAGGGAAATCAATTTTCTGTGGTTAATTGCAGCTTGTCTTATGATGCTTGGAATAGGGGCTATTGACGATTTTCGTCGGATTCCTCCCAGCATCAAATGTTTCTTCCAGATTGTTGCTGGACTCATCGTCGCCCTTGCCTGCGCAAAGATTCAGGTCATTACGTTACCTTTTGGAGCGATTGATCTCGGATTATGGTCAATTCCTCTAACCGTGCTCTGGGTTGTGGCCATTACGAATGCGATCAACCTTCTTGATGGTTTGGATGGCTTGGCTGCTGGTACCTCCTTTATTGTCTGCCTCGCCATGTTTGGCATCTCGCTTCTTAATCAAAATATCGGAATTGCTCTTTGCTCCGCTATTTTAGCTGGGAGTATTCTTGGATTTCTTAAATACAATTTCTATCCAGCCTCCATCTTCCTGGGCGATTCGGGAGCCTATTTTCTTGGATTTATTCTTTCCGTTCTCCCACTCCTGGGAGGTTTAAAAGGAACCGCAACCTTCGCCATTCTGGTACCCATCCTCGCCCTTGGCCTTCCGATCATGGACACGGCTCTTTCTATGGTACGTCGTCTCCTCAGATCTCTCCACATTATGGAAATTGATGAAGAGAAGAATCAGATTAAGTTTTTCTTTGTAGATGGGTTCAGCATGTTCAGAGCCGATAGGAATCACATACACCATCGACTTCTTCAAATGGGGTTGACTCAGAGAAAAGCAGTCATCTTGCTTTACGCTATTTCCTTGGTTCTTGGAGCGCTGGCTTTTTCCTCCGTCTACTTCAAGAATATCAACTACGCCCTTTTCCTGACAACAATCGGCATCGCCTCCTATATTGGGGTGAGAAAATTAGGGTATAGTGAGATTCAGATTCTGAGAAACGGAGCCCTTCTTCCCTTATTCGATGCACCCGTAGTCAATATCAGGATTCTTAGATTCTTTGTGGATATGGCTTTCATTGCGCTCTCTTATTACCTGGCCTTTCTTCTTAGGTTTGAAGGAACGTTCGAGCCATCGATTAAGGAATACTACCTCATGACGATTCCTTTAGTCTTAACTATTAAAATGGGAATCTTCTATTTGAGCGGCCTCTACAAGGGAGCTTGGCGTTACACGAGTGTGAGTGACGTCGTCAAAATGCTGAAGGCTGTGGCGTTGGGCTGTTTTGTATCGGCGTTGGTTGTTTGGGCCATTCCAGGGTACGGTGTCATCAGCCTTTCTGTGCTCGTCATCGATTTTAACATTCTCTTCTTTATGGTAACAGGAGCGAGGACTTCCTTTCGTATTTTGGAACATTTTCATATCTCAGATAATCATGATGGAAGAAAGGTCTTGATCTTCGGAGTGGATAAGAGCAGCCTCCAAGCACTTAATGAATTTATCAATAATCCACGTTTGGGACTGAGTCCCGTTGGTTTCATCGATGAGGATGAAAGAAATAGGGGGAAACAGGTTAGCGGCTACCCAATCCTCGGGACTCTCGATTCAATAGAGAACATCCTTAAGAACAATTCTATCTCCGAGGTGATTGTCACCGGCAAAAATCTCTCTGAAGGGAAAATCGAGCGTCTATCTCAAATCTGTAACGACCATCACATTTCTCTTCGACGCTTCCAGACCCATCTCGAAGAAATCCCTTATAATGGCCAGACTCCTTAGAAGGCTTACATAGGCAAAGTGGGAATGCTAATTTCTGTGAAACTTTAAAAAGGGGAAAATTATGAATATTTTGACTCATTGCTATCTTAAAAGACAGATTTTGTGACTCGGGAGATTGCTAACGTGACAATCATCGCGCCCATTAGAATGGTGCTTGCTTTTGTGAGATAATTGGGTTTATGATCATTTCAATGGATAAGAAAAAGGCCACAGAATTAGATCGATTGTTGGGAATGGTTAAGCAAGATAAAGAATTGCTGGCCGTCATTATCTTCGGTAGTGCGGCTCGCGATGAAAAAGTCCTCTTATCAGATGTAGACATATGTCTTGTAATTACGTCCCAACCCAAGTCCTTTGAACTCACATCACTATCTCATAAACGTTTGGAATATATGAAGGATAATTCCCTCGATGTACGGATCTTCCAGCAACTGCCTCTCTATATTCGCGTAAGGGTGTTGAAAGAAGGCCGTATCTTATTTGTTCGGAATGAAAACAAACTCTATGAATTGGCCTTTCGGACTGCCCAAGCTTTCGAAGATTTTAAGCACATCTACTACGGGTATCTTAAGGAGGTAGCACTTGCTGGATAAGGAGCGCGTGCTTTCCAAAATCGATCAAACTGAGGGGTATCTTAGGGGAATATTGGAAGCCATAAGAAATCAAAATTGATGTCTCTATCCTATATATAATACCATTTGACTTTCAACTCACGGACCTCACCTTCGAAGAGTTTCATCTTAAAATTCGTTGTAATAGGGCAGGGCAATTACCTCACCTAGTGATCGATGAAAATTGATAATCCCCTCTATCCCCCCTTTAGCAGAGGGGGGGGTGGGGGGATTTGGAAAATATTTTCTGATTAGTATGGGAGGAAGATATGAATATTCTGACTAGATACTACGCCAAAGATGCTGACTTGGTGACTCGATGCGTTGCCGGTGAAACGATCATTGTCCCTATTAAGAACAAAGTAGGTGATCTTGATTCAATATACACTTTGAATGAGGTGGGGAGCACGATCTGGGAGCTTATTGATGGGAAAAACAGCATTGCCCAAATAGT
>Ga0299912_10001558_pt1 | contig 18491 bp, 15 predicted proteins | sample RVTome_2_FD_207667 | JGI IMG/M metagenome (GOLD analysis project Ga0299912, IMG submission 207667) | Soil microbial communities from uranium-contaminated site in the Upper Colorado River Basin, Wyoming, United States - RVT95D214 (version 2) ... | reverse complement strand
GAAGTTGCGGGCGCTTTCGGCATCGCGATCCTTCAGTGCGCGCACGATATTACGGTGCTCGTCCTGATACAGGAGGCGGCGGTCGGGCGTGACGATGCGGTCCTTGAGCTTGCCCCATTCCGCCTGCTGGCGCACCGCGGTCATCATGTCGAGCACGCGGATCACGAAACGATTATGGGTCGCGGTGGCGAGCGCCTCGTGCAGCGCCGCGTCCCACAGCTCGAATTCGTCGAGCGTGGCGGCGCGCTCCGCCTTGTCCAGGCACACTTCCATGCGCTCGAAATCGGCCGGGGTGGCGTTGGTCGCGATCAGCTCGGCGAGCGCCGGCTCGATGCGCAGGCGCGCTTCCATCAGTTCCGCGGGGCTGGTATGCGATACGCTGTCGAAAGGGAAGTCGCCGTTGGCGGCCCCGGCATGGCCGGAGAGGAACGTTCCGCGGCCGACGTGGCGGGTGATGGAGCCCTCGGCTTCGAGCTGGGCCAGCGTTCTGCGCACGGCATTGCGCGGCACCGCAAAGCGCTTCGACAGCTCGCGTTCCGTCGGCAGCTTGGCGCCGGGCGCCAGCGTGCCGTCCGCCGCGGCGTTGATGATGAACTCGCGGACGTGCTGCGCGCTTTCGCGCGATTGCATGCGGTTGCCGGCTGTGGTCACTTTTTTCGTTTCCTGTGCCTGATCCGAAAAGCGGCGGTGAAAACTGCTTACAATAACCAGTTTAGCGCATTGTTCCTAAACAAACCAATAAGGTCAATTGGTTTATTCACGATCTTAGGGCGAGAGTGCGTGCCCGACGAAGCGTTCGTTCCGACTCTCCTCTGTAACCATGCTGCAATGCAGCGTGTTTCCGGGAATAAACCAATGTCGGCCATTTAAGAACCAATACAGAAATTTATTGACAATTGGTCTGACGCTGCATAGCATGGAAAAAGTACAGCGCGCCGGGAAAACTCCGTGATTACAGCGGCTATGGCGCAGTCGTTCAATGCTGTTTCTGCTGATTCCTGGAGAAGTTCTGTGTCGCAGCGGGGATTGTTGCCTTTTCGTTTTTTTTCCACGTGGTTTCGGCCTGGTTTGACGGAGCCGGCACCGCAACTTCAGCCGGTAAGACTTGCGCTTATTTCCGAAGGCTGGCCGACCTGGCCGCTCTATGTGGCCCAGGAAAAACGGCTGTTTGAAAAGGAAGGCGTCAATGTCGACGTGACGCTGACGGGTTCGTCCGTGATGCAGCTCGAGAAGCTGATCCGGGGCGAGTTCGATATCGGGTTTCAGCAATCCGACCACGTCGTGCGCGGTGTCGAGGGCGGTGCCGATCTCTTTATATTCATGGCGCAGGGACACGCCCCCGACCTGTCGCTGGTGGCCGCTCCGGGCATCGGGACTTTTGCCGACCTCAAAGACAAGGTGATCGCGGTGGACGGCGCGCGCACTGGTTACGCGCTATTGTTGCGAAAACTCCTGAACGGCAACGGATTGAAGGACGGCGATTTCACATTCATGGAAATCGGCGGCTCGCAGGAACGGTTCGAAGCGCTCAAGGGCGGCGCGGCCAGCGCCAGCCTGCTTAACGCGCCGTTTGACCGCAATTTGTTCGCCGCGGGCTTCGGCAGTCTCGGTACCATCAACGGCTTCTTCCCGGCGTATCCCGGCTCGATCGCCGCGACACGGCACTCGTGGGCGCAGCGCAATGAAAAACAACTGGTCGCGTTCATCCGTGCTTTCAACGCCGGCTACGCGTGGCTGCAAGATCCCGGCAACAAGGCCGAAGCGATCCGGATGCTGCCGGCGCGCCTCGGTGTCGATCCCGAGGCCGCGGCAAAGGCGTTCGAGCGGTTTGCCAAGCGGCCGCAACCGCAAATCACCCCCGAGGGACTGCAGCAGGTCATCGATGTGGTGTGGGATGCGGAAGGCTTCCAATTGCCCAAAGGCGCCCCCGGTAAGTATCTGGATTTGTCGTATCAGCGGCTGGCGGCGCAGGCGCGGTAAGGCAGCAAGAGCGTCTGACAAAGGGGATCGCTGAAATGGACAATACCCAGGCAGGTGGCCAGCCGGTGCGCAAGCCGGATTCGCTGGTGCAGTCGGCGGTCCAGCACTGGGCGCCGCGCTTCGTCGCCAACGGCATCGCGCTCACCGATTTTCAGGAAGTGTCCGGAAGCGTCGGGCGCTGGGAAGAATGGTGCGCCGCCTGGTGCAAGCGCGCCGCGCTGCACGAAGCGCTGGGTCGCAAAGCGCTCGCCGACGGCTTCAGGCTTTCGGCAGGCGAGCACCTGACGCGCGCCGCGGCGTGCTATCACTTCGCGAAGTTCGTGTTTGTCGTCGATTACGGGCAGATGCGCGCCGCGCACATGAAAGCGGTCGAGTGCCGCACCCTGGCGCTGCCCCATTTACAGCCCTCCGGCGAGCGCGTGATGATTCCCTATGACGGCGGACACCTCGTGGGCATACTTCGTAAACCGGCGGGCGTCGTTAGACCGCCGGTTGTGGTGATGTGCATGGGGCTGGATTCGGCGAAAGAGGAAATGGATGCCTACGAAAACGCGTTTCTGGCGCGCGGCATGGCCACGCTGTCGTTCGACGGTCCGGGGCAGGGCGAAGCGGAGTACGCGTTGCCGATTCGTGGCGATTACGAAACGCCGGTGAAGGCGGTGGTCGACTGGGTGGAGGCGCGCGCCGATGTCGACGCCGCACGCATCGGGCTGTGGGGGGTGTCGCTCGGCGGCTATTACGCGCCGCGCGCGGCGGCTTTCGAGAAGCGCCTCAAGGCATGCATCGCGCTGTCCGGTCCCTATGATCTTGCCGACGATTGGGAGGGTTTGCCGGAACTGACCCGCGACACCTTCCGCGTGCGCTCGAAATGCAAGACACAGGAAGAAGCGCGCAGGCACGCCGCCACGCTCAGCCTCAAGGGCGTCGCGGAAAAGATCACCTGCCCGCTGTTCGTGGTTGCCGGGAAACAGGACCGCATCGTGCCGTGGCAGGATGCCGAGCGCCTGACGCGCGAGGCCAGAGGGCCGGTCGAGTTCCTGCTGATCGAGGACGGCAACCACGTCGCCAACAACCGCGCCTACAAGTACCGCCTGCAGTCGGCGGACTGGATGGCGCAGCAACTGGGGCTGCCCAAGCGTTGATGTGTGGATAACTGAAAACAAGGGGACAGGCATGAATTCAATGAAGAATATCGTCACCGCGGCCTGTGCCGTGATCGTGGGCTGCGCGTTGCCGTTCGCCGCAGGAGCGGCACAGCAGCAGAAATACCCGAGCAAGCCGATCCGCATGGTGGTGCCGTTCCCGCCGGGCGCGGCGAGCGATTTTCTGGGGCGGACGGTGGGGCAGAAACTGGGAGAGGCCTACGGCCAGCAGGTGGTGATCGACAACCGGCCGGGCGCCGGCGGGCTGATCGGCAGCCAGATCGTCGCCAAGGCGGCGCCCGACGGCTACACGGTGGCGATCATCGGCCAGCCGCATCTTTCCAACGTGCTGATCCGCGAGCAGAAGCCGTACGATCCGCTCAAGGATTTCACGGCCGTGACGCTGGTCGCAGCGCTTCCCAACGTGGTGGTGATCGGCAACGGCGTGCCGGTGAAGAACGTCAACGAACTGATCGCGCTCGCCAAGGCCAAGCCGGGAACGCTCAATTTCGGTTCCGCCGGCGTCGGCAGTTCTTCGCATCTGGCGGCGGCGATGTTCGTGTCGGCCGCAGGCATCCAGGCCGTGCACGTGCCGTTCAAGACGCTGGCCGACATTTTCGGCGAAATGCTAGCCGGACGCGTGCATTTTTATATTTTCCCGCTGCCCGCGGTCATGCCGATGCTGAAAGAAGGCAGGCTCAAGGCCATCGCGGTGGCCACGCCCAAACGTTCGGTTGCGCTGCCCGATGTGCCGACGACCGCCGAGTCCGGATTCCCGCAATACCAGTCCGAGTCGTGGTTCGGCATCATCGCGCCGGCCGGCATGCCCAGGCATTTCGTCGCCAAGCTCAATGGCGACATCGTGAAAATTCTCAAAGAGGCCGATACCCGCGAACGGTTCGAGAAGCAGGGTGCGGAAGCGGCCTACGGCACGCCCGAGCAGTTCCAGAAAATGCAGGCCGACGAGTACAGCCGGCTGGCGAAGCTGATCAAGGAAATCGGCATGAAGCCGCTGTAGAAAACTGGTGACTGGTGACTGGTGACTGGTGATTAGAGTTTGTCTTAAAAACAAGCAATGATTTTCTCTGTGGCCGAAGTTTTTTCAACAAAGCATGGACACGATAGTGACCAAAGACAAACGCATCGAAATCGCGATCCGCAACTGGGCGCCGCGCTTTGTGGCAAGCGGCGTGCCGCTCACCGATTTTCAGGAAGTGACGGCGGGCATTGCGCACTGGGACGAGTGGTGCGCGGCGTGGGCCAAGCGCGCCGCGATCCACGAGGAGCTCGCGCGCAAGGCGCTGGCCGACGGCTTCAGGCTGTCGGCGGGCGAGCATTTCACGCGCGCCGCGCTGTGCTACCACTTCGGCAAGTTCATGTTCGTGCACAAGTACGAAGAAATGCGGGCTGCGCACATGAAGGTGGTCGAATGCCGCAACCTGGCGCTGCCGCTCATAGCTCCGCCCGGAGAGCGTGTAAAAATACCATTTGAAAACAATGTGTTATATGGAATCCTGCGCCGGCCCGCCGGCGCTGCGAAAGCGCCCGTGGTAGTGATGTGCGTGGGGCTCGATTCGACCAAGGAAGAACTCGACGTCTACGAGAACATCTTCCTCGCGCGCGGCATGGCGACGCTGGTGTTCGACGGGCCGGGGCAGGGCGAGGCCGAGTACGACATTCCGATCCGCGGCGACTACGAGGCGCCGGTGAAGGCCGTGATCGATTACATCGAAACGCGCAACGATCTGGACCGCGACCGGGTCGGCATCATGGGCGTGTCGCTCGGCGGCTATTACTCGGCGCGCGCGGCGGCATTCGAAAAACGCATCAAGGCCTGCCTGTCGTTCTCGGGGCCGTACAGCTGGGTGGAGATTTTCGACGCCCGCAACGAACTGTCGCGCGACGCGTTCCGCGTGCGCTCGCACTGCAAGACCATGGAAGAGGCGCGCGAGATCGCCAGGACGCTGACGCTGCAGGGCGTGGCAAAGAACATCACCTGCCCGATCTACATTGTCGGCGGGGAACTCGACAACCTGACGCCGCCCGCCAATGCCGAGCGCATCGCGGCCGAAGTCTCCGGCCCCAAGGTGCTCGATATCGTGAAAGGCGGCAACCATGTCGTGAACAATCGCCGCTATATGTATCAGACGCAGGCCGCGGACTGGATGGCGCAGCGTTTGGGCCTGCCCAAATGCTGAAAAGGAAAGTGCGTATCAAAAACTTTTCATGATTTGCTTTTTGGGCGATATATGAAACTACGCAGACTGGGCAGAAACGGTCCCGCCGTATCCGCGATCGGCCTCGGCATGGGCAGCACCACGACCGACTTCGGCGAGCGCGACGACGAGGTCAATATCGCGACCATGCAGCGCGCAATCGACCTCGGCGTGACTTTCTTCGACACCGCGGACCGCTACTGGAACGGCCGGCATGAGCGCCTGCTCGGCCAGGCGGTCAAGGGACGGCGCGACCGGGTCGTGATCGCCTCGAAGTTCGGCAATTTCGATCTGCCGGGCGGAAAAAAAGGCTACAACGGCCGCCCCGATTACGTGCCGCAGGCCTGCGATGCCAGCCTGAAGCGCCTCGGCACGGATTACATCGATCTTTATTACCTGCATCGCATCGATCCCGACGTGCCGGTCGAGGACACGGTGGGCGCGATGGCGGAACTGGTGCGGGCCGGCAAGGTGCGCTATCTGGGACTGTGCGAGGCGCCGCCGGCCGAACTCGAGCGCGCCTGCAAAGTGCATGCTATCACCGCGGTGCAGACCGAATACTCGCTGTGGGCGCGCGATGTCGAGCCGGAAGCGCTGCCGGCGTGCCGCAGGCTCGGCATCGGTTTCGTGCCGTACTCGCCGCTCGGGCGCGGACTGCTGACCGGCACGGTGAAAAGCATCGACGACATTGCGCCGCACGACATCCGGCGCAAGCAGCCGCGTTTCCAGCCGGGCAATCTCGAGCGCAATCTTGAATTGGTGAAATCGGTGGAGCAGGTTGCCGCCGCGCGCGGCGTCACCACGGCGCAGGTGGCCCTGGCATGGGTGCTGGCGCAGGGCGAGGACATCGTGCCCATACCCGGCACCAAGCAGCAGAAATATCTGGAGCAGAACGTGGCGGCGGTCGATCTGCGGCTCGATCAGGGCGAAATCGATCTGCTGTCGGACGTATTCAAACCCGGCGCGCGGGCGGGCGACCGTTACGCGCCCGGGTATTTCAAAACGCTGGGAGCGTAGACATGTTTTACGGGATTTCTTTATATTTATTCCGGTGTTTATCCTGAATAATCCTGTAAATCCCGTCCATTTGTATTTAGTGAATCAAGCTGGAGAAGAGCATGGCACGCAAACCGAAGAAAGCCGAACCTAAAGTCATCAAGGCGTCGGGCATCGACCCCAAGCGCGGTGTTCGTTCAGGCCCCGACGGGCTGTACGATCCCGCCAACCCCGGCCATCGCTGGGACCGGCCGCTGCAGGCGCCGGGCCGCATGCAGGTTGATTTCGAGGAGCGCGTCGATTTTCGGCGCCTGCACGAGTATCGTCTCGCGCGCACGCGCAACGCGCTCGCCAAGTCCAGGCTGGGCGCGCTGCTGGTGTTCGACCAGGTCAACATGCGCTACATCTCGAGCACGGTGATCGGCGAGTGGGCGCGCGACAAGCTGACGCGCTGGACCCTGCTCACCGGCAACGGCGAGCCGTACGTGTGGGACTTCGGTTCCGCTGCGCGTCATCACAGGATCTACGCGCCGTGGCTGCCGAAAAACCACTGCCTCGCCGGCAACGTCGGCCTGCGCGGCGCGGTCTCGCCGCGGGTCGGATTGTTTGAAGATGCGGCGAAGGAAATCAAGGACATCCTGGTGCAGGAGGGGGTCGCGGACATGCCGCTGGGCGTGGACGTCGTCGAGCCGCCTTTCCTGTTCGCGCTGCAGAAGCTCGGCATCAAGGTGCAGGATGGCCAGCAGGTGATGCTGGACGCGCGCGAGGTCAAGAGCCACGATGAGATCACGCTGCTCAACATGGCGGCGGCGATGGGCGACGGCGTCTACCAGGACATCTTCGAGGCGCTCAAGCCCGGCGTGCGCGAAAGCGAAATCGTGGCGCTGGCGACCAAGCGGCTCTACGAGATGGGCTCGGATTGCGTCGAAGCCATCAACGCGATCGCCGGCGAACGCTGCAGCCCGCATCCGCACAATTTCACCGACCGCCTGATACGCCCGGGCGACCAGGCGTATTTCGACATCATCCAGTCCTATATGGGCTACAAGACCTGCTACTACCGGACCTTCACGGTGGGCTCGGCGACGGCGGCGCAGCACGACGCCTACCGCAAGGCGCGCGAATGGATGGACAGCGCGATCGATTCGCTCAAGCCGGGCGTCAGCACCGACCGGGTGGTGCAGGCTTTTCCCAAGGCCCAGGAGATCGGTTTCGAGAGCGAGATGGCGGCCTTCGGCCTCAATTTCTGCCACGGCCTGGGGCTGGGACTGCACGAGCGGCCGTTGATCTCGCGGCTCAATTCGTTCAAGGACCCGTACGAACTGAAAGTGGGAATGGTGTTTGCGGTGGAAACATTCTGTCCCGCCAAGGACGGCGTGTCCGCAGCCCGCATCGAGGAAGAGGTGGTGCTCACGCCCACAGGCGCGAAAGTCATCACGCTGTTCCCGGCGCAGGAACTGCCGATTGCGAACAAGTACTGACATTTTGAACCGCCAAGACGCCAAGACGCCAAGGAAACAAACCAAGATGGCAGATTCCTATAATCGTTATTTCCCGCATCTGCAGTAATTTTGCACTGTTTAATTACTGTTTTTCCTTGTTCTGGTTTTTCTTGGCGCCTTGGCGTCTTGGCGGTAAATGATTTTGATTTTTGGAGTTAACGTGGATACAAACGTGAAACGCAAGAAAAAGGAAGTGCCCGACAACGACATCGGGCAGGAGACGCGGCTCGAGCTCTACCGCATGCAGGTCGATCTGCGCTACTGCGAAAAGCGCGCCTATGATCTGTTCCTGCAGAACCTGATCAAGGGCACCAGCCATCTGTCGCTGGGCCAGGAGGCGATCGCGGCGGGCTTCGGTGTGGCGATGCGCCCCGACGACTGGACGTTCTGCACCTATCGCGGCCATGCGCACACGCTGGCGCGCGGCGCTTCGATGACGGGCGTGCTCGGCGAACTGATGGGACGCCAGTGCGGCCTGCTGGGCGGCAAAGGCGGCTCGATGCATCTGACCGACGTCGCGAAAGGCGCGATGGGCTCGTATGCGATCATCGGCGCGCACCTGCCGGTGGCGGCCGGCGCCGCGTGGTCGGCGCAGTACCGCGGCACCGAGCAGGTCGCGGTGTGCTTCTTCGGCGACGGCACCACCAATATCGGTGCCTTTCACGAGGCGCTCAATTTCTCCGCGGTATGGAAATTGCCCGTGATTTTCGTGTGCGAGAACAATCTCTACATGGAATACACCGCGATCCATACCGTGACCGCGGTGGATCATCCCGCGGCCGACCGCGCCGCCGCCTATGGTCTGGAATCGATCATTGTCGACGGCAACGACGCCGACGCGGTTTATCTCACTGCGATGAAATACATCGAACGCGCGCGCAAAGGCGGCGGGCCGGCGCTGATCGAAGCCAAGACCTACCGCCACAGCGGGCATTCGCGCGCCGACCCCGGCAAGTACCGGCCTGAAGGCGAGCTCGACAAATGGCTGGAGCGCGACCCGATCAAGATGTACCGCGAGCGCCTGCTCAAGCACGGCTTTGCGGCGGCCACGCTCGACGACATCGAAGCCGAGTCGATGCGCCAGGTCGACGCCGCGACCGCGACGGCCAAGGCTTCGCCGACGCCGTCGATCGATGACATAGAAAAGAACGTATGGGCAGACGGAGGTTCAGCATGGCGGAATTGACTTATCGCGACGCGGTTGCGGCCGGCATCGCGCAGGAAATGGAGCGCGACGAGCGCGTGGTGTTCCTGGGCGAAGACGTGGCGGCGGCCGGCGGCGTGTTCAAGGCGACCGTCGGGCTGCTCGAGAAATTCGGACCCCGGCGCGTGCGCGACACCCCGATCTCCGAGCAGGCGATCCTGGGCGCGGCCATGGGCGCGGCGATGACGGGCCTGAGGCCTATCGCCGAGATCATGTTTTCGGATTTTCTGGCGGTATGCTGGGACCTTGTTGCCAACGAGATCGCCAAGACGCGCTACATGACCAATGGCCAGATCACGCTGCCGCTGGTGATCCGCACGGCCAACGGCTCGGGTTCGCGCTTCGGCGCGCAGCACTCGCAGGCAGTCGAGAACTGGGCGATGGCGGTGCCGGGGCTCAAGGTGGTGGCGCCGGCCTTTCCCGCGGACGTGAAGGGGTTGCTCGCGGCAGCCGTGCGCGATCCCGATCCGGTGCTGTTTTTTGAGCAGAAATCGCTTTATTCGATGAAGGGCGAGGTTCCCGACGGCGAGTACGTCGACGAACTCGGCAAGGCCAAGGTGCTGCGCCGGGGCAAGGACTGCACCATCGTCGCGCTGGCGTCCATGGTGCATCGTTCGCTGGCTGCGGCCAGCTACCTGGAAAAAGAGCACGGCATTTCGTGCACCGTGGTCGATGTGCGCTCGCTGGTGCCGCTCGACACGCAGACCATACTTTCCGAGGTCGCAAGAACCGGGAGGCTGGTCACGGTCGAGGAGAATCCGCGGCTGTGCGGCTGGGGCGCGGAGATCGCCTCCATCGTCGCCGACGAATGCTTCTGGGACCTCGACGGCCCGATCGTGCGCATCACGACCCCGCACATTCCGCTGCCCTCGGCCGACGAACTCGAGGACAACACGATTCCTTCGGTCGAACGCATCGTGCGCGAGATCCGGGAAAAGATTGATTGAAGGCGCCGCTGAGCGCCAATGAAAATAAAAATAGACAGGATTTACAGGATTATCAGGATTGAATAAAAAACATTGAAGACTGACAGCCATATCAAGGAGGGGAACATGAAACGTTATTCTGGAGTTTTGCTGGTATTCTGCCTCACATTGTTTTCGGCGGCTGTCCAGGCCGCCGGGGATGCCGACACCGTTCTGGTGAACGGCAAAATCGTGACGGTCGACGACCGTTTCACCATCGCGCAGGCGGTGGCGATCAAGGACGGCCGCATTGTCGGCGTCGGCAAGAGCGACGCCATTCGCAAGCAAGCGGGCAAGGACGCCAAGGTCATCGATCTCAAGGGAAAGACGGTGATCCCTGGGCTGATCGACAATCATGCCCACTTCGTGCGCGTGGCCGAGAAGTGGCACTGGGAGATGCGTCTTGACACCATCACGTCGCGCAAGCAGGTGGTGAAGATGATTGCCGACCGCGTCAAAGCCGCCAAGCCCGGCGAATGGATCGTGGCCCTGGGCGGCTGGTCCGAGGACCAGTTCACCGATGACCCGCGCGGATTTCCGCTGGCGGAGCTCGACAAGCTGGCGCCGGACAATCCCGTTGCGCTGCAGGCGGTGTACCGCCAGACCTATCTCAATTCGGCGGCGATAGCGGCGATGAAAATCGACGAGAAAACGCCTGACCCGCGCGGCGGCAAGATCGAAAGGGACGCGGGCGGCAAGCCGACCGGCCTGGTGACCGGTCCCGGAGGCGTGGCTTTCGTCGCGGCCAAGGTGCCGCTGGCGGAAAAACAGCAGTGGCTGGACAATGCGCGCAAGGTAGCGGCCAACCTCAACTCCATGGGCATGACGACGTGGATGGATGCAGGCGGCCGCGGCATGAGCGATGCGCATTACGAACCCTACAAGCAGCTCGCCGACAGCGGCCAGCTCACGATCCGCGCGTTCTGGACCGTGATCCGCCAGCCCAACACCCCCGAGCAGGTGGACAAGGTGGTGGCTGAAATCCCGAGCCTGAAGCCGTTCCAGGGGACCGATTATTTCAACAACGTGGGCTACGGCGAGTCGGTATACGGGCCGGTCAGCACGGCACTGCTGAGAAAAAGCGGCAATACCAAGCCGGAAGACATTGCGCAGTGGGGGCGTATCGTGGAAGCGCTCGCCAAGCACGGCATCTACGACAACGCGCATGTGGAGATGGAAAACTCGATTGATGCTTTCCTCACGCTGTACGAGGAGACCAGCAAGAAATACCCGATCAAGGGACTGCGCTGGTCGTTTTCCCATCTCGACCAGGTGACCGCTCCCCAGATCGACCGCATGAAGCAGCTGGGCATGAGCGCGCAGATCCACAGCCGTCCGCTGATCCAGGGCGTGCTGATGCACCGGGTGCACGGCGACCGCGCCTGGGACATGCCGCCCATGCGGCTCATCCAGGACAGCGGCATTCGCTGGGGCCTGGGTTCGGACGCGACTGCGGTGACCCCGTCCAACCCCTTCTACACGCTGTGGTTTGCGGTGACCGGCAAGATGGTTGGCGGCCACAAGGTCAACCGTCAGAGCATCACGCGCGAGGAAGCGCTGATTGCCCATACGCGCAACAACGCCTCCATCGTGTTCCAGGAAAGCAACCTCGGTTCGATCCAGAACGGCAAGTATGCCGACCTGCTGGTACTGGACCGCGACTATCTGAAAGTACCGGCGGACCAGATCAAGGACATCAAGCCGCTTATGACCATGGTCGGCGGCAAGGTCGTTTATGAAGCAAGAAAGGCAGGAAAATCTTAAACCGCAAAGGACGCAGAGGACGCCAAGGAAAAACAAAAGACATGATCATGACGTTAATGCGTCATCCGTGTTCTTTATCAGCGTTTTGGTTTTAGCTTGTGTTGAAAAGCCCTGACCATGCTTGGGTATACAAATTCTGTATTGTTTCCTTTGCGTCCTTGGCGTCCTTGGCGGTGAAATGTTTCGATCTTTTAAGGGTTAGATAGATGGATGTAATCATGCCGCAACTCGGCGAGACCGTGACCGAGGGAGTCGTTACCAGGTGGTACAAGAAGGTCGGTGACGCCATCAAGGCGGACGAGACGCTGTTTGATGTCGAAACCGACAAGGTCAGCACCGAGATTCCGGCGCCGGTCTCCGGCGTGATTTCGGAAATCCTGATTGAGGAGGGCGTGACGGCCAAGGTCGGCGTCCGGCTCGCGGTGATCCGGGAGAGCGGGCAGGCGGCGCAATCTTTGGGCCCGGCACCGGTTGCCCCGGCGACGATTTCGCGGGAACCAACAAGTGGGGCGCCGCCTGAACGAAAAACCGGTCTGGACGCCGCGGGCCGGCTATCTCCCGTTGTGAGAAAGCTCATTGCCGAACACGGTCTCGATCCCGGCCGGATCCCCGGCAGCGGGCGCGATGGACGCATCACGCGGGATGACGTGACTGCGTTCATTGCCGGCGCTGCGAAATCCGCCGTGGCTTCGGCACCGGCCGCGCCTGCGCCGGCAGCAGTCGATGCAACTGCGGCGAGCACAACCGTGCCGCTTGGCAGCGTGCGCAAACGCGTGGCCGAAAACATGGTCAAGTCGTGGACCACGGCGCCGCACGTGCTGCAGGTGGTGGAAGCGGATTTCAACGGTGTCGGGCTGGCGCGGCGGGCAGCGGGTGAGCAATGGAAACAGCGTGAAGGATTTTCGCTGACCTATCTGCCGTTCATCGTGCGCGCGGTGTCGATCGCGCTCGCGAAATATCCGCGGTTGAACGCGACGTTCAATGGCGACAGCCTCACGCTGCACCGGCGCATCAATATCGGCATTGCGGTGGACCTCGGTTCCGAGGGCCTGGTGGTGCCCGTAATCAAGGACGTGCCGGATAAGTCGCTTCCACATATATCGCGTGAAATCAATGAGTTATCAAATCGTGCGCGCGCCGGAAAACTCAAGCCCGACGAACTGGCCGGGGGCACTTACACCATCACCAACAATGGCGCGTTCGGCACCGTGATCACGGCGCCCATCATCAACCAGCCGCAGGTCGCCATTCTTTCCACTGATGCCATACGCAAGAAACCGGTCGTCATCGAGGCGCCGGAGGGCGACAGTATCGCGATCCGGCCGATCGGCGTGCTGGCGCAGAGCTTCGATCACCGCGCCATCGACGGCGCCTACTCGGCTGCGTTCCTGCGCGAAGTGAAGACGATCATCGAATCCCGCGATTGGATACAAGCCCTGTCGAGCTGACCGCCGCCGGAGACACCAGCTATGGAACCCAGGGCAAAGGTCAAACCACTCGCCGGCAAGCAGCTCCTGTGCACGGCGCGCAACCGCGCGCTCATCACCGACCGCCCGGCAGAGAGCGGCGGCACCGACATCGGGTACACCTCGGGCGAGCTGCTGCTGCTCGCGATCGGCTCGTGCGCGACCGGGGGCCTGCGCAATTTTTTCGAGGCGAAAGGGTTGCCGTCACAGGACATAGTCACCGAGGTTTTCTTCGAGCCGGCTGCCCCCGGCGAGCGTGACCGCATCGTGATCGAGATCGATCTGGGCGAAGATCGGCTGCACGCCGGCGCCGATGCGATCAAGGCGGCGGCAACCAGCGGCCGGGTCGTGAGCCGGGTCAAGCTCGGCTCGGAGATCGACGTGAGGTTTGCCGGACGCTGAACCTGGGGCGTATGGTTTTTTTCAAACGACGTAATCAGGAGAGATGCAGATGACGGCACCGCAACAGAGCGCGCTGGTAGACCCGGCGTGGCTCGAGGCACACCGCGATGATCCCAAGGTCAGGCTGATCGAGATCGCCGGCATGAACCAGGACCAGATGCAGGCGTACAAGGCAGGCCACGTGCCGGGCGCAGTGTGCTGGCCGTGGAAACAGGCGCTGTGGGACGAATACAAGCGCGATTTCCCGGCGCCCGATGATTTCGCGCGCCGGCTCGGCGCGGCCGGCATCGGCAACGACACCGCGGTCGTTTTCTACGGGGAGGGCGTGCAGTTCGGCGTCTACGCCTGGTGGACGCTCAAGTATTGCGGCCACGACCAGGTTTTCCTGCTCAATGGCGCGCGCGACCTCTGGGCGAACGAAGGCCGGCCGCTCACCACTGAGGTGCCGCCGCCCGCCCAGCCCGTGCAGTACCGGCCGGTCGCGCGCAACGAGAGCATGCGCATCGGCTACCAGGAGGTGCTGGCCGGGCTTGGCAAACCGGAACCCGTGCTGCTCGACGGGCGCACGCCGGAGGAATACAGCGGCGAGCGCGTCAACGGGCCCGGCGGCCCGGATCATGGTGCATTGCGCTACGGGCGCATCCCGGGAGCCAAACATCTTTATTTCGAAGAGCTGCTGAACCCGGACAGGAGCTTCAAGCCGGTCGCGGAATTGCGCCGCCTGGTGGAAGCGCGCGGCGCCACCGCCGACAAGAACGTGGTGACCTATTGCCGCATGAGTCACCGCGCGACCCTGCTTTATTTCGCGCTGACGCAGCTCCTCGGCTACCGCAAAGTCAGGATCTATGACGGCTCGTGGACGGAGTGGGGCAACCTGGTGGGCGTGCCGGTGGAGCGATGAACGATGAACGATGAAAGATGAATGATTAATGATGAACGGAGAAAAGACATGGCAGGACAGAACATGAAAGCGCACCGGCTCGGCTGGATCGGCATAGGGCGCATGGGTTACGCGATGGCCGAGCGGCTGGCCAAGGCCGGCTGCGATATTTCGGTCTGGAACCGCACGAAGTCGAAAGCCGAGCCGCTGGCGAAAAGCGGCGCCAAGGTCGTCGATGCGCTCACCGATCTCGCGGGCTGCGATATCGTGTTCACCATGGTGTCGACCGGCAAGGACGTGAAGGAAGTGCTGTTCGGGCCCAACGGTGTGATGTCGAAAGGCAAGGCGCCGAAGATCGTGGTCGACAGCACCTCGATTTCTCTCGAGGAATCAGCGGAGATCCGGGACAAGCTCGCCAAGCAGAATATCAAGTTTCTGTCCGCGCCGGTGTCGGGCAATGCCAAGGTGATCAAGGCCGGCAAGCTCACCGTGGTCGCATCCGGCCCGAAAGACGCCTTCGACGCGGTCGCGCCTTATCTCGAAGCAATCGGCCAAGGCGTGTCCTACGTCGGCGACGGCGAACTCTCGCGCATCGCCAAGATCTGCCACAACGTGATGCTGGGCGTGGTGATCCAGAACCTGTGCGAGATCACCGTGCTGGCCGAGAAGGCCGGCATGCAGCGCCACGCCTTCCTCGACTTTCTCAACAAGAGCGTGATGGGCTCGATGTTCACGCGCTACAAGACGCCGGCGCTCAGCAATCTCGATTTTCATGTCACGTTCACGCCCGAGCTGCTGCGCAAGGACATCGATCTCGGGCTCAGCGCCGGCAGGCAGTTCGGCGTGCCGATGCCACTGACCTCGCTTACGCGCGATATGGTGCAGACCCTGATCGGCAATGGCTACGACCAGGATTTCTCGCAGCTGCTGCTGCTGCAGGCCAAGGCCTCGGGCATCGAGCTGAAGTCCGAGAACGTGCAGGTCGGCGACGGCCTCTCATGAGAAGCTGTGAATGCGTGAAGGGTGAATGTGTAATTTCCCCCGCCCGCTGTGCGGGTGCCCTCCCGATGGCGGGGGAGAGGGAGTTGTTTTTTCCCTTCACTCTTCACTCTTTACTCTTCACTGGCCGGGAGGCCCGAAATGGGTGATACTTATCCAGTAGTCAAAGTTGCCGCGGTGCAGGCGGCCTCGGTATTTCTCGATCGCGAAGGCTCCACCGAGAAAGCCTGCCGCCTGATCCGCGAAGCCGGCGGCAACGGCGCGCGCGTGATCGCGTTTCCGGAAAGTTTCATCCCCGCGCATCCGGTGTGGTACCACCATCATCCTGCGACCAGCGCGATCGCCAACAGGCTGGCGGTGGAGCTGTTCAAGAACTCGATCGAGATCCCGGGGCCGGAAACCGCAGCATTATGCGCCGCGGCGCGCGAGGCCAACGCTTATGTGGTGATCGGAGTGTGCGAGAAAATTCCGCAGACGCTCGGCACCATGTTCAATACCCAGCTCTACATCGGTGCCGATGGCGCAATCATCCGCAAGCATCAGAAAATCATGCCCACCGGCGGCGAACGGCTGGTGCATATGGGCGGATTCGGCGACACCTTCGGTGCATTTCCCACCGAGTTTGGCCCGATGAGCGGGTTGATTTGCGGCGAGAACTCCAATCCGCTGGCCGTGTTTGCGCTCACTGCAGAGGGCACGCGCATTCATACCATGAGCTGGCCCTGTTACTTGGGACGCGCCCCCCTTGGCAACCGCGTAGCGGTCGATTCCCAGGCGTTTGCCCAGATGAGCAAGGCCTTCGTGGTTTCCGCTTGTGGCGTGATCGACCAGGGGATGATCGACCGGCTCGAACTCGATGCCGGAGAAAAAAAGCTTCTGGGCGAGCCGGGCCGCTGTGGCGGCAGCGTGATCGTTGCGCCCAACAGCCGCATCATCGCCGGACCTCTGGGCGCGGAAGAAGGCATCCTGTACGCGGAGTGCGACATCGAGACAGGCATCCAGATGAAACTCAGGCATGATTTTGCCGGACACTACAACCGGCCGGATATTTTTCAGCTTCATGTCAATAACGCAAGGCCGCGCATTTACGACATCCACGGCACGCGGCAGCCGGAGACACTGCCTGATGCTCAAAGAGTCGCGCTTGAATCTCACCTCGGCCCCGGTAAACACGACGAGGCAGATCAGGCATGTGTGCTGCCATCGAAGATGAAAAAATTGGCTCAATAATCAAGCGCGTACGGCGATTCGGCGTTTAAGGAAAACATGCCATGGGCGATCAATATTCAGTAGTCAAGGTGGCGGCGGTTCAGGCCGCATCGGTATTCCTCGACCGTGAAGGCTCGACCGAGAAAGCCTGCCGCCTGATCCGCGAAGCGGGCAAGAACGGCGCGCGCATCATCGCGTTTCCCGAGGGCTTCATTCCGACGCACCCGGTGTGGTATCACCACCATGTGGCGACCAGCGCGATCGCCAACAAGCTGGCGGTGGAGCTGTTCAAGAATTCGGTGGAGATCCCCGGTCCGGAGATCGAGGCGCTGTGCGCGGCTGCGCGCGATGCCAATGCCTACGTCGTGATGGGCGTGTGCGAGAAGCTGCCGCAGACGCTCGGCACCATGTTCAACTCCCAGGTCTGGATAGGTCCCGACGGCACGCTGCTCGGCAAGCATCAGAAGATCATGCCCACCGTCGGCGAGCGGCTGGTGCACACGGGCGGCTTCGGCGATACTTTCGGCGCTTTCCAGACCGAGTTCGGCCCGGCGAGCGGCCTCATCTGCGGCGAGAATTCCAATCCGCTTGCGGTGTTCGCGCTCACCGCCGAGGGCACGCGCCTGCATGTCATGAGCTGGCCCAATCACTTTCCGACCAGCGGCGACCCCATGCGCAACCGCGTTGCCGTCGACTCCCAGGCCTTCGCGCAGATGAGCAAGGCCTGGGTGATCTCGGCGTGCGGCACGGTGGACGAGGACATGATCCGCAAGCTCGAAGTCGGCCCCGAGGGCGAGAAATTCCTGCGCAATCCGGACTGCTGCGGCGGCAGCGTGATCGTCGCGCCTAACAGCCGCGTCGTGGCGGGACCGATGGGGGCTGAGGAAGGCATCCTCTACGCGGAGTGCAATCTCGAGGTCGGCATCAACATGAAGCTGCGCCACGATTTCGCCGGCCACTACAACCGCCCGGACATTTTTCAGCTGCACATCAATCGCAGCGCGCCGCGCATTTACACCGTATACGGCAGCAACGAGGCGCCGGCGCTGGGCACGCCGGATGCGGTATCGCAGCTTCCGGGCGCGGCATCGCGGGCGCTGGAGGGAAGCGCTCACGGGAGCCTCATCGGCGAGCGCTCTGTGGAAAAACTGCCGGAGGCCGGCACCGCCGATCCACAGCAAGTGAAGCGAAAGTGAGTATGGGGGTAATCGACTGTCGCGGCAAAACGACTGCGGAAAACGGGCGGGCGATCATCGAGCGCTACAACGCCAGCGCGGCAGGCGCGTGTTTCGAGGCGCGCGTCGACGCCTGCGGTCCGGGGCTCAAAATATGGTTGCTTGAGGCCGGCGTGCGCCACCGCGTCTCGCCGTTGGCCGACGGCTCGTCGCGGATATTCATGGAGCGCGGCCTGTGTCCGGCCCAGGGTTCCGTTTCCGGTGTTCATCATGTGGTGAGCGGGAATGACGGCACGGTGTGGACCTGCGAGCGCGGCAGGCGCGCAGCGCGCATCGACGGCCATGCCAAACGCGTCGTCGCGAGCGGCGTGGTGGCGCACAAAGCCTCGCATCTGGCCATAGCCGGCGAGGGACGCATGCTTTTCATCGCGGACGCTGGAAACAATCAGATCGTGGCGGCGCGCGCTTCCGATCTCAAGGTCGAGCAGACCTGGCCGGCGCCGGGCATGCCGCATTTGCCGCTGGTGAACCAGGACGGCATCGTGTGCGTGACGGGAGCCGGCACCGGCACCTTGACCATTGCGCGGCTGC
>Ga0299912_10001557_pt1 | contig 18501 bp, 19 predicted proteins | sample RVTome_2_FD_207667 | JGI IMG/M metagenome (GOLD analysis project Ga0299912, IMG submission 207667) | Soil microbial communities from uranium-contaminated site in the Upper Colorado River Basin, Wyoming, United States - RVT95D214 (version 2) ... | reverse complement strand
GGCGTAGACCAGGAAGAGTGAGCCCCGCTCCTCCAGACCTGCGGCGCCGGCGAGGTAGGCCTCGGCAGCGACCCGATCCGAGAGCTCCGCCGAGTCCACCTTGACGGGAATGCTGACGAAGCTCTCCTTCATCCTGCTCCTCACCGGGACTCGCGAGCCTGGCTGCCGTCTCTCCAGGCTTCCCCGGATGCGCTCCCGGATCTCGCGGGGACGGGGTATATCTATACACTCTGGGACACGGTTTTCCGGTATGATCCCGGCTACAGGGACCGACTCCAGGGGACGGCCAGCCTCACCTACGAGACCGGAGCCGAGGTCATGGCGCCGGACCCCGAAGACGAGCGGAATGCCGCGTACGTGATCACCTGGATTCCAACGCTCGATTCGTCGGTGCCGCCGTTCACGATCCGCCTGGACGTGCGCCCACCGATCGCATCTATGAGTCAAGTCCCCGCAGCGGGTCCACCCGTCAGGGCGAGGCAGCTGCGTCCCTCGACCGCGTGATGGTGGCTCGGTTGCTCTTTGCCGCTCGGTTCTCCCCGCGGGAGGGCGGATCCAGCTCGAAGCCCGCCTCCGCGTACACCTCTGCCAGGCTGCTGGGCGAACGGCGAGCCGGTCGCTCGTGCTTTTGCAGCCGGCGGAGCTTCAGCCGGGTCCGTTCGGGCGCCGCGTAGCGGTACGGCTGCTGGGTGGTGAGGACATGCCAGACGACCACCACGAGCTTCCGGGCCAGCGCGGTCACGGCGACCTGGTGCCCCTTGCGACGGCGGATGCGGTGGTAGGTCGCGGCCATTGGAGAAGAGCTGCGAGCGATCGTATGCGCCGCCTCGATGGCAAGCCAGCGGGCGTTGCGCGAGCCAGCCTTGGTGATATGGCCGAAGCGGGGAGGCCCCACCGATTGACGGACGCTGGGCACCAGCCCGAAGTAGGCGGCCAGCTTCTGGGGGCTTGGGAAGCGGTCGATCGAGTCGGTGGCCGCCAGAAAGCCGATGGCGACGACCACATCGACCCCCGGGATGGTGACCAGGAGCTTTGCGTCGGGGTGGAGCCGCGCCTGCTCCAGCAGCACCCGGTCCAAGGCCTGGAGGTGCGCCTGAACCTCCCGCAGCAGCGCAGCCTGGTGGTCGAGCACCATCCGCTCGGCGGCGGGCAGCTCGAGCTCGGCGAGCCAGCGGAAGCCCTTCTCGGAGAAGAGGAACTTCCCGGGGTAGCGCTGGAGGCTGCGATTCAGGACCGCGTGGATGGTGTTCTTCGCGGCCACTGACTGGCGCCGGAGCTGCCGGCGGTGGGCCATGAGCTGGCGGAGCGCCCAGGCGCCATCGGTCGGGAGCTCGACCTCCGGGAGGAAATCGAGCCGCAGCAGCTGGGCCAGGATGTGGGCATCGACCTTGTCCGTCTTGATCCGGGCGTTCGCGATCGCTTTGAGCTGAGCGGGATCCGCGACCACCACCCGCTCCACGTGACGGCTCAGGATCTGGACAATCGCCCAGCTGTGGAAGGTGGCCTCGAGGACCACCTCATCGGCGCGGTCGAGACCCCGAGCGAACTTCTCGATGGCGGCCGCCGTGCCTCCGACACGGAAGTCTCGGCGGGTCTCGCCGTCTTTGTCCAGCGCGCAGACCTGGATGAACTCTTTGTGGACATCGAATCCGTAGAACATCACACTCTCCTCTCGGAGAGCCTCGGCGAAAGGCTGGGAAGAACGACACGTATCTATTCGCGCTCATGGCGCAGCCGTCCGAGTCGAGGAGGCAAGCCAAGTAAGACATCGAGCTCGAAGCTCATGCGATAGCCGGCCTTCCCCGCAGACCCTCGGCGCCCCGAGGCTCTCCCATTCGTTCTTTGCGTTCCGCCGGTGATCTGCGCCCGTGGTCGGCGCAGAGAGGATGACCCCGCCGCACTCAGCGCACGAAGCGCACGCACCGGGCGAGGGATATCATGGACAGCAAGATAGGGAGCGCGAAAGAGCAGGAGAGGGCTTGAGCGAGGAATGCCCGCACTGCGGTGAGGGCCGGAACCTTCCCGCTGGAAGCCGGTTCTGCGCGTTCTGTGGGAGCCGGCTTGCACCGTACACGCCGGAACACCTCGCGCAGGGCGTTCTCGAGAAGCGCGATTCGCTTCGCGGTGAGCGCAAGGAGGTCACCATTCTCTTCGCCGACGTGGCCGGCTCGCTTGCCATGGCGGCAGCTCTCGATCCGGAAGACATCCACGCCGTGATGGACGGCTTCTTCGCCTTCTCGTTGGAGGTGGTCCACGCGGAGCGGGGCACCATCAACCAGTTCCGCAGGGATGGCTTCATGGCGCTTTTTGGGGGCGCCTGACGCCAAGGGCGAGGACGCCGCGCGCGCTTCGCGCGGCGCTCGAGATCCGATCGCGAGCCGAGGACTACAGCGAATCGATCCGGGCCCGCTACGGGATTCCCCTCACGCTGCGGATGGGGGTAAACACCGGCCACGTCTGGGTGGGCTCGATCGGAGACGGGCTGTGGAAGGATTACACCGCCGAAGGGCCGGCGGTCGGAATCGCGGCGCGCCTCCGGGAGGCCGCCTCATCAGGAGAGATCCTGCTAGGCGAGGAGGCGGTTCGCCGCTGTGGTGGATACTTCGAGGTCGCCGATCGGGGCAAGCGGCAACTGCGCGGCGCCCCGGGCGAGGTTCGGGTCTTCGAGCTTCTCGCGGCCGGACCTCACCAGGCGAGGATCGGCCTCGAGCGCGCCCGCGGGCTGACCCCCTTCCAGGGGCGAGGCCGCGAGCTTCGCGATCTCGAGCGGGCCGCAGCACCCGTCGAGGGCGTCCGCACCGTCGAGGTCCGCGGCGAAGCAGGGATCGGAAAGTCACGCCTGGTTCTCGAGTATCTCGCTCGACAGCCGGTGGGGGTTTTCGCCCTCGAGGTCCGCTGTCGCGAATCCCAGACGGAGCGGGCCTACCTCCCCTTTCTCGAGCTCCTGCGGGGCTGGCCGCCGAATCTCCCTCGCGCAGCAGAGATCGATGGGTTGATCGAGCACCTCGAGGGGCGAAAGCCGACTCAGGACCCCGAGCCATTCGACCCAGTGGACGCGATCCGACGCGCGCTCGAGCAGGCCAGCTCCCGCGGGCCGCTGATCATGCACCTGGAGGACGTGCAGTGGCTCGACCCTTCGTCGCGTGCCTTGGTCCGCGCGCTCGTCGCGAAGCCGCCGAGAGGCTCCTTGGTGATCATCGCCACCCGACGCTCTCAAGGGGATCCCGACTGGGGCGCGGAGGCATCGGCGGAGCGAATCCACCTGGGCCCGCTCGCCGAGGCGGAGTCCCGAGCCCTGGCGGGCGCGATCCTGGCGAGCGTCGAGAAGACCGATGCGCTGTGCGAGCTCGCCGCGTCGCGGGGAGGAGGAAATCCTCTCTTCGTGGAAGAGGTGGCACGCGCCCTCCGCGAGAGCCCGGAGCAGGTGCGACGGGCGGCGGAGATGGAGATCTCGCTTCGTCGCGCGGCTGCTCGCATCCCCGACACCCTGCACGGAGTGGTGGCGGCCCGGATCGACGCCCTCCCCGAGCCATCGAAGCGCACCATCGAGGCGGCGGTGGTGGTGGGACAGGATGTCGATGGAGAGCTGCTCGGCGAGATCGAGCCCGGTCTCGACGGAGATCCAATCGCTTCGCTCAACGGCCTCGTTGAGCGTGGCCTGCTGCAATGGAGGCCAAGGGGGGCTCTTCGACTTCCGGCACGGCGTGGTGCGCGACGTCGCCTACCAGCAGCTTCTCCGGGAGCGGCGAGGTGCGCTCCACCGGCGTACCGCCGACGCCCTGGCGAAGCGGCCCTCGGCCCAGACGCCGGCCGGCGCTTCCCGCATCGGGACCCACTACGACCGGGCAGGAGACGCCGCGGAGGCCAGGTCGTACCTGGCCCGGGCCGGCCGCGCTTACGCCGGGCTCGATGCTCCCGCCGAGGCCGCGGCTCATCTGCGCCGGGCGCTCGGGCTTTCACGCGCATCCGAGCATCCCGAATCGCGCTTCGAAATCGAGATCGGAACCCTACTAGCCAGCGCCCTCAATACGCTCGATCAAAGCGGCGAAGCGGCGGAGGTCCTCGAGTCCATCGGGAGCTCGTGCGCGGCCCCGGAAGATCGCCTCCGCCTGGCCACCGCCTCGGTCGAGGGCGGATGGGCGCGGTTCTCTGCCGGGAACGATCTGTCGCGCGGTAGAAGCCTCGTCGAGCGCGGGCTCTTCCTGGCCAGCGAACTCCCGGATGCCTACCGCACCATCACCCTCGCCCACTCCTATCTCGCAAGGATGCTCACATTCGACGGCGAGCTGGCCGACGCGGTGCGCCATATCCGCCGCGTCGCCGAGCTCGCCGAGCTCGCCGAGGGACGCGCCGATCGGCCCATCCTTGTCCTGGGTCTGTACAACGAATCAGCGGTTCTCTGCGACGCCGGGAGGGTCACCTGCGCTCGCACCTCGGCGCTGAGAGCGCTCGGCCTGGCCCGCGAGTCGGAGAGCGACCTGCTACAAGGAGTCGCGGAAGTGGCGATGGCCAACGTCCACGTGTTCGCGGGCGAACCAGACGAAGCCCTCTGCGCCGCAGCGCGCGGCTGGGAGATGGGTGAACGCTCCGGACAGGTCGGCACGCGCTACAACGCCTGCCTGTGGAGCGCCTATGCGCATTTGCTCGCAGGGGATCCCCGCTCGGCGCACGGCGCCTTCGAGCGTCTCACGGAGATCAACAACCGTTGGCCTGCCACGTTTCTCCACCGATCCCGAGGTCAGCTCGAGATCGGAGCCATCGACCGGGCGGTCGAGCTCGCTCGGGAGTGCCTCGAGCGATCTCCCGGCCGGATGGTACGCGCTCGGGCGCTCAGCCTCCTCGGCCTGGCCTTGGGGGTCGGCGACCCCGCTTGCGCCGCGCAGGCAGAGCGGCTGATCGGCGAGCCGATCTCTCTCGCGGGAGCGCTCGAGCTCTTTCCGTATCTGGCGGAAGCCCACCAATTCCTCGCAGAGCTGCTGCATCATCGCGGCGAAGAGGAACGCGCCGCGTATTACGCAGCGCGTGCCGTGGACGGCTTCGCGAGCTGCGGGATGCCCGCTCACGCCAGCGACGCCCGCCGCTGCTGCAGCGCCTGATCACCACGAGCTCCACGAGAAGCGGGTCTGTTGGAGCGGCTCGCGCCGTGGGCGAAGCTCCAGAAAGGATCGGCGACGAAGAGACCCGCTCCGCGTCCCGTCACGAACTTCCGTACCAGCCCGCTCACCGCATGCGGCAAATCACAGGATCGGCTGCGGGGCTTCACGCCCCAGGAGACGCGGGGGACGTCTACCGGAATCTCCCCTACCCACCGCGCGTGATTCTTCCTCCCTACCCCCCTTCGATGCTCCCTGGAGGGAGGCTGGCCTCCGTCTATCTTGGTAGTGGATTTCGCGATTCCGGTAGGCCGACAGACGTACTCAGGGGGGATCCATGTCGACGAGGATCGTGCTGGCCGAGCAAAGGCCGGTCCTGCGCGAGGGCCTGCGTAGCATTCTGCGAGGCTGCAATGACAGCCGCATCGTCACGGAGACGTCCTCTGGAGAGGACACCGTCCGCGCTGCCTTCGACACCGAAGCGGACGTCGTCATCCTCGCCCTCGACCTACCCGGCCTGGAGGCGATCGAAACCATCCGCCAGATACGAGGGCACCGGCCGGCCACACGGTTCATCGTCTTCTCCCGCGATGGTCTCACCGGCCCCCTGGAGGAAGCTCTACGTGCCGGAGCGTCCGGATGCGTCACTTTCGACTCCTCGCCCGCCGACTTCATCGACGCTCTCGATGCGGTGCGCTCCGGGAAGTTCTTCATCGTCCCGTCGATCGCCGGCGACCTCACGGGATCGATGGTTCGGCGGTCGAATCATCTCTCCCCCCGCGAGCGAGACGTACTCCGTCTGATCGCCGACGGCTCGTCAAACCGGGACGCAGCTCGGCGCCTTGGTGTATCCGAACGAACCATCGAATCGCACCGCAGGAATCTCATGAAGAAGCTCCAGTTGCATCGAGTTGTCGATCTCGTGCGGTATGCGATACGGGAGAACATGATCAGTCCCTAGCAACGCCGACGAACCTCTCCGCCCGCCGTACAAGAGTCAGCGGGGGAACCAAAGCTCGGTAGGCGGTCCGGCTCGAGAATCGAAACGCGCTTTCCGAGGACCAGAGGAGCCAACACCGTGTCTCTGCATGATCAGGCGATGCTCGCCAACGTCGAGAACCACTTCGAGCGAAGGATGGCACCTCGGGTCGCCATCCAATTGGAGGTGGAGCTGCGGCTGGCCGAGACCCCCAGCCGGCTTCGAGCCCGTTCGTGCGACATCAGTACTGGCGGAATCTGCGTGGAAACGCCGGGGCCGTTCGCGCTGACGTCCCTGAGAGCGATCTCGGTGCAGCTTCCCGACGGAGTGGTGACGCTATCTGCGAAGGGATGTTCGCAACGACTCGACGCCTTCGGAGTTGGCCACTTGACCGGGATCCAATTCACGAACGCCTCGCAAATGGAGCGTCAGCGCCTCTGGGAAGTTGCCCAGAAGCAGGCAGCAAAGCTCGCCCGCTTCCTCCAGGATTCGCCGGACATCGGGGACCTCGATCTCGACGAGAGCATGGAGCTCGCCCGCGCGACGAGGCTCAGGGAAGTTCCCCGTGCCCGCAGAGTCTACAGCGAGGGAACCTGGCGCCCGGGCGAGGATTCCGTGTTCATCGTCATCCATGGAACCGTCGTCCTCGATGCACGGGCGCATCGGTCACGCGACATCTGGCTCGAGCGCGTCGGGCCGCGAGGTCTCTTCGGTGGAGTTCCCCTGATCGCGCGAGTTGCGAATGTGGAGTCCGCCACCGCCGAGGTCGATCTCCAGCTCCTCGAAATCGACCGGTTTACCTTCCGTTACCTCGAGTGGGCAAGACCTCAAGTCGCCCGTGCGGTCGGGTGTGCGGTCAGCCGCAAGCAGGTTCACCGCGTGCACAACCTGATCAGGCGTCTGGCGGATGCATCGTAAGAGAAGGCGCCACGCTGCCGGGTCATCTACGAATGTCCTCTCAGGAGGCCACATGTCCTCGAGAATGGGCACTCCGGAGCCGCTCCACTCTGCGATGGGAAGCTTGCGTTCATCGCCCATCGATGCGCTTATTTCACCACCAACACCCAGGAAGGCGTATACTCGCTTTCGCTCGTTCCGTGCTGCCCCCCAACAATCGCCACTCTCGGCAGGGGGTACTGGCATGGCGACCGCTCTTCTGGTCTATGAGCACCACATTCTGAGAAGAAGTCTGCGAGGTTTTCTGGAAGCCCACTCCGAGCTGGCGGTGGTCGGTGAGGCATGTGACGGCGACGAGGCGGTCCGCCTCGCCCACAGCCTGCAACCCGACCTCGTCATCATGGACTCCTGGCTGCGCGGGCTATCCGCTCAGTGCGCCACCCGGCGAATCGTCCAGACCTGTCCCAGGTCCAGGATCCTGATCGTCCCGACTCGAGGACCGCACAACTCCGTCGAGAACTGGGTGCGCTCGGGAATTTCGGCCTACCTCCTCGAGGATTCGACGCCGGAGGAGCTGCTTCAGGCAATCGACGCCGTCGCCAAGGGGAAGGGCTACCTCTGCCCCACGATCGCACAACGAGTTCTCGAGGCGGCGTGCCGCCCCAAGCCGACGAATGGCACCACTCCTTACAGCCTTACGGGCCGAGAGGCCGAGGTGCTCCAGCTCGTCGCAGAGGGCCTATCGACCAAGGAGGTGGCGACACAGCTGGGAATCGCCTTCCGAACCGCAGAGAGCTATCGCACCGCTGCGATGTCGAAGCTCGGGATCCACAAGGTTTCGGATCTCGTCCGGTTCGCGGTCCGTGAGGGGTTGGTCGTACCCTAGGAATCGCTGTTCGCACGGACCTCGCAAGGTCAAGGCGCCCGCTACGCACCACTGTCACCCTACGCTCATCGATCCTTCGGTCGTCCGAACGAATTACTCGGCGAAGGATCGACGCGCGTGAGTCGCGAGCCCCGCGGAACGGGCAGCGACTCCATCAGCTTGTACAGGTGCGAGCGCGCGACGCGAAGGCGCCGAGCCGCTTCGCTCACGTTTCCGCTCACCTCGCCGAGAGTCTGCCGAATCAGCTCTGCCTGGAAGACCCGCGTCGCCTCTCGGAACGATCCAGATCCGCTCAACGCTACCCAGTCTTTCGTAGGCCAATCCTGTCCCCGCTTCGAAGGACGCGTGTCCCCGGAGTCCTGCGCGACACTACCCACCCGGAGCTGATCGCTCTCGTTGAGTCGACTCGAGAGGATCTCCAACAGATCGCGCGTGGCGGGATCCGAGGTGAGGACGATTCCCTTGAATGCATCCCTTGGAACCACAAGGACTCTCGTCGGGGTGTCAGCCACGACCGTAGCCGAGTGCGCGACTCCCTGAACGATCCCCATCTCGCCGATCCACTCTCCGGCCTGGCGGAGGGCGAGCGCGCGATCGCGCCCTCTGGAGTCTCGTCTGAGAATCGAAACTCGACCCGAGAGCAACAGGAAAAGCTCCACGGGAAGTCCCCCTTCCCTCAGGAGAACCTCGCCGCTCGAGAAGCTCCGCAGAGAGGATTGTTGGATCAGATCGTAGAGATCCGCCTGCGCTAGGCGCCGGAGAACCGGTGCATCGCGGATTCCGGGCGACACCTGAATCACCGCAGACGATTCCTGATTTCTCAATCCTGACTCATCTTCGCCTTCGATCAATCGTGTCCATCCGCTGTTCCCATCCATCTGGAGCCCTGGTTATCGGATGCGAGGAGCCTCGCTGGCCGGAATATCACGATGCTCGCCTATGGGGATCTTACCACCATCCGCGTCATCCTCTCCCCTCGCTCTCCCCTCGCCAACTTCGCGCTCGACCCACGGCTATGGTTTCGCAAGAGCTGCCACCCAAAGCACGGACGCCGTCTCTCAGCCCCGATTGCACGTCCTCGCCCGCGATCTGTCCGCTACAGAGGACAGAGCGCCCCCTGCGCTGCATTGCCTTCAGAAAGCGCCAGCCGATGATCACGCCCGTCGCGATCGCCTGCACCCTGACGTCGGCGGCGAGCCGCACATCACCACCCCCCACTTCCCCCTCGACGCCACGCTGCTCCGCGCAGCTTACCCGGCGGAAAGGAGCATCAGGCCCGAAGCCCTCGCCCACCTCCCCCTCCCCTCACTCTCGCCACCCCCCTTCCGCCCAACCGTCGGCGCACGTCCTTGGCGGCGACGAGGTACGCCTCGAAGAGGCTGTGCGCGACGCAGGGGCAGTTCGCCAACTCGTCGATTCCTCCACTACTACACGTGAAGGCGGTCCCGAGATGCACCAGCTCGCTCGCTCCCTCACCAATGACGTGCACTCCCACCACGCGTCTGTCATCGCAAGACACCACCAGCTTCAGCATTCCCTCCCCCTTTCCCAGCGCCTCCGAGAAGGGAAGGTCGCTGTAGCGCGCGATCCCCACCGCATGAGGGAAATCCAGTCGCTGGCACATTTCTTCCGTCAACCCATGCATCGAGATCGGCGGCGTCGTCTGGATCGTAAGCGGGCTCGGCTCCCAGAACCCCACAGCCGCCCCCGTGGCGTGCCGAATGGCAACCGTCGCCTCACGCAGGTCGACCTCACCAAGATTCGCGACTGCGTCACCAACTGCATACACACCATGCTGCGAAGTATGGCGATATTCGTCCGTAATGATGAATCCGCGCTCATCGGTCTCGATGCCCACCTCGCCCAGACCAAGCGCCGTCGTGTTCGCCGCGCGCCCCGCCTCGATCAACACTCGATCGCACGTTTCGACGCGCCCGCTCGATAGCTCCACCTCCGCGTGTGTGCCGATGCCGTGACCACAGGTCCTTATCTCGTTGAGATCTTCACCGAGAATCAGATCGATTCCCATCGACTGCATGCGCCCGTAGAGTACTTGCCTCAGCTCTCGATCGACGTAGCGAAGCGTCTGATGTCTGCGATCTAGGACTGTAACCTGGCTCCCTATCGCCGCGAACATGCATGCGAATTCGAGGCCCGCTGCCTCCGCACCCACGATCACCAAGTGCCGCGGCGGCTCGTCGACGCGGGTCACGGCGTGGCAGTCGCAGATGACTCGCTGATCGAATCTGAACCGCTCTGGGTGACGCGGTCGGCTTCCCACTGCAATAGCGATGATCCCCGCCTCATGCACCCCTCCGCAGTCGAGCACAACGCAGTGGGGCGACGCGAATCGCGCGCGTCCGGAGATCTGGCGTACCCCGCTCATCGCGACCCGCCGACGCAATGCCGAGAGATATCTCTCGACAATCCGATCTCGCAGCGCCCATATCGCTCCCTGAGCCAAGAGCGGTCTCGCGGGTGGCCTGCAACCATACGCGAGAACTTCGAGGCTCGCGAGCTCGCGCGAGATCGCCTCTCGAATCCTCCACTTCAAGAGCGACGCGCCTTCCGCGTGATCATCCGGGCCATCCGATGCGTGATCGATCAGAACCACGTCGAGGCCGTGCTCCGCAGCCTCCATCGCGGTGGCGCAGGCCATCTCGCCCGATCCAATCACAATCGCATCGTGTTTCATGCGCATCGCAACCGCGTACACCATCGGTTGGGTGAAAGCCTTTCTTGACGCGACGGGCGATCCACCAGCTACGACACAGCGCAGTTCCGTACCGCGGCGTAGGCTTCCCCCAGGAAGTCTTGCGAGTGGTCCAAGATCTTGACACCCGCCCGCTGGCCCGGCCTTGCGCTTCGAGCGGCGGCGCCGGTGGTCACTCGAGGGTTTCCTCTCTCGACGAGGGAGTCCTCCGCGCCTCCGCATCAACGACGACGACTCCAATCAAGGCGTCTGGCGTCAAGGCGCGCTCGCGATTACTACGCAAAACACCATCCCAGAGGCAAGGGAGCAGCCCGAGAATCCGGAGTCCTTGGTAAAGCTGCGCCTCTTCCTACCGATGTGGAGGACCGAGCCAGAATGTGATGGGTTAGGGAGTTGGAGACGTCATGACGGAGTCACACGAAAACACGGGTGCCGACCAGCAACCTAGACCTGGTCGCAAAATTCTCTCGTCCGACCTTCCCCTTCGCAGAGGGGCTGCCGATCGCCCTTCGGGGGTAGACGCAGAGCTGTCCGAACCCGTTCACCTCCTGCTCTCGGCCCTGATCGCTTGTGCTCGAGACGAAACTCCCGACGCCGTGGAGACGGCGCTTTCCGAGGTCGAGAAATACCTTCACCGACTAAGTCCCGAGGTCGTCGAACTCATTGCCCGCGCAAAGGCGCGGACCACCCAGGCGGCGAATTCCGCCCGCGCGCTCGAATATGCCGCCGAACGCTGGCGGCTCATCGGCGACTCGGGCCGCGCCCTCGAACTCTGTCAGCTCGCACACGCCATTGACCCCACGGCGGCGAGCCTTCATCGCACCTGGGGTCTGGCTCTTCTCGGTATCGGAGATGGCGAAGGCGCAAGGGGTCATCTCGAGCGGTGGCGCGAGGAGCATGAGGATGACCTGGACGCACGGATCTGGATCGTCGAGGCGTTATGGAGCTGCGGTCGCCTCGACGATGCAAGGCGCGAGCTCGGCTCCCTGGCGAAGATGCTGGACATCCCGACCGCCAATGATGGTCCCGCCTTCGAACTGCGTCGAAGGGTGGAGGCCCACCTCCAGCGCGCTCGAGACCCTCTCGTGTCTCGACGCGCGAACCCCTTCTGGAGGGCTACCAACCTGGTCGAACAACACGAACAGGGGCACCTCCCCCAGCAGGAATCGGAGGGTTCGCAGCGCCCCCGAGCGCGCTCCGAAGACACGAGGCCCATCGCGGTGCTTGCCGAGGATGTTTCGATCGGCGGCATTCCTCTTTCCGACACCCTCGAGAAGACCAGCTGCACGGTGGTGGTGTGCAAACCCGGCGAAAGCATCGTGGAAGCCGGAAACCGGTGCCCGCGCAAGCCCGACGTCATCATCGTTCCAGTGCAGCCCTCCGATTCGTCCGAGCTGGACCGCATCCGAGAAATCAGAGAATCCTCGAGGCTCCGCGACACCCCAATCCTCGCTGTCGTCGACTCACCTGGGTCACCCCGGAATCGCCGCAGTCTTCAGGCACTGGGAGTCGTCGGTCTTCTCGATCGCAGGACCGCACCCGCCCACGTCATGTTTCGCATCAATCGCATCGTCCACGGGAGCTCCGGAAGGCGCCTCGCCCCGAGAGCTCCTGCCTTCTTTCCATTGACCTTGGAGACAGCCGGTCGAGCAGCGACGGAGTACGCCCTCAGCCTTTCCCCTGGCGGAATGGGAGTAACCAGCGAGCTCCCTCTCGACCTCAACAGCGTCGTTCAGCTCCGCTTCCGTCTCGAGGACAAGGGCGAACCTCTGAGGATTTCCGGCCGGGTAGTGTACTGCCGTTCCGGGCCGGATTGTGCCCCACTCAACGAGATCGGGATCGTCTTTGTTGCTCTCGACCCCGAATCTCGATCTCGGATCGAAGGCGAGGTGGCCAGGCTGCTCGATCGCTGATCTAGTCGCCTTGGCGTAGCCCCTTCCCGATACGATCGCTGCCCCTCCCCGCAGGACCGCCGCTCCCAGACTGCAAACCCACCTCCCGAGACTTCCATCGAGTCTAGAGAGCGCCTCCAAGCGGAGCGGGCAGAAGCTCATCCAGGCGAGCCGACGAGAGAACCGGCGACGTGATCCGCAGACGAGATCGCGACCGTCTCCGTAGAAACGCTGAAACTCGCTGAGTACCGGGCGCGCCGCTCTGACCACGCCGCGCTAGCGAAGAACCGGTACAACCCCCTATCAATTGCGAGCCGATGATTGCGATAAGGAGAGAAACGCCTGCGATGCAGCACCGCGCGAGGCGTGGCGCAAACGGGTAGCAAGCCGAAACACGACGTGAGGATCTCATGTCCGAGAAGATACGCAACTCGAATCGCGTCCGTGAAATCCGTGAGGAGCTTCTGATGACCCGCGAGGAACTCGCCGACCGAACAGGACTATCCCTCCGAACAGTTTGGAGCGTGGAAAGCGGGTTTCCTTGCCGCTTGCCCACGAAGCGAAGGATTCTCCAGGCCTTGCGTCTCGCAAGGGACCAGCACCGAGTGGTCTTTCCCAATGGGTAGCGACTCACGCGGGTCCGCTCGACGACGAGCGGTACTTGGCGAGGCGGCGATTCAAAGCGACCGGCCGTCAGGCCTTGCCATCAGCACCATGGACTCTCACTCGGGCCAACTCGGTCGCAAACCTCCCGCCGGGTTTCCCCCACTGCGTCTGGCTCGAAACCCCGCTCCGGGACCTATCACCGCCTCCCCTCGGATCGGAATCAGCGGCGAAAGGGGCTCCATGAATAGCACGATTCTCATCGTCGATGACCACCGCCTGGTGCGAGAGGGCGTCCGGACGCTGCTGGACTCCCAGCCGGGGCTCACTGTCGTTGGAGAGGCATGCGACGGGATAGAGGGTCTGGAGCTGGCAACCGAGCTGGCCCCCGACCTCATCATCATGGACATTTGCATGCCCAGGCTCGGCGGAATCGAGGCCACGCGACGAATCACCACCACAGATGGCCACGGCAAGGTGCTGATGCTGACGATGCTCGAGGGGCGCAGCTACATCGAAGAGGCCCTGCGAGCTGGAGCCGCTGGCTACCTGGTCAAAGACGCGACGGCAGGCGAGTTGATCGCTGCAATCGCAGCTGCCAACGCCGGCGACTGTCCGCTCCCCTCGGCCTTCACCCAGCAGCTCATCAACGCGCTTCCCCGAATCACCGGCGCGCGACCGGGAATGGGCTCCAGCCTCACCGAGCGGGAGATCGAGGTGCTGCAGCTGATCGCCGACGGATACTCGAGCCGCGAAATCGCGGCCAAGATCGACCGCTCGCAGAAGACCGTCCTCACCCATCGGATGAACCTCATGCAAAAGCTCGGAATCCACAAGATCTCGGGCCTGGTCCGATTCGCCATTCGGGCCGGGGTCGTCACCCCCTAGTCACCGACCGGTCGGTCGCCTCCTATCCCGTCGAGATGAGCTCATGAACCCGTGTGCCGCCCTTCGGCAATCAAGGCGCCCCAGCCAAGACGAGGAGCGATCCGCGGAGGCACGCGCGTCGTCTCGAGAGCTGGCATGCGCCCGTGATCGCACCCAGGAGACCCGCATCCCTTCCCGAAGATAGACAGCACGCTGCGCGAGTAGACCAGCCGAGCCAGGCTCTTCGCGGATGTCAGCCGTGGTCATGAATGAACACGTCCCTTCTCTGCGCGCGTATGCCCCCGATCTCCAGGCCCTCTCCGATGACGCAAGCGCGTCCACAACGCTCACGCCAGCCTGGGACACGTGCTTGCACGCAGGCTGTTGGCTCATGTCTTGCAGCGAGAGTGTGCTTCGCTCGCAATCGCGCCGAGTCTTCTTCGCTCCAGCGGTTCATGCTCGTCTGGCAACGGCCCACCCCTTCCACACTGTGATGTCGACTTGCGCGGATTTCCTCAAGGAGGTTCTTGCTGTGACCGATCACGGGTCTCCAGAGATCACTCATTGCAGAGGCTCAACTGATGAATCCGAACCAGTGCTCCCCCACGCGGAGCCGAATCGACCTCAGTCGCAGACTGCGTCTTGGTGGGAACTTCCGCCGGCAGACGCCCCGTCGACACGCGAGACTGTCGCTCCGCATTTTCTGCCTCCTGAGCACGCGGCCCCCGTGTCGCCCATCCAGCGGGGGATGCGCTGCCCAGAGAGAATTTGTTCGATGCTGGGTCGAGGAGCCGCCACACCGCGCGGCGCCAAGGAGGGGTCGTGATTTCCTGGCGAAGGCGATTCGCGAGCGCGCCGGGCGTCGTCTGTCTCGAAGTCCACGCGGACGGCGTCGCCATCTGTCACTTGGAGGGGATCGACCGAGATCGCCCTCGACTGACATGGTTCAGCTCCTGGCCGCGCGGAGTCGCAGGCGTGCCGACGGCGGATCTCGCGCGGGAGATTCGCGCGCGGAGACTCGAGGATGCTCCCTGCGTTGCGGTGCTCCCACCTGATCGCTACATGCTTCGCCTTGTCGATGCACCCGACGTGCAGCCTAACGAGCTCGCCGACGCCGTTCGCTGGATTGCGAAGGACCTGATCGACATCGGCGTCGAGGGCGCGGCGGTCGACTTCTTCGAGATCCCCCGAGAGCAGCGGTCCGACCGCGGGCAGCGCATCTACGTGGTCGCCGCACAGGCGGGGATGATCCAAGAGGTAGTGGAGCTCTCCGCTCAGTGTAGACTTCGGCTCCTGTCCATCGGGGTGAGAGAGCTCGCGCTGGCGGACCTCTCCCGGCGACTCGCGACGGGAACAGGAGGTGCGGCGCTGCTGCAGCTGGACCGGAAGCAGGGTGTAATCGTCACCGTCCACAAGGGAGCGCTCCATCTCGTGCGAAGACTCGAGACCCGGCTCGGCGACCTGCTGACGGAGAAGCGCGCACACGAGAGGGCAGTGGCGATCTTCGAGCCGCAGGAGTACGAGTTCGAGGCCGATCCGCGGCCGCTCGTGAACGCGGAGTCCGAGGTCCTGGATGCACTCCTCCTCGAGGTGCAGCGCAGTCTCGACTATCACGAGACCCATCTAGCCCAGACCCCCGTCGCCAACCTCTGGTGCGCACCCCTGGAGGATGAGGTGCCCAACCTGGTGTCAGCGCTGGAGAAGAACCTGACTGTTGGGGTTCGATCGCTAGATCTGAACGAGGTGCTCGATAGCGACGATCTTCTGCCCCTGCGCGAGCAGGCTCGTTATGTCGCGGCGATCGGCGCGGGGCTGGGTAGCGCGGGCGCACCATGAAGCAGCAGGTCAATCTTTATCATAGCCGCTTCGGGGCGAAGCCAAGGCTGCTTTCCGCCCGCCAGATCGTCTGGATCGGTGGTCTCTGCGCTGCCTTTTTGGGTCTGCTGTTCGGCGTTGAACAGTTGAGAACCAGGGACGAAGCGCATGCGCTCGAGGCCCTGCGCGAAGGGTCGGCGGACGCGGCGGATGGTATCGTGCGGCTCGCGGAGACGCATCCTCCCGCGCGGGCCAACCCTGGGCTCCAGGAGGAGGTGGAGCGCCGGACCAGCGAGCGAGAGGTGAAGTCTGAGTTGCTGCGGCTGCTCTCGAGCCACTCGCTGGGCAACGCGGGGGGGTTTTCTCCTTACCTGGCCGCGCTGGCCCGGCGCCGCGTAAACGGGCTCTGGCTGACCGAGATCCGCCTCACGCGAGGCGGTCGCGAGCTCCGGCTTGCGGGGAGCGCGCTCGAACCGGACCTCGTGCCTCGGCTGATCGAGGACCTGCAAGAAGAGGAGGCCTTCGAGGGGACCAAGTTTCGCCAGTTTTGCATGGAGCGGGCGCCTGACGATGGTGGACGCGTCGACTTCAGCCTCGACACCAACGGTGAGGCAGAACCGTGAGCGTAGCCCCTGGCAGCCTAGAGGCGGGCCGCTCCGCGTCCCGAGCCCTCACCGATACCGTCGTCCGAGGGTTGTCCTGGATCGACCAGCGCTCGCCTCGCGAACGCGCGCTGCTGCTCGCCGTGTGGCTGGGTAGCATCTACGCCGCTTGCGGTCTCCTCCTGATGCAACCGCTTCGCGAGCGACAGGCCGCGCTTCGCGACGAAAGGCACAAGGTGCTCGAACAGATCGAGGATTTCGGCAGACAGGAGAAGGAGATCCGGCGCGCGCACGCCGCGGATCCGGACCGCCCGCTTCGGGTCCGCGCCGACGACCTGACAGAGCAGATAGCGATCCTCGACGAACGCATTCGCCAGCACACCGTCGCGTTGGTACCACCTCGGGAAATGGCGATGGTCCTCGAGGAAGTGCTGCGGCGCGGAGGCGCACTGCGACTTGCAAGGCTCGAGTACCTTGGCGCCGAGCCCGTCCTGGAGCCCTCCGAGGTCGATGCGACGAGCGGGGCGGGGATTCGGCGCCACCGTTTCGAGATAGAGCTTCGAGGGAGCTATCTCCCCACGCTCACATATCTGCGGGCGCTCGAGGACTTGCCGTGGACGTTCTTTTGGGAGGCCCTCGAGTACCGCGTCGACGAGCATCCGGTGGGCACTGCGACCATCCGTGTCTTCACCCTCGGTCCCGAGGAGGGATGGGTTGGTGCCTAGCCGCCTGATCGCAATCACACTCCTGGCCGGAACGCTTGGTGCAGCCCCCGGTTCCGATCTGGCAGATCCGACGCAGCCTCCCGCACGGCCCGCCGTCCATGCTGAAGCGGAACACCTGCCGGCGACGCCGCGGCTGAGCTCGATTCGCCTCTCCCCAAGCGATCGAGTCGCCGTGATCGATGGCCGTCCGGTTCGCGTCGGCGATAGGATGGACGAGACCGTTGTCGTCGCGATCGACCTCGCCGGTGTGCGCTTGCGGAGTGTCCGCGGCGAGATTCTGCTCACCCTCTGGCACGGCAGCGTCAAACGGTCGCCCTCGCGGCATCGGAGTTCGAGATGAGGGCAGGGCAAGCTTGGGTCGCGGTGTTGGCGGTCGGGCTTCTGTTCTCTCTGGGGGTAAGCTGCAAGACCACGCTTCCAGCGGTGCCGGAAGAATTTCCCTCAGATAGCACGCCCCCCTCGCCGAGCGCGGGAAGGTTGGGAGATGAAAGCCTCGACACAGGCGCGACCCCGTCGGCTTCCCCGATGCGTAGGCCCCCCCCTTCCTCCCCCCCCATCGAGGTTCCCAAGGAACCACGCTTCGATGTCGCCGTACACGACGCGCCAGCGCGTGAGTTCTTCATGGGCCTCGTAGAGGACACTCCTTACAACGTGGTGGTCCATCCGGACGTAGAGGGTGAGATCAGTTTGGTGATGAAGGAGGCAACCGTCCCGGAGGTGCTCGCCGCGGTTCGCGACGTCTACGGCTATGGTCTTCGCTCGGCGTCGAGGCAAATCCATGTGCTGCCATCTGAGCTCCGTTCGGAGCTCTTCGACGTGAACTACCTGAACGTCCACCGAACCGGTCAATCCCGCACCCGCGTGAGCTCTGGCCAGCTCTCCGACCGAGTGGGAGAGAACCCTGGAGAGAGCGTTCCTTTCGCGCCGGTGGTGACCGGAGGAGGCCGCTCGGACGTGCTCCAGAGCAGCCAGGTGCAGACGGACTCCGAGGCCGACCTATGGGCCCAACTCGCAACGAGCCTGACTGCCATCGTGGGGCCCGAGGCGGATCGCTCGGTTGTCACGAGCCCACAGGCGGGACTCGTCGTGGTTCGGGCCATGCCCAGTGAGCTCCACCAGGTCGAGGAGTTCCTCGACCGTACCCAGCGGATCCTCCAACGCCAGGTGCTCCTCGAGGCCAAGATCATGGAGGTGGAGCTCGGCGACGGCTATCGCACGGGCGTCAACTGGGCCGCACTGATCGAAGCCGGGACCACGTCCGCACTACTCGGGCTGACCGGAGGCGGAACCATCCTCGGCCGTCCAGGCCTCTCCGACATCGCGGGCAACAGCGGGGTTCTCGACCCCAGCGCACCAACGTTCCCCTCCAATACGGATGCCTCGGCCTTCGGCGGGGTCTTCTCGGCCGCTCTCGATTTCGATCATTTCA
>Ga0299912_10001556_pt1 | contig 18526 bp, 12 predicted proteins | sample RVTome_2_FD_207667 | JGI IMG/M metagenome (GOLD analysis project Ga0299912, IMG submission 207667) | Soil microbial communities from uranium-contaminated site in the Upper Colorado River Basin, Wyoming, United States - RVT95D214 (version 2) ... | reverse complement strand
CGTGGATGGTATTCAGCATTTCGTATGCTTCATAGGCCCCCATATCGACGCGTGGATTGCCATCGAAGTCGCCGTCCACTATGCGGCTGTTCCCGTCGAGGTCGGTCGTGACAGTCACGGCGTCATTGTTGCCCGCATCGATGCAAGGCGAGTCGGGCGAGAGCCGCCCGTCGGCGTCGGCAAACTTTGGATCCTGATCGATGTTGCCCGTCCCACCCCAATACCACCCGCCCTCCACATCACAGTAGTTGACAGATGTCCAGGTAGCGTGCTCCCCGATCTGAACAAACGTATTGTTCCAAACGATGCAGTTGGTTATTTTCGGCCCGCATATTGTGTTGTCTATCCCGTAATAGTTGCCAGTGAAGGTGCAGTTGGTTACCTTCGGGCCGCTGAACACATTCATTATCCCATACCACCCGTTGCCGGTGAAGGTGCAGTTGGTCACGGTCGGGTTGCAACTCCAGTTTTCCATACCAGCATCCAAGTTTTGCGTGAAGGTGCACCTGGTTACGGTCGAGCTGGTCAAAAGTTCGTTCCATATCCCTTGGTTGTTGCCTGTGAAGGTGCAGTGGGTCACGGTCGAACTGCTGAAAGCTCTGTTCCATATCCCCGCCGTAACGTTCCCGCTGAAGGTGCAGTCGGTCACGGTCGAGCTGCTCAAGTAATCGTTTTGAATCCCTGCCCAATTCCAGTTGAAGATGCAGCCGGTTACTGTCGGGTTGCTGGAAGTTTTGTTCCATATCCCCGCCGGCTCATCGTTGTCGCTGAAGGTGCAGTCGGTCACGGTCGGACTGCTCAACGCTCCGTTTACCATCCCATCTGTCTCGCCGGTGAAGAAGCAGCCGGTCACGGTCGGATTGCTCCAAAGTTCGTTAAACATCCCGCTGCCAGTGTTGTCGCTGAAGGTGCAGTTGGTTACCTTCGGGCTGCTGACTTCTCCGTTGTACATGCCCCCGCCGACCCCTAAACCTTCAGCAAACGAAGACGCGCCTGCCGTGTTTGCGCTGAAGGTGCACTTGATCAGGGTGGGACTGCTGTGGCTGTTGTGCATCCCGCCGCCCTGCCCAGGGAAGACAGCCGAGCCTGAGTAGGATGCCGTGTTTGCCTTGAAGCTGCAGGTGGTTAGGCTGGGGCTACTCTTGTAGTTGTACATCGCGCCGCCTTTCCCGGGCTCCACCAACGCAGCTCTACTCGTGTTTCCGCTGAAGGTGCAGTTGGTCAGGGTGGGACTGCTGTTGTCGTTGTGCATCCCTCCACCTTGCCCAGTCGCCACAGCCAAGGCTGTGGCTTCATTGTTACTGAAGGTGCAGTCGGTCACTGTGGGACTGCCGCCGTGGTTGTACATTCCGCCGCCGAAGCTGGCGGCCGAGTTGCCGGTGAAGGTGCAGTTCTTGACAGTGGGGCTGGTGCCGTCGTTATACATCCCGCCACCGTATCTGATCCCGAGAATGCCGACGGCCGTGCCGCTGCCGCCGGTGATGGTAAAGCCCTCGAGGATCGTCCCGGCCCCTTCACCGTTTGCGCAGGTCACAACGGAAGCGTTCAGACCCGTCGCGTCGATGGTGGTAACCTCGTTCCCATCGCTACTGTACAGCCGGATGGCCTTGCCCATGAAATCGATCGCCCCTTGGCAGGTTCCCGGTCCGACCTCGATTTCATCGCCGGAGACCGCTGCGTTGATTGCGGCCTGAATGCTCTCTCCAGGACCGACATAGTGGGTGTCTGCTGCTGCCGGACTCACTAGCACCAGCATAAGCGAGCAGATCGTCAGCCACATCTTAAGGTTTCTTGTACCGGTCATACTCTGAGCCTCCTACGAAGATGTTGATATTATCACGATCCCGTGGCACAAACACCGCCGCGGTCGCTAAAAACAAGAATCTCCTCAGCGGGGGAAAGCCGACAATCCGGATAGCCAAGATGATAACCCCTGTTTTCTCCCGCTGGCGCATACACCATCGCGAAGGTGGGTGTGAATCTTTCCCTTAACCAGCGGAACAAGAAGCACATTATGTTAATCTTGCAGCGTTGCAACATGCTCGTCAAGGAAGAACCACCTTATTGCGGCAAATTTTTCATATATTTACGGACTTTGGCAATCCATGGGTAGTCCGCAGCAGGAAAATGCAAGAATTTGCCCATCCGGCAAGCTAATTGTTAGCGGGCACATCGAGACCCTGATTGCACAAAAACCGCGGCAAGACCATGAAATATCGGGACTAATCCGCTTTGGCCTTGTCTTTCCGGATTCTGTTTTCGGTTCCTGCGAGCAGCCTTTTTATATTTTCGCGGTGCCGAATGATAACCATCAGCGGTATCGCGATTGCCGCGATGAGCAGCGGCCAGAGATCGGCGAAACTCCACGCCGGCAGCAGACTTACAGCTAAAATCAAAACGATGGGAAATGTGACGGATGCAGTGACGGAGGCCAGCGAGACATACCGCCATATCAAAACCATCGGCACCCATACTGCAAGTGCGCCGGCGGCACAAATTGTGAAATACGGCCAAAGACCCAATGCGACACCCAGGCTTGTGGCGACTCCTTTGCCGCCCTTGAATCTCAGATACACAGGGAAGATGTGACCCAGGATTGCCGCGCAGCCGACCGCCAGCCACAACAGAAGGGGCAATGCCGTGGAAACCTCGAATCCTTCGGCTGTGCTCAGCGCAAGTTTTGCCAGGAGCATCGGCAGTAGGCCTTTGAGCATATCCAGTCCGAAACAAAAGTACGCCCATTTTTTGCCGAGTGCGCGCGCAACATTTGTTGCGCCGATATTGCCCGAGCCTATGGAGCGTAAATCCTTGCCATGTGCTCTGGCGATGATCAGCCCGAAGGGTATCGAGCCGAGCAGATACGCCGCTATAACGGTTATCGTGAAAGTTGCGTACATTGTCTCTCACTCTTTTTTCGGGATATACAGTCATAGACAGATAACAGCTCTTTTGCGACCCGGTCGACGGAAATTTTTTCTCTTAGATTGTCGGCGGCGATTGCCTCTGCGGCTTTTTCGATGTTGTTTCTATCTGCGAAATGGCTAATGGCGTCTGCCAATTGAGAAACGTTTTCAGGGCTGTCGATGACTTTGCCGTGACGATCATTGACGAATAGATCGGCTGCGCCGTTGAATCTGGTGGTAATTACAGGCTTGCCGGCGGCCAACGCCTCCAGAATAAACCGCGAACACGGGTCATAGAAGGTAGGCAAGACGCTGACATCGCTTATGGACAGAAGATCGTTGATGTGTTTGAGGGGCCCCAAAGAGATGATTTTGTTGTGCACATTGAGTTTTTCGGCAAGCCGATAGTATTTTCGCGTTTTGCCACTGCCGGCGATGATTGCAAAAGCGGCATTGGCGGTTTGCCGGCGCGTTGCCAGGTGCATCGCTTTTATCAGAGCAGCTAATCCTTTTAGCCTAAAGTTATTAGCGACGAATAAGAAAAAAACAGGCTTGTCGGCTTCTTTTATGCCCAGGCGAGCCAGCACTTGTGAGCGGAGTCTGTCTGACGTGGTTGCGTTGAGTTTGGCGTTTATCCTTATGCCGTTCGGTATGACTACGATGCGCTCTTGAGAGACGGCATAATGTTGCTTCAACTGCTCGGCAACGTACTGCGAGATTGCTATGATTGTTGGTCCGTTGGTCTGCTCGCACAGCCTTCGCTCGGCCCGCATAAGCGCCGTGCGGCGGAGGTTGGCAAAAGCCGTGAGCTTTTTGTAGGATTCTATCAGCGGGTTTTGGTAGCTGGCGGCATTACGGAGAATAGATTCTACATACGTACCTCCGCGCGGCTGATAAACGTCGGCAAAGTCAAAAGGCAGAACGCTGTGAATTACATCGTAGCGGTTTTCCGACAGATGTTTGCTCAGCACTTTTGCAAAAGTGCGATGACAAGTTCGCTTTCCGGATTTATTGCCGCACAAAATGTGGACATTCTCGGTCCGCCTTTGGCCTTTTGCGGCGAGTACCGTCACTTGCGCGCCGCGTGCAGATAGAGCTGCCGAGAGCTCCAGGACGGAGCGTTCGGCCCCGCCGAGGGCTGTATCTATTCGCTCTATTACGATGGCGATCTTTTTGCCCACGGTAGCATATTACCTTAATTTTGGTTAGCTCGCAAATGGTGCGCTCCTGCCGTGCCTGGCGTTACGGCGCGCCATCTGTTGTGCTTTGCTCACCACTTTTCGGATAAATGATTTGTCCCTGCCGGTGAGCTTATCGGTCTGAGCATATCCCAGATAGAAACGCAGCCGGTCCGTCCCGGAGAAATACCTGCCTGGAGCAGAGTAATATAGCTGGGCGATGTCCTTTATCCGAAATCGCTCACGCCAGATGAGTGGCTTAAAGGCTCTCGCCAAGTCTATCAGATAAAATTTACCTGAATCATCGTAAAATATGTGCGAAAAGTAGAGGTCCCGATGGCGGTAATGTGTCTGGTGGAATTCTCTTATAAAATCCGCCAACCGGGCAATGAAATTTCGCCGCAGCTTCAGTTTTTCTGCCGTCGCCGGGCCGGTAAAAAAGCCGGGCAGTTTTCGCTCCAACGACTCGGCGTTCGGTATTCTCTCGGTTATTATAAAGCTTCTTTTCTCGAAGAAAACGCCCATTTGTTCGCCGTATGCAACAGTCTTTGGCGTATTTACGCCCGCTGCGGACAGTTGGCTTGCCGAGGCGAATTCCGCCAATCCGAAGCTCCTGCGGCTGCGATGCGACAGCCAGTTCTCGATCTGGACTAAGGCCGGCGGCTTGTCATATCGCTTCAAAAACAGAGTCGCTGGCGGCGAAGTTGTTTGGAACTCCAGCCGACTGCGAAAGTTTGCCAAATTTTTTTTGGAAAGATTTTTGCCAGCGTTGAAAGAAAAGACGGCCTCGATGGAGGTCAAGCCAAGTTTTCTAAAAAGCTGCTCGGAGTCCGCATCGACGAACAGCGATTTTGAAATCTCAACGAACCGTTGGCCAGAGACGGTCCGGCGATTATTGTTCATGCTGTGGGTCATCGTTTAGGAAATAATCGGAAATGACGCCCATAAATGGATTATATTTCGCGGCATAATGTGACAATCCGTTTTCGCAGTGGCGGTGAGAGTATTCTTCGTCTTTTTCCAGCAGACTGGGTGCTACCTTGTTCCATTGGTCTTCGTCCATCGCCAGGATTTCTTTGATTTTTTCAGCGTAAAACCCAGCAACCGGCAGGTCCGAATAGGCGCTGACAAACCACGGCATAATGCGGCCGATTTTCTTAAGCAATAGGTTTTGTTCGGGGCCGAATTCCAGACAGGACTCATCCGTAAAGTTTTTCAGTCCTTTCATTTTCTCGAAGTTGATATATCCGCCATCCAGGCTTATTTGATACGCCTTTGTTCCGGGAAACGGGAAGAAATACGTCCAGCGGAATCGGCCGGGTTTGGCCGCGGCCATAAGTTTGATTGTTTCAAATACGTCCTGGCGTCCTTCGTGCGGGAAGCCGATTATCAAAAAAACCGAGCTGTGCATTCGGTATTTGCCAACGGTTTTTATTGCCTCTATTATTTTCTCGTTGGTCATGTGACGATTCAGAATCTTGCTGCGAATTCTCGGGCTGCCTGACTCCACGCCAAATTTGACAATTTTGCAGTTGGCCTCTGCTAAGTAGCGCGCGCACTGGTCATCGAAGAAGCCGACATGTGCGTTGACAACAAAGGGAATGCTACAGACTTTCTTATAGGCTTGGCAAAACCGCTTTACGTAGGACTTGTCAAACGTGAACAGGTCATCGTCGAATATGAACATCTTGATATTGTGGTAGGTCTTTAGTAGATATTCGATCTCCTGAATAACTTTATCAACGCCGAATTGCCGGATATAGTTAAGCTGCCTGAACGTGCAACTAAGGTCCTTTCTATAAGACTCGACCATGACGTGATTAAAGCAGTACGTGCAGAAGAACGGGCATCCTCGTGAAGCCATCAGGCCCACCCATCCGTTTTTGGCATCGATCATTTTCTGAAAATCCATGCTCTGGTAATCTTTCGGGGGCAGCCGCGTCACATCCGGCAAGGGCCGGACGGGATTAATTTTGATCTGGCCATTACGGGCAAAGGCGAGGTTTCGCACATTCTCCACACTTTCTCCGCGATGAAGTTTTTCAACGAACTCTAAGAACGCCTCTTCACATTCGCCTCGGAATACATAGTCGAATAGTCCTGTTTGCAGGATCTCTTCAGCGGCGACCAGAGCATGTATGCCCCCAATAACGACAGGTGCCGATAGTTTCTTGCGAGCCCAGCAAGCGAGCGTTTGCGTGTATGGCCATTGATTGGTTACCACTGACAAGGCGAGGATATCCGGCTTTTCCTTCAGCAGGCGGGCGGTGAATTGTTCTTCAGTAGGCAGCGGCTCAATGTCTTCGCAGAGCTGCCAAAAGCCGACCTGATGGCCGGCTTGTTTCAGAACGGCAGCTATATGGGCGACGCCATAATTAAAGCCCAGTTGTGACCCAGCCGACGGATAGATAAAAAGCACCTTCATAACGTCTGCTTTTTAAGATCGCGCACCGGTTTTGGCAAACCTAAGTCGGTATCCAGAATTCTGAATTCTGTCCCTTCGACGGTTCGACTGCGCTCACCGGAGGCTTCGCTCAGGGCAGGCTTCTGCCTTCTGCCCTCCTTTTTTGGTCTTTCCGCCATGATCCGCGAGATGACCTCGTTGGCATTGACGTTCTGGGGATCGGTGAGCGTGTCAACGTGCACGATTTTATGCTGCGTTTTTCCACACGCGCTCCATCGCCTGACAAAGTTCATATCATTGCTGCCCGCGAAGACTGTCACCGCGGGCGTTCGGACAGCGGCAGCAATGTGCTGGCACGCAGAATCGTATCCGATGAATTCGTCGCATTGGGCAATCAGGGCTGTAATCTCGCCAACGCTGCATCCTATCGTAAGTAAGCCGTGCGCCAAACTCGGGTATTCTGGATCGTCAAAGCTCATATCGGCTGTACTGAAACCCTGATTCTTTATACTATCCAGCAGTGCAGCCGAGCGGGACAGCTCGTCTTGTCCGAAACCTTTGTCCAGCAGCACCACGGTCTGGGGGGCTTTCAGGATCTCTCGCAGCAAATTCTGCTCAAAATGCAGGCCCAGTCTTTTGCGCGGGTTTGTCCCAACGCCGAAGTTGACGGCAACAAGCTGCCTGCATCCCGCCGAGCGGAGCAGCGCCGCCAGTTTTCGCGTTTTAAGGCTTATGGACGGGATAGTCCAAACCTCCGGGTAGCAAAACTCTGATGCGCCAAAGACGCTATCCATCCAGCGATTTGCTAACTCTGCCATGCGGGCGTTCTTCGCGGATGCGGCGCATTGGCGGCTGTTAAAAAATAGATAATTGTCTCGATGCGTTAGGGGCAAAACGCCGAGCTGGGAGATTCGGGAGTCCGGATCGACCAGCAGCGTGCGGTCTTCCTGGCCAGGCGGCATTTCGCCGGCCAGAATGTCCAGTGCGCTGTGCCAACTTGAGAAGCGTTCAAATAGGCCGCCGCTGCGAGCATAATCAAGCGGGCATATTCGGATGTGCTTATTTCCGCCGAAGACGCCCTGCAGTTTGCTGCTGCCTATGACAACGATTTCTGCTTGGGGAAAGATTCTTGTAAAACGCTGTATCATTACGCTCAGAATGGCAACGTCTGCGCCGATAGTCACTCGCGACAGCAGGATGATTTTTTCCGGCGGATTGGTGGTGTTGTAGCTGTAGCGACGGGTGTGCACGAAAATGGCCCGCTCATAAAGCTCTTCGGGCGAGAGAATTCTAAAGTCGGCCAGCGCCCTGTCAAGAGCTGCTCCCTGGCGAACGTTTCGGCAGTAAGAGATGACCTCAGACATGACCCGGCAGTAGACTTCCACCGGCACATCCTCAAAATCATCGCACAGCTTTTCAACTATGATTTCAAAAAGAGCCGATGCCGCCGTGTTATTCAATTCGGTATCCGGGAAGGACGTTGCCATTTCACACAGTAGGATTATATATTCCGGCTCATAGGCGCCGGTTTGGTAGTACCGGTCTACGAAAGATAAGGCAGCCTGCCGCGACAACTGTAACAGGGCGTCCTGCGGGCAAGAGTCCTTTTTTATGCTAAGCCATTTTTTCCGGTACACGGACGGTTCCACGTTATTGGCTATCCAATTTAGATTTATTTAGCCCCGCAATTTATTGCGGGGTTCACCATTAATAATCTTTCCGCCGCCGAAAAAACTTCGCCGACGGTTATACTGGTCATGCACTCGTGCCGGGTTGGGCAGACTTTCTTGTGGCAAGGCGAGCACGGCAATTCCTTTCTAAGGACGATGGTGTGCTCCAGATTGCTGTTGGTGTAGCGAGGATCGGTCGGCCCCATAATGACCACAACCGGCACGTCAAAGGCTACCGCGTAATGGCGGGGGCCTGTATCATTTGTAATCAGCAGGTTGCATCGCCGAACCAGCGGCTTCAACAGCTCCAGGTCAATTCTATCTTGGCTGGTATCAATAATTTTAGCGTGACTTTGTCCAATAATGGCCTGTGCGATACCCTCTTCGCCTGGGCCGCAGAAAAGTACGATACGGGCACCGAGCTGGCTTTCACATAGCTCAGCCAGCTCGGCAAAATTTTCGGCGGGCCAACATTTTGAACTGCCAAAACTTGCCCCAGGGTTCAAGCCAATCACTATGTCCTCTTCACAGATGCCGTACTTTCGGACTAACGATTCTGCGCGATTGAGGAGTTCTTTGCCAACGAAGAGCCTCGGCTTAACCTGCTGAGGGGCTTTCAGTCCCAGCCAGCGGCAGATTTCAAGATAATACTCGGTCATAGGCAGCGGCTGGATGCTGTGGTTGTTTCGGAGCGGCTCAGGTCCACCGCAGATAAGGACCCCCCTGAGACTGCGGCGATAGCCGTAAATCTCTTTTGCTCCGCCCAGCCAGACTGTAATCGCTGACCGGATTGAGTTCGGCAGTATAATGGCTATATCGCCTGCGTATTGGCGTATCTGTTTTGCCGTCTGCCAGATTCCGGTCCAGGATTTGTCCTGGCAGTCAATCAGTGCATTGAACCAGGGGCCGTCCCTGACTATACCATGGGCCTTTTTTCTCAATACGCCGACGATTCTTGCCGCAGGGAAACTCTCCCGCAGGCAATCGAGCGTGGGTGTGGCCATAACTATGTCACCCACCCAGTTTGGGCAGCGGACGATAAGCGTTTTAACACTGTTAAGAGATTTTTTCATCGCATTATTTAACAGGCGTCTTTTCTTGGTTGCGCGAGCACTACTTTCGCCCCTGCATCACGTAGAAAGTTAGTGACATCAACTGCAGAACCGCCGCGAATCCAAGCGCTATGGAGACAGCGTTGCCTCGGCTGGTTGGGCTGGTCAAAAACCATATTGCCATCAGCAGGCAGAATAGAACGAGGATTTGTACAATCCCGGCCAGCAGCCTCATTATGGAAAATTCGCCGAACATCTCGGCCCTTTCCATTCTTTTTAGCTGTTCGAGAATACCGCCCAGCAACTGCTCGCTCCTTTCACCAGTGATTTGCTGCTCGGCAGCCGCTATGCTTGCTTGTGGAGGAGGTGTCTGTGGCTTCGGCTTCTCCGGCGCCGGTGGCCTCTCTTCAACTTCTATAGCCTGCTGAGTCTGGCTTTGGACGGCTGATTGATTCTGGTTTTTCATGTCAACACATAAGTGGCGGCATTTTTTTATGATGGTTACGGCTTCTTTGATATTTACGCTGGTGTAATCGGGCTTTGGCCCTGCCGACAAAGGTTGCAGGTCGGCCTCTCTCGGTTGCGAAGATGGGCTTAGTAGTATCGTCCTGCATCCGGCTCTGGAGCCGGCTTCGATGTCACTATCGCTGTTGCCGATCATCCACGATTGGCCAAGGTCGATATCCATCTGCTCAGCGGCTGCCAGCAGCATGCCCGGGCTCGGCTTTCTCCAGTCGCTTTCCTTGCGGTATTTGGCGATAACGGCGTCCGGATGGTAGGGGCAATAATAAATTCTATCTAAAGTTGCTCCTTTTTCCGCCAGCAGTTCCTGTAAGCGGTCGTGAATCTCATCGAGAGTTTCCTCCGTGACAATGCCCCGTGCGACGGCTGATTGATTAGATACGACCACCAGCTTATATCCGAGAGCCTTAAGCTCGACCAGGGCTTCAGGGACGCCGTCCAGCAGCTTCACTTGGTCTGCGTCCTTGATATAGCCGGGGTCCTCAATCAAAGTGTTGTCGCGATCTAAGAATACCGCTTTCTCAGCCATACGAAAATAGCTCTATTTCTGGTCTAACTATCCGCAAAACTTTGTTCCACGAGGTCGCAAATTATATGGTACGCAAGCTGGTGCATCTCCTGGCTACGGGCTGTCGAGATGTCATTAGCGCAAAAACAAACATCGGCGATGTGTTCGAGCTTGCTGCCGGCCCGCCCCGTAAAAGCCAATACACAAGCCCCTTTTTTCTTTGCCAGCCTTGCAGCGGCAATAATATTCGGCGAAGCACCGCTGGTCGAAAATGCCCACAGAACATCACCTTTTCTGACCAGTGCTTCCACCTGCCGGGCAAAGACCTGCTCGTAAGAATAATCATTGGCAATAGAGGTTAGGATAGAAGTATCGGTTGACAGCGCTACGGCAGCCAGAGCCTTTCGCTGCCTGTTGAATCTGCCGACCAATTCGCCGGCTATATGTTGAGCATCCGCTGCTGAGCCTCCGTTGCCGCACAGATAAATAGTGCCGTTGCGCTTTAATGCTTTTATTACTGCCTGGGCGGCGGCGGCAATCGTTTTAAGGGCGTGCGCTTCAAATTCAGCGAGCATTTTTCTATGCGTTTCAATCGCGGCTGTAACCTGCTTTTTTATAGTGTTCTTCATAATGGCTGCTTCTGCAACGCCTTTATTTTTTCGATGGTTGCCGTTGAGCTTTGGCCTTGAACAAGCGGCGCGAGAACAACTTTGCCGCCGTATGATTCGACAAACTCCCGGCCAACGACTCCCTTTTTAACCCAATCCTGACCTTTCACTAATACGTCGGGTTTGACTTTCTTGACTAAGTTGAGCACGCTGGGCTCATCGAAGATTATGACGTAGTCCACAAACTCCAGCGCGGCAAGAACGGCGGCCCTATCGTGCTGATTGTTTATGGGCCGCTCCGGCCCCTTTATGGCCCTGACGGAACTGTCGCTGTTTAGTCCGACGACAACGATGTCCCCTTGCTGCCTGCATAGCTTAAGAAGCTCAATGTGGCCTTTGTGCACGATATCGAAACACCCGTTTGTGAAAACGATAATCTCTTTTTGCTTTCGATGCCGCGACAGCTCCTCGAGCAGCGAGTCGATTGGGCGTAACTTGCCTGCTGTACTCTCTTCCATACTCGAACTTGTCGTCATTGACTTGTAGGCCTTCTTGCTACGGCTCATCATGTTTATCCTGCCAGTTTATTCAGGAATTTTACCCGCAAGCGTGCTTTCAATCAAGTCTCTTAGCTTGTCCTCTCCGCTTATGAATTTAAGCTCAATAGCCAGATATGCAAGAGGCATCTCTCTTCCTGAAGCGCCCAGCAGGGCGATTTTGGTCCAATCCTTGTGCGTTGTAAGGATTAGCTCTGCCTTGCTGCACATCGCCTGTTCATAAATACTGGCAACATCATCGGAATCATAATAGTGGTGGTCATCATAGACTCTGTGTCCGACAAGCTCGCAGCCGAGCATGCTGATCGTGTTCAGAAACGCCTGCGGATTACCTATCCCACAAAATGCAAATACTTTCCTGCCCTTTAGATTTTCCAGGCTGATTTTTTTGCCCTCCGCAGATGCTGCGCAAATAGGAGCGTGGATGGACCTTGCAATTATCATATTGGAGTTAATCTGCCGGAGTTTCTGTTCGAGTTCAGCCAGCTCAGCTTCCTGGGTTTGGTCACACCTTGTAATAACCACGGCGTCTGCTCGCGCAAGTGCGGTGACAGGTTCTCGAAGCAGCCCTGCTGGAAGTAACCTGCCATAGCCAAAAGGTCTTGTTGCGTCAATTGTTACGATATCCAGGTCTCTTGCCAGCCGGCGGTGTTGAAATCCGTCGTCCATAATAAGTACTTCTGCACCGAATTTGTCCACAGCTTCGGCAGCGGCTGCGACTCGATCTGGATTCACAATCACTTTGGCTTGTGGACATCTTTGCAAAAAAATTGCCGGCTCATCAGTGTAGTTTTGAGTTTTGAGTTTTGAGTTTTGAGTTGCCTTGTAGCCGCGAGTGAGTATTGCACATTTGTAGTTTTGAGTTTTGAGTTTTGAGTTTTCAGTTATCTCCTTGTACAGCCAGATTACAAGTGGCGTTTTGCCCGTTCCGCCGACCGTTATGTTGCCGATGCTTATGACCTTTGCGCCGGCACAATGAGTCCTCAAAAGTCTTTTAGCGTACAAAGAAGTTCGCAACCAAATCGCGATTGAGTAAAATACCGCGGCACCGCCCAAGAAGGAGCGCAGAATCTTATCGCTCAGTCGGCTTTTCTGTCCTGAAATAAGTTTTAGATAACTTTCCTGATTCAAGCGAGGGTCTTCCGAACCTGCGGTGAAATCATTACAAAACCGCAAAATATTTAGCCCCGCAGTTTACTGCCGGGTGATGCTTTGATTTTTTTGATGATGGCATCGGCCATCTGGCTTGTTCCGACAGCCGTTGGGTCGTTGCGGTCCGGCTTCAAATCGTACGTTACGTTTTTGCCATCGGCGATTACTGCTGCTACCGCTGCTTCGAGGTTATCTGCCTCGGCATTTTTTACGATGTGCCGGAGCATCATCACGCCGCTTAGTATCAGGGCGGTGGGATTAACCTTGTTTTGCCCTTTGTATCTTGGGGCGCTGCCGTGCGTTGCTTCGAAGATGGCTGCTTTTTCGCCGATATTCGCGCCTGGGGCTACGCCCAGGCCGCCAACCAGCCCCGCGCATAGATCGCTGACTATGTCGCCATACAGATTTGGCAGAACAATCACATCGTAAAGCTCCGGCTTTTGAACTAACTGCATGCACATATTGTCGACGATGCGGTCTTCAAATTCGATGTCCGGGTATTTCTCTGCGACTTGCCGGCTCACATCAAGCCATAATCCATCTGAAAACTTCATAATGTTGGCTTTATGAACGCTGGTTACCTTTTTGCGGCCCATTTTGCGGGCGTATTCAAATGCAAAGCGGACTATCCGCTCGGTCGCCCTAACCGAGATGGGCTTAATACTTATGCCGGAGTCGCCGGTTATCTTTCGCCCGCTGTGCTTATTCAGCCAGTTGATGATCTCAGCGGTGTCGTCCTTTCCTTCTTCAAACTCGATGCCTGCGTAAAGGTCCTCGGTGTTCTCCCGTACAATTATAAGGTCGATGTTGGAGTATCTGCTTCGCACGCCCGCGTAGCTTTTGCACGGGCGAAGGCACGCATATAGGTCCAGCGATTGTCGCAGGTGCACGTTTATGCTTCTGTAGCCTTTCCCGACCGGCGTGGTGACAGGCGCCTTCAGCGCGATGCCATTCTTCTTGATGGATTCCACCGTTGACTCCGGCAGCGGAGTCCCCAGCCGTTCCATCACTTCGATGCCGGCTTCGGCTATCTCCCAATTGATGCCCGCACCGGTTGCGTCGATGCACCTTCGCGCAGCTTCAGCAACTTCCGGTCCAACACCGTCGCCCGTAATTAAGGTCACAGTGGGCATTTCTTGGTGCTCCAAAAATCCCAACGCGGTAATGTTACCGGTCAACTGCAGGTATGTCAATTGTGCGATCGCGGGTCTGTTTTTCCGCCAGCCTGGAATCAGGACTTAAACAAAGCGCATAGTGTGTTGCCGAATAGAGGTATATGATACAATGGCGGCAAACGAATCGTATCAAAAGCAGGGCAGTTTTATCGCGGCGAAGGTTTTTATCGAAGGAGACGAATCCGATGAGAAAAAACGTCAAACTTAGAGCGGCGGGAAACCCTATCAATTCGCGCGGTCCAAAAGTACATTTGCAGCGAGTTGCTGTTATGGTTTCTTTAATGAACCTCGCGCTGCCGTTGGCACTTTGTTCGGCGGCACAGCCGGGAGAGCCGATGAATGTTGTGCCGTTCGGCCAACTGAAAACGTGGGACGGCCAGCAAAAAGACTATGGCGTTGTCTGGGAGGACCCAAGGGACATCTTCCGTGTGGTGGTCAAATTCGCGGACGCTAAAGCCGTGCCCAATCCGAAGGCCGTTCGCCTGGAGTACTGGCAGTCATCGTGGCCCAGACATCGGATACCGCGTGACAGTCCGTCAGGGGCCGGCAGCTCAGGCTGGCTCAATGTGGGCGATTGGTTCCAGGGCAAATGGCTAAAAGCCGACGCCGATCTCGATGTCAAGGGCGTGACATATACGTTTACCTTTAATCCGCTAAATTCCAAGGAATTTCCGGATATAAAGGATTTTTCAGCCCGCTATCGTTCAACGTTGAAACTGCGGGTGATTGCCGATGAGCCGCTGCCGGCAATTGAAACCTTGCAAGCCTACACCGATTCGGTCTGGGACAGGCTTGAGTTTGAGGTGCAGTGGGGCGGAACTGCTCAGGACCAGCAGCAAAACTGGGACGGACATTTGGAGGCTTTCAATGGTGTCGTGGAGCGGATTGCGTCAATCTCATCCGCCAGCCAAGCAAGAGTCGGCCTCGACCGTAAGTGGACGTCAAACGTGCGCGGCAGAATGGATGGCATCCGCGGCAGTATTCTCTACGCCAAGCCCGTTGGCTATAATTCCTTCGATGAAACGGTGGTGACTGTACGGACTGCCTGCGAGACATTTTCTCTTGCCGCGTCAGACCTTCTGAAGTACGGCCATATATTCCTGCCCGATTTCGGCGTGATTGTTCGCAAAGTGGGGGATGAAACGACGTACGCCGAAGCAGAGCGCGCCTGGCAGGACAATCGCCTCAAGAATATCTACACGCGGGTAAATGAAGTGCCCGAGCAGACGCTGCCCGGGGCGTGGAAGGATGTCCCCCAGAAGGAGCCGCAGTACATACCGTTGGGCTTTGAGGGCGGGCGGCAGTACTTCGGCCTGGAAGCCGATGGCGGTGTCTTCTGTCGCTACAACTGGCTGACCCGCATACCCGGCAAAGACACCAAACGCTGCCTGTATGACGGAGATTCGATCCGGTACGCATTCGGCTTGTCCGGTGCCAAGTTGGTTGACCGGCACACCGTCGATGGCTGCCTACCGATGATGGTTGCTCAGTGGCAGCGCGGAGGGGTTCGGTATCGCCAGACTGTTTTTGTGGTTCCGTTCGACGGCGTGCCGAAGCCGGGCGAACGAATCTATGCTGACGATACACTTGTATTGATGACGCGATTCGAAATGGAGCGGGCCGGCGACCAAGAGGCCCAAGCAAGACTCGATATGGAGGTTGCCGCCAGAGCGGTTGAGCCATTGGAGCTGGATGGTGGGCTGATATTCGTTCAAGGCACTAAGCCCAGGCGATTGCGGATGCTTGTTGGCTCGCCCGATGCGGCAGCGGACTATCGCCTGGAGCAAGCGGGCAAAAAAGTGGTCTATAGCGCGGACCTGGACGGGAATAAGGGGAAGCGGATAGTCGATGTCGCCATTCCGTTTATTACGCTGACGGAAGAGAAAGAGTGGGCGAAGCTGCGCGGGCTGCGCTTTGAGCGGTGCTTCGACGCCGTGCGCAGCTACTGGCGGCAGCGCGTCTCGCAAGGGGCAAAGATATTTACGCCCGAGCCGATGATAAGCGATTTCTACGCCGCTCACGTTTCGCATTTATTGCTCAACACCGACCGCGAAGTGGGCAAAAGCACCCGATACGTGGCGAGAGTGGGGACATTCTCGTACGGGGCGTTCAGCAATGAATCGTGCATGATGGTCAGCGACCTCGACCGGCGCGGCTATCATAAACGGGCAGAAGAGGCCCTGGAAATCTGGCTGCACTACCAGGGCACGGTCGGTTTGCCGGGCGACTTCTCAAGCAAGGAGGGGCAGCTCTATGGGGCGGGGGGGTACGAAGACGGTGACTACAACCAGCACCACGGTTTTGTGCTCTGGTGCCTGGGCGAGCACTACTGGTACACCCGCGATACGGATTGGCTCAAGCGAGCGGCGCCTAACATCGTAAAAGGCTGCGAGTGGATTATTCGTGAGCGGCGGCGGACCATCGCCGAGGCCGAAAAGTCGCCGATACGGGCGATTGAGCGTGGACTGCTGCCGCCAGGTGTTTTGGAAGACATCAAAGATTGGCGCTGCTGGCTCTCGACAAACGTGTATTCCTGGTTTGGGATGCAAAACGCCGCAGCAGTACTGGCAGATGCGGGATTATCGGACGGCAATCGCTTGCTGGCAGAAGCCCAGGCATACCGCAAAGATATTCTGGCGGCATTTACCGAGGCGATGCGTCGCTCGCCGGTGGTTCGGCTGCGGGACGGCAGTTGGATTCCGCATATTCCGCCGGATGTGCACAGGCGAGGGCGAACCTTTGGCTGGATTACCGAAACGCTCGAAGGGCCTATCCATCTCATTCGCACCGGCTTGCTCGATCCCTGGGACCGGATGAGCACCTGCATCATCAAGGACTTCGAGGACAATCTGTATATTTCCGAGCAGTACGGCTATAACCTGACGGGCGAAGATTTCGAGCGCTATTGGTTCGGTAGGGGCGGCATATCAATGCAGGCGAATTTGCTGTGCAACCCGATTCCGTATCTATTGCGCGATGAGCCGAAGCATTTCTTGCGCGCCTATTTCAATGCCTTCGCGGTCAGCTACTGGCCGGATACGCGAATGATGACCGAGCATGCGCTTCCCAACATCGGCGACTGGCGTGGCGACCACTACAAATCCTCGGACGAAGCCAATTCCACTTTTTGGCTGCGAATGATGTTCGTCCAAGAAAGAGGCGACGAACTCTGGCTTGGCGCAGCCGTTCCGCGTTATTGGCTGGCCGACGGCAAAACTTGCGGCATTGAAAATGCCGCAACGTATTTTGGCCCGATGTCGGTCAAATACGAATCGCACGCCGGATCTGGCCGAATCGAGGTGATAGTTGATCCTCCCAAGAGGAATCCACCGAAGAAAATCTTCATTCGTTTCCGCCACCCGGATGGCAAAAAGATCACCCGCTGCGAATTGAATGGACAACCGTATAAGAACTTCGACCCTGAACAAGAATGGGTTGTCCTTACCGAGTGTCCGAAAGAAACAAATCGTATTGTCGTACATTATGACTAAATCGAGGGCATCCATTCGCGCTATTTCGCTCCCGCCGCGGGGATGGATTATATGGACCCCCACTGCAGGGCGTTTTTTATGACCCCCACCGCAGGGGTGGGGGCCAGAAAATTAACGATAATAACTTGCGGCGAGGCGTTTTCGCTATTAACTGGAGTCGCGGTTTTGACAAACGATTCTGCTTTACCGAAGACGACATCAGATGCAGAATCGAGTATGTGCGCAAGCATCAATCTGATTAGCCCCGACCCCTGCGGTCGGGGGTGGACAAGGGGCAGAATGCTTGCGGCGGTATCGGACTTTTGTGCCTGATGGCGGCCAAAGCAGCCGGGGCCCGACGTCGGGGCACCGCATGGTGCACATATCGCCGTGACTAGCCCGCCTCTTCGTAACATGAATGGGAAAGTACCCCCAAACGGCACTGGATCGCGAACCTTCAGATTCTGTACGTCTGCGCGCAGAACACCTTTGGGGCTTGACTATCATGAGGGGTTGGCCGGTCTTGTCAGAGTAAGGTATCCAAGTTGGTCTACCGCCTTCTCCGCCGGCGGCCGAGCAAAACCGAAGTCAGTCTCACCAAAGGGGAAAGCCAACTGCTTGGTCACACTGCTTGACCAAACTCAAAAACCGTTTTTTGATTACTTCTTCGGGAATTTGCTCGTGTATTTCAGCCGCCTTGGTTCCACTTCTTGGGCGGTAAGGATAAACCTCTACAAGGTCAAACTCCACCTCATTAAGGAGGCGAACAGTATCTTGGAATTCCTCCTCGCTCTCACCGGGAAAGCCAACAATAACCTGGGTGTGCAGACATATCTCTGGAAATTCGCCCTTGAGCCTGTTGAATACATCCTTTAGGTCTTTGAGCACGTATCCTCTGTTCATTACTCGTAGAATCCGATCATTGCCAGATTGTGCCGCAGAAATAATTCGGCATATCTTGCCGCTTCGGAGGGCTTCCTGTAGCTTGGGCAGCATCTCAATCAAGAACCTGGGCTGTAAGTTCCGCAGGTCCAATCGATATTCTCCACTCATTCTGACTAACTCCGTGAGCAACACAACCAAACTGGTGTCTTGGTCCCTCCCATACGCTCCTATATCGGTTCCTGTCAGTAGGAATTGGCTGAAACCCGCTTGCCGACCCTCCTCAAACTCTTGCAGCACAGTATCGACCGGCTTACTTCTGAGCTTGCCTCGTGACAGACGGACCGCGCAGAAGGAACAGGCGTTCAGACAACCCGTAGACACCTTTACGCACCAACGGGGAACAGCTACAGGGAACTTCCTGAACATGCTCTTTTTGCGGAGT
>Ga0299912_10001555_pt1 | contig 18526 bp, 21 predicted proteins | sample RVTome_2_FD_207667 | JGI IMG/M metagenome (GOLD analysis project Ga0299912, IMG submission 207667) | Soil microbial communities from uranium-contaminated site in the Upper Colorado River Basin, Wyoming, United States - RVT95D214 (version 2) ... | reverse complement strand
CCGTTGCGGCCCAGGTAGCTGGGGCTCATCCCCTCGATCCCGTACTCGTCCGAGCCGCCCGAGGCGTTGGGGACCAGGAACACGATCCAGGTGTGCGGCTGGGTCCACTGGAACTCCTTCACCGTGCCGACGAGTTGGACCTCGTGCTCCATGTCGAACATGGCCGTGGAGTGGTGGGCCAGGGCGGGCGCGGCGCCGGCCATCGCGCCCGCGCAGGCGAGACCCGCCGCGGCGAGCCGAAGGTGTGTAAGCGTCATCGTCGTCTCCATGTCAGTTGGCCAGCGCGGGAGCGGGCGTGGGCGGCGTTGCGTTGTCGAGGATGATGCCCGCGCGGCCTTTTTCGTCGGCGTAGTCGCGGTTGTTCTGCTGGCAGACATATTCCTGGATCCGCCAGTCGCGGTAGCGGACGTATGGCCGGGTCACGGTCCAGGGTTTGGTCAGCACCTTCGGGTCGGTGATGGTGGTGGCGATATCCAGCTTGTCGGGGCCCACCTGATGGAAGCGCTCGGTGATGCGCATCTGGTCGCTGTGGCCGACGCCCGGGGCGATCTGGGTGCGCGGATCGAACCCCACGGTTTCGGCCACCAGGGTGTCGCCTTCCCAATGACCGACCGACTCGCCGTTGAAGGTCAGGTCGGGGTCGTCCGGCAGCTTGGTTCCATCGGTGTAGATGCGGCGAACCTGGCTGTCGGTCTCGATGGCGATGGTCACGCGGCCGGGCGTGAACAGGAACTCGATCGGGTAGGGCATGGTCATGATCTGCGGCACGCCCGGCGGCACGCAGTTGGCGTTTTCGGACTGCACGTTCTCGCCGCGCGTCTGGGAGTCCTGAAACGCCTTGAGCTTCGCGGCGTACTCGGGCGTCAGCGACGGCGGCTCGGAGCGGCCGCCCGGACCGAACAGCGATCGCCAGTCGATCTGCCAGACGCCCTCGTTCCAGTCGGGCAGCTTGGCGAGCGCCGCGTAGGCCGCCGCCCGGTCATCCGCCGGGTTCTTGGCCTTGGCCGCAGACATGGCCGGTCCGCTGACTAGCAAGCCAGCGGCGGCGGCCACGGCCGCGGACCTCAGATACACATTCATGACGCCTCCCTGGGACGTGACGGCTTCTCCAACGCGCCGTCTTGCTAGGCTTCATATGGCGTCAACGCCCGTCAGAGAACAAGAACCGTGGCCCGCGGCCCGAAATTGTTGCTTGATCGGTCAGGCGGGGTCAGACGGTGACCACCACCTTGCCGACTTGCTGGTTGGACTCCAGATAGCGGTGCGCCTCGACGATGTCATCGAGCGAGAAGGTCTTGTCGATCACCGGCTTCAGCTGGCCGCCCTTCAACCCCTGCAGGATCAGCGCCTTCGCGGGCTCGAAGCGCTCGGGGTGGTTCCAGATCTCTGAGGCGACCCAGCCGCGCAAGGAGAGGCCCTTGAACGCCGCCGACCAATGCGGGTAGGGCGTCGGCTGGCCGCTGAGCCCGCCGTAGATGAACAGGATCCCGCGCGGCGCCATGGCCTGGGCGAGGGTCTCGACATAGGGGCCGCCGACCGGGTCGAACACTAGGCGCGCGCCCTTGCCGCCGGTGATCTTCATCACCTCCGCCGGCAGGTCGACCTCGTCGGTAGCGACCACATGGGCCGCGCCCTGGGCCTTCAGGGCCTCGGCCTTGGCGCTGGTGCGGGTGGCTGCGATCGGCTCGGCGCCGGCCCAGTTGGCGAGCTGGATGGCCGCCAGGCCGACGCTGGAGGAGGCGGCCCGGATGATCACGAAGTCGCCGATGCCCGCCTCGCCCACCTCGACGATGGCCATGGCGGTCATGTACTGCATCCAGACGGAGGCCGCCTCGATCGGCGTCAGCCCCTCCGGCGCCTTCAGAAGGCTCTTCGCCGGCACGATGGCCGCCTCGGCATAGACGCCATAGTCGCCCTGGCGGAAGTTGGGCAGGATCGAAACCCGTTCACCGACGTCGAACCCCGTGACGTCGGCGCCCAGCGCCTCCACGATCCCGGCCGCTTCATAGCCGATGAGGGTCGGCATGCTCGGCGGCTGGACGTAGCCGCCCTGACGAAACGCGATCTCGGAGCGGTTCAGCCCGATGGCCTCGATGCGCACGCGCGCTTCCCCGGCCCCGGGCGCGCCGACCTCCAGGTCCTCGATCCTCAGCTGCTCGGGGCCGCCCGTCTCATGCACGCGCACGACCTTGGTCATCGGCAAGTCTCTCCAGGGATTGATCCTCTATGCGGCCATTCGTATGCCCATGCGGCAAGTGGCGCTAGGCCGGGGAGGGTGAGCGATGGCCCAGGTGGTGACGGCGGTGAGCCGCGGCCCGACCCATGACATGATCAAGCCCACCCAGCCCGCCATCCGCCTGATAGCCGGCCTGGGGGTGGAGGGCGACGCCCACATGGGCGAAACGATCAAGCACCGCTCGCGCGTCGCGCGTGACCCGACTGAACCTAATCTCCGCCAGGTGCATCTGATCCATGCCGAGCTGCACGACGAGCTGCGGGCGGCGGGCTTTGAGGTCGGGCCGGGGCAGATGGGCGAGAACATCACCACCCGGGGCGTGGACCTGCTCGGCCTTCCGACCGGCGCGCGCCTGCATCTGGGCGCGGAGGCGGTGGTGGAAATCACCGGGCTTCGCAATCCTTGCGCCCAGCTCGACGCCCTTCAGCCCGGGCTGATGGCCGCCACGCTCGGCCGCGATGCGCGCGGCGGCTTGGTCCGCAAGGCGGGCGTCATGGGCGTGGTGCTGACGGGCGGGGACGTGCGGCCGGGCGACGCCATCCGCGTCGAGCCGCCGCCGGGGCCGCCCCGGCCGCTGGCGCCCGTCTGAGGGCGGCGCTGAGCCGGGCGCGACTTGACCCGCCCGCTCCCGTGGCGCATCGCCAATTTCCGGTCCGTCCGTTAGGCGCGCGCAAGGCTGAGGAAACCGTGGTGAAGGCCAAGACGCCCAGGGCAAGGAACGTATCGGCGCGGCCGGCCGACAATGTCGCTCAGCGCATCTCGCGGTCCTATCAGCTCGCGGTCGAGGATCCGGAGTTCATCCAGCGCGACGAGATGCGCGCGGTTCACCTGGAGCTCGATTACTCCAAGGCAGACCTGCTGCTGCACGACGCGGGGATCCGTTCGACCCTCATCGTGTTCGGCTCCTCGCGCACGCCCTCGCCGGAAGCGGCCGAAGCCCTGGCCGCCGCGGCCCGCACCGACGCCGAGCGCGCCCAGGCCAAGGCCCGCGAGCGTGATGTCGCCTACTACCAGGCGGCGCGCGAGTTCGCCCGCATCGCCTCCCAATGCGGCGGCGCATTCGCTCCGCATCATCATCACTGCGACAACGTCATCGCCACCGGCGGCGGCCCCGGCATCATGGAGGCGGCCAATCGCGGCGCCTTCGAGATCGGGGCGCCCAGCATCGGCTTCAACATCTCCCTGCCGAACGAGCAGCAGCCCAACCCCTACACCACGCCCGAGCTCACCTTCCGGTTCCACTACTTCGCGATCCGCAAGCTGCACCTGGCCATGCGGGCGAGGGCGCTGGTGGTGTTCCCCGGCGGGTTCGGCACGCTGGATGAACTGTTCGAGATCCTCACCCTTCAGCAGACCGGCAAAGCCCCGCGCACGCCCGTGGTGCTCTACGACGAAGCCTATTGGACGCGGATCGTCTCCTTCGAGGGCCTGGTGCGCGAAGGCATGGTCTCCACGGAGGACCTGTCGCTGTTCGCCTTCGCCGAGACGCCCGAGGAGGCCTGGGCGCGGCTGGTGGAGGCGGGGGTGCTGATTGGGACGACGGGCGCGGCCTAAGGCGCGCCGCGCGCGGGGGGGGGGGGCAGGGCGGTTCACGATCTCGGATGCGCGACCGCCGCTCGCGACTATTTCGGGGGAGAAGAGCCCATCATGTCCACCACTTGGCCGGTGGGCAGGGTCATCTTCACGAACGAGCCGCCGTGCTGGCCGTCCTTCACCGGGTGGATGACGATCGAGACCTTGTCGCCGACCTTCAAGGTGTCCTTCTTCCAGCCGCGCCGCTCCAGGAAGTTGGGGCTCATGCCCTCCACGCCCCATTTTTCCGCGACGCCCGAGGCCGTGGGGACCTTGACCCAGATCCAACTGTGCGGATTGGTCCATTGGAAGTCCGTCACCGTGCCGGTGATGGTCTTCTCCTGGGTCATGTCGAACATGGCGAAGGAGTGGTGGGCCAGGGCCGCCTGCGCGCCGAGGCCGAGCGCCAGGGCCGCAAGGGCGCCGGCCAGGAACGGGGATCTGATCTGCATGGTCTTGAACGGCTCCTCCACCTTCATACGCACGACCACGGCCTAGTCCTCGCCTGGAGGCGTGAGCACGATCCCGGCCTTGCCCTCGGCGTCGACCATGTTGCGGTTGTTCTGCTCGCAGACGTACTCGGCGATGGTCCAGTCGCGGTGACGCTTGAAGGTGCGCGACGCGGTCCAGGGCTTGGTCAGGGCCTCGGGGTCCTCAATGGTCGTCTGGACCGCGAGGGTGTCCGGATCGGTCAGGTGGAAGCGCTCGACGATGTGCATCTTGTCCGAATGGCGCATCCCATAGCTGAGCCCCAGGGGCGTGTCGGGCGTGAAGCCGACGCTGTCGACCACCAGCGCATCCCCTTCCCAATGGCCGATGGAGTCGCCGTTATAGGTGAGGTTCGGGTCCGCCGGATGGGCGCGTCCGTCCGTGTAGATGTGCCGTATCTGCATATAGGCTTCGAGCTGGATGGAGATCTGGCCGGGGCCGAACATGATCTGCATCGGATAGGGCTGACCCATGATCTCGGGCATCCCGGGCGGCACACAGTTGGCGGACGGATTGTCCTGCTCCTTGCCGGCCTTCTGGGCGTCCTGGAAGGCCTTCAGCTTGGCCGCGTACTCGGGCGTGAGCGCCGGCTGCTCGCCGGGCGCGAAGGCTCCGGGGCCGAGGGGAATCTCCCAGACGCCGGTGGTGAAGTCCGGCAGCCTGGCGACTTCTTGCCAAGTCCGCCCCTGGGGCGCGCTCTTTGCATGGACCGCCGGGGCCGGGGCGCCCGCGAACACGATGGCGACCGCCAAGCCGGGCAGAATCGAAGACAAACGCTTCATCGGACGTAACCAACCCTTGGCCCGACCTTGATGCGTTCGCGGACCTTGCGGGGCGCACCATCGGGGCAAGCGTTGTCACTGTCAACGAGGGCAGGGCCTAGCCGCGGTGCGCGAAATTCCAGATCGCGCCGATCACCAGTCCTCCGACATAGCCGACGACCGCCGTGATCCCCACCAGCATTCCGGCGCGGATCGGCTCGAACGCGTCAACCTCGATCGGGACCTTGATGAAGTGCAGATAGAGAACGAAGTCGAGCAGCGGCTTGGCGAGGTTCGCGGCGACCAGCGCCGACCACGCCGCATGGTAAAGGCCCAGAAACGCGCCGAGCACGAGGCCCAGCCGATTGGGACTGATCGTATTCATGTCATTTCCTCCCCCTGATCGTAGCGGCAGTTTCGTCGGCGACCGCGCCCCGCACATTGCGTTCGATCAAGTCGAGCGGCCAGCGAAGCTAGCGGCCGAAGCGACCGATCGGGTCGCCCCAGAAGGCGCGGGCGCGGCTGGGCTCCACCCACATCTGGGCCGAAGGGTGGATGCGGTACATCTGGGCGTCGCGGAAGTAGCGCTGCATCTTCTGGCCCCGGTTGGCGGCCCGCACCGGCGAGGTGTGGAACAGGATCTCGATCGCCTCGCAGGCCATCTGGGCCGCCTGTTTCGACAACGCCCACAGTTTCATGGTGTCCGCGGTGGTGATCGGCGTGCGGTCCCGCGCCCAGCGCTCGCACTGCTCCATGAAGCTCTCGCCGATCGAAAGGGTGATCGCCTCGGCGCCGTCGGCCAGGGTGAGGGCGCGACCGAAGGGCGCCTGCACCTCATAGTCCTGGTAGCGCTTCAGCCCTGGCTGGCGGAAGGCGCCGGTGGATCTGGCCGCTTCGTCGTAGTCGTCCAGCGCCGCGCGCGCGGCTCCCACGAACATGGCGCTGAACGTCGATTGGTAGGCGCCGCCGACCACGCCGACGTAGAGCGGATCGTTGTGCAGGCGAAAGCCGGGCAGGCCCTCCGGCCCGAAGGCGTCCGAGGTCATCAGGATGTCGTCGGTGAAGATGTGCCGGTCGGGCACGAACACGTCCGTCAGCTTCACCGTGTGCGAGCCGGAGGCGTCCATTCCCAGGCTCGCCCCGTCGCCCCAGTCGTTCAGGATCTCGATCTTGTCGCGGGGGACGATGAAGTTGATCCCCCGTGGCGGCCGGCCCTCGTCCTTGATGATCCCCCCGCCCATGAAGTGGGTCCCGACGGGCGAGCCGGACGAGTAGCCCCACGTGCCGGTGACCCTGTAGCCACCCTCGGCGGGGGTGAACGTGCCGCCGGGCACCGAGCGGTGTGGAGAGCGGAACTCCCCGTCCTTGCCGAACAGCTCGATCTGGACATCCTCGGGGAAGTAGGCGCCGGCCACCAGCGCGTGGGAGGCGGCGAGGGTGAAGCACCAGGCAGAGCCCGGGTGGCCGCGGCCGAGCTCCATGATCACCTTCTGGAACACCGGAAAGCGGAACTGATAGCCGCCGAACATCTTGGGCTGCAGGATGCGGTAGAGGCCGGCCTTGCGGATCGCCTCGTGCGCCTCGTCCGAATAGCGGCCGCGCCGGTCGGCCTCGTCCTGCCCCGCGCGCAGCAGGGGACGCAGCGCCGCCGCCCGCTCGATGACGGCCTCGGGCGTTAGCCCTGGCTCGGGCTGGGGAATGTGGACCTTGGTCCGGGCCGGTTCGAGGGTCTCGGCGTGCGCCATCGGGCGATCCTCCTCTTGCGTTGACGAACACTAGGCGACCGGCCCGGCCCGCCGCCAGTCGTCATTGCGTCAGGTCAAGCGCGAGGGCGAAAAATCCCCGCCTCGGTGACGATCCAGTCGAGCGGGATGTCGTGCGCCTGCGGGTGGATTGTCGCCATGCGGTTCAGCTCGAAGCCGACGCCGATGGTCAGGGGCGTCTTGCTCATGGCCGCCAGAGTGCGGTCGTAGAACCCCGCGCCGTAGCCGAGCCGATACCCGGCCACGTCGAAGCCCACCAGGGGGATGATTAGCGCTCCGGGCTCCACCGGCGGCCCTTCGGCCGGGTGCAGGATGTTCCAGACCCCGGCCTCCATCTTGGTCTGAGGCGTCCAGGGTCGAAACTCCAGCGGCTGGCCCTTGGCGATCACCACCGGCAGGGCGGCGCCGGCTCCATGGGCCACGGCCTCGCGCAGATAGGGCAGGCAGTCGAACTCCCGCCGGAACGGCCAGTAGCCGCCGAGCAGGGGCAGGCCCGCCGGCGCAAAGCGATCGAGCAGCGCCGCCAGGATCGTCTCGCTGGCGGCGCGGTGCTCGTCGATCGGCATGGCCATGCGCGCGGCGATCAGCCGTTCGCGTTCGGCCTTTCGCCAGGCGCTGAGGTCTTCCGGGCTCACTTCGGGCGGCCCAAGAGACGACCTTGGCGGCCCCGGATCACGACAGGCCGATGATCCGGCCGTCCGGTTCCACATAGATGCCCTCGGCGGAGGGCACGCGCGGCAAGCCGGGCATGGTCATGATCTCCCCGCAGATGGCCACAACGAACTCGGCGCCAGCCGACAGGCGCACTTCGCGCACCGGCAAGGTGTGGCCCGTGGGCGCGCCGCGCAGCGTCGGGTCGGTGGAGTTGGAGTACTGCGTCTTGGCGATGCAGACCGGCAGATCGCCAAAGCCCATCTTCTGCAGCTCCGCCAGACGGTCGGCGGCCTGCTTTGACGGGACCACCTCGCCCGCGTGGTAGATCTCGAAGGCGATGCGCTCGATCTTCTGCAGCAATGGGACCTCGTCGCCGTAGATGGTGTGGAAGTCGGCTTCGCCCTTGTCGATCTCGGCGACGACCGCCTTCGCCAGCTCCTCGGCGCCGGCGCCGCCCTCGGCCCAGTGGCGGCACAGGACCGCCTTTACGCCCAGCGCCTCGCAGCCCTTCATCACTTCGGCGACTTCCGCGTCGGTGTCGGCGGTGAAGTGGTTGATCGCCACGATCGGCGGCACCCCGAACTTGCGGATGTTCTCCACGTGGCGCTGCAGGTTGGCCATGCCCTTGGTGACGGCCGCGACGTTCTCGGTGCCCAGATCCTTGCGCTCGACGCCGCCGTGGTACTTCAGCGCCCGGATGGTCGCCACGATCACCGCGGCGTTCGGCGAGAGACCGGCCTTGCGGCACTTGATGTCGAAGAACTTCTCCGCGCCCAGGTCCGCGCCGAAGCCGGCTTCGGTCACCACATAGTCGGCGAGCTTCAGGCCCAGCATGGTGGCGGTCACCGAGTTACAGCCGTGGGCGATATTGGCGAACGGTCCGCCGTGCACGAACACGGGGTTGTTCTCCAGGGTCTGCACCAGGTTCGGCTTGATTGCGTCGCGCAGCACGGCCGTCATGGCGCCCTGGGCGTTGAGCTGGCTGGCGCGGATCGGCTCCTTGCCGCGCGTGGAGCCGATGATGATGTTGCCGATCCGCCGGTGCAGGTCCTCCATCGAGGTGGCCAGGCACAGGATCGCCATGATTTCCGACGCCACGGTGATGTCGAATCCGTCCTCGCGGGGGAAGCCGTTGGAGACGCCGCCCAGCGAACCCACGATCGAGCGCAGCGCCCGGTCGTTCATGTCCATGCACCGCCGCCAGGTGATCCGGCGCTCGTCGATGTCGAGCGCGTTGCCCCAGTAGATGTGGTTGTCGATCATCGCCGCCAGCAGGTTGTTGGCGATGCCGATGGCGTGGAAATCGCCCGTGAAGTGCAGGTTGATCTCGTCCATGGGCACGACCTGGGCGTAGCCGCCGCCCGCCGCGCCGCCCTTCACGCCGAAGCAGGGGCCGAGGCTCGGCTCGCGCAGGCAGATGGCGGTGCGCTTGCCGATGCGGTTCAGGGCGTCGCCGAGGCCGACGGTCGTGGTGGTCTTTCCCTCGCCGGCCGGGGTCGGATTGATCGCGGTGACCAAGATCAGCTTGCCGTTCTTGGGACGCGCCAACGCCTCCTTGACGAAGTCCATGCTGATCTTCGCCTTGGTGCGGCCGTAGGGCTCCACGTGCTCGGCCGGGATGTCTAACCGGTTGGCGATATCCTGGATCGGCTTCATCGTGGCCGCCTGGGCAATTTCCCAGTCGGTCTTCGGCTTGGCGGCGGTGTCATTCATGGGTGCGAGCTTCTTTGGCTGAACGGCGTGAGCCGGGGCCTCGGTGCGGACCGGGGCCGTCCGGCGGGGTGGACGTGTGGCGAGCGCGAGGCTGCGGGCGAACCTCAAGGCGGCGCCAAGAGTCCCCCCGGGGCGGTGCTATGGGCAAGCCTTGGTCCCTGGTCAACCGTCTGGAGCCTGTTAAGCTGGTTTTGGGGCCGAACTGGAGGAAACCACATGCGGAAGTTCGTTCTGCTGGCCACAGCAAGCCTTGTTCTGGCGGTCGCAGCGCCGTCAGGCGCTATCCTGGCAGCCCCGGCGCCTGCCTATGTCTCGGCGGCCGTCTCCGACGCGTCGCGCCCCGCGGCGGACACCGCCCGCGATCCCGAGCGCAAGCCGGCCGATGTGCTGACCTTCGCCGGGGTTAAGCCGGGCGACAAGGTCGGCGAGCTGATCCCCGGGGGCGGCTACTACACGCGCTTGCTGTCCAAGATCGTGGGGCCGAGCGGCAAGGTCTACGCCCTGTGGCCCGAGGGCCTGGCAAAGGCCCGCCCGCAGATGCTGGACGCGATGAAGGAAATCGGCCCGAACGTCGTCAACGTGCTCTACACGGACACATCGTTGAACGCGCCCGAGGCGCTGGACCTGGTGTGGACCTCGGAGAACTACCACGACTTCCACAACGCCCCGCCGGGTGCGCCGGCGCCGAACATCGCCGTCTTCAACAAGGCCGTGTTCGCGGCGCTCAAGCCGGGCGGCGTCTTCCTGGTGGAGGACCACGCGGCCGCGGCCGGAGCGGGGCTGGGCGTCACCTCGACGCTGCACCGCATCGATCCGGCCGATGTGAAGACCGAGGTCGAGGCCGCCAGTTTTGCGCTGGCCGGATCCTCCAGGGTCCTGGCCAATCCGGCCGATCCGCACACCGTCGGGGTGTTCGATCCCTCGATCCGGGGCCGCAGCGACAAGCTGCTGTTCAAGTTCACGAAGCCCGCCAAGTGAGCCGCGGCCGTAAAGGGGAGGGCGGGGCGTGACGCCGTTTCGCATCGTGGTCGCGGCCGCCTTGGCGCTCGCGCTCGGCTCCGGCTCGGCGCTTGCGGCGGGCGCGACGTCGCCCGGAAACTTCGCCAAGGCGATCGCCGACAAGGGCCGTCCGGCCGAGGAGACGGCGCGCGACGCCGCGCGTCATCCCGGCGAGCTGATGGTCTTCGCCGGCCTGAAGCCCGGTTGGGCGGTGGCCGACCTGATGCCGGGGGCGGGCTACTTCACCCGCATCTTCTCCAAGGCTGTGGGGCCCAAGGGGCATGTCTACGCGGTGTTCCCTCAGTTCATGGCCGACTTCGAGAAGGCCGAAGTGGAGTCCATCCAGGGGATCGTGACGGGCGGGGCCTATCCGAACGTCACCATGGTCACCAATCCCGGCGGAACCTTCAGCGTCGATGCGCCGGTGGACTTGGTCTGGACCTCGCTGAACTACCACGACCTGCAGTTCGGCCTCAGCCACGACCAGATCGTCGCCTTCGACAAGGATATCTACGCGGCTCTTAAGCCCGGCGGGATATTCCTGATGATCGACCACGCGGCCGCGCCCGGAACCGGCTGGAGCGTGGCCGGTACTCTGCACCGCATAGACCCTGAAGCCATCAAGGCCGACATGGCCGAGGCGGGCTTCGTGCTGGACGGCCAGAGCGACATCCTGCGCAACCCGGACGATCCGCACACCGCCGTCGTGTTCGACCCCTCGATCCGAGGCCGCACGGACCAGGTGGTGTTCAGGTTCAAGAAGGCGAAATAGCCGGTACGGCGGCCGAATGACGATTCAGGCCTTCTGCGGAAACGCCCGGCCTTCCGGCGGCGGGTAGTCCTGCGCATCCACCATGACGAAGGCGATGCGACACGGCCTGTCGCCACGATTGATCCAGGCATGGTTGGTTCCGCGCTGGATCAGGATGTCGCCGGCCTTCAGGTGGACCTCGCCCTCGTCAAGCAGCATGTCGATCTCGCCGTCCAGCACGATGGCGTAATCGAGCGTCTTGGTCCGGTGCATGAGGGCGTGCCGGCCGCCCTGGGCGTCCTGACCGAGGCCGAACTCCTCCATGACCGTCGCGTCGTCCACGCCCTTGGGCTGGGGATGGAAGTCGGTCACCCTCACCAGCGACCCGCCCGGCGTCGGTCCGATGGCGGAGGGCCGGAACGTCGGGTCGTCGTATTGGGAGAGGTCCGCCGGCGTCTCGCTGGTGGTCCAGATCAGCGCACCTTCCATGGCCAGCGCCGGGCGCGACACCGTCACGGGCGCCAAACCGTCCTGGATGACGAGGGCTTGGCCTTCGGCGTTCACCCCGGTGACCACGCGGCGGATCTCGACGGTCATGGATCGTGCTCCCTAATCTTGGTTGGGCGTCCTTGGTCGGGCGCGACCCTAGGGGCGTTGCCGGCGGGGAGGCAACAGCGGAGCGAAGACGGGGAGGGGCGAACCTTCTTGGTCCCGCCATCGTAGTCTTTCGGTCGAGTGCGGCGCTCGTTGTTCGCCGTTGGGCTGATCGGGTGCTGCTGCGCATCCCCCACGTCCTAGCCCCGCCCAGCCGGGTTTTGATGCGGCGTTGAAGACCTAATCGGGCCGCCTCCGCCTGTTCAGGTTTCCTCCCGTTGCGGACGTTCCAAGACGCGATCACCGCCGTTCGCGATTGATTGGGGTCAATTCGTAAAACGACGTTAACCAGCACAGGCTCCCATGTGGACGAGTCGGCGGGCGTGTGCAAAAAGGCGCCTGCCTTTAGCGTGAACCTCGAGCCTGGACGAGGATAGTGAATACAATGGATTACAAGGCCGCCATTCGGACCGCCGTCGATCAGGTGAGGTCCGAGGGGCGATATCGCGTCTTCGCCGACCTGAAACGTCGCCGGGGCGAGTTTCCCCGCGCCATGTGGAAGGGGCCGGACGGCGAGCACGAGGTCGTGGTCTGGTGCTCCAACGACTACCTCGGCCAGGGCCAGAATCCGGTCGTGCTGGACGCCATGCACCGGGCCATCGACGAGGCCGGCTCGGGCTCGGGCGGCACGCGCAACATCTCCGGCACCACCCGCTACCACGTGGAGCTGGAGGCGGAGCTGGCCGACTGGCACGGCAAGCAGGCAGCGCTGCTGTTCACCTCCGGCTACATTTCCAACGAGGCGACGCTGTCGTCCCTGGCCAAGATCCTGCCGGGCCTGATCATCTTCTCCGACGCCCTGAACCACGCCTCGATGATCGCGGGCATCCGTCAGGCCGGGTGCGAGAAGCACGTCTTCCGCCACGGCGACCTGGAGCATCTGGAGGCCCTGCTGAAGGCCGCGCCGGCGGGCGCGCCCAAGCTCGTGGCGTTCGAAAGCGTCTATTCCATGGACGGCGACATCGCCGACATCCGCGCCACCGTGGCCCTGGCCAAGAAATACGGCGCGCTCACCTACATCGACGAGGTGCACGCGGTCGGCATGTATGGCCCGCGCGGGGCCGGCGTCGCCGAGCGCGACGGGGTGATGGCGGAGATCGACATCGTCGAGGGTACGCTGGGCAAGGCGATCGGCATGATGGGCGGCTACATCGCCGGCGACGCCGAGCTGATCGACGCCGTGCGCCTGTACGCCTCCGGCTTCATCTTCACCACGTCCCTGCCGCCGGCGATCGCCGCCGGGGCGACCGCCAGCATCGCCTGGCTGAAAGAACACAACGAGGTCCGCGTCCAGCATCAGGAGCGCGCCGCCAGCCTGAAGCGCCGGTTCCGCGAAGCGGGACTGCCGGTGATGCCGTCGGTCAGCCACATCGTGCCCGTCCTGGTCGGCGACGCCGTGCACACCAAGCTGGTGTCGGACATGCTGCTCGCCGACCACGGCGTCTATGTGCAGCCGATAAACTATCCGACCGTCCCCAAGGGGACCGAACGGCTGCGTTTCACCCCCACGCCCCTGCACGACGACGCCATGATGGACCATCTGGTCCGGGCCATGGATCAGTTGTGGACCCGCTGCAACGTCAAGCGGCTCGGCGGCGTGGCGGCCTGACGCCCGCGCGGTATCGCAGGTGCGCTGCCCCTTCTGTGGAAGCCTCGACAGCCAGGTGAAGGACTCCCGCCCGTCCGAGGACGGGGGCGCGATTCGGCGGCGGCGCCTGTGCCCGGAGTGCGGCGGAAGGTTCACCACCTTCGAGCGGGTGCAGCTTCGCGAGCTGACCATCGTCAAGCGTTCCGGCCGGCGCACGCCCTTCGACCGCGACAAGCTCGGCCGGGCGATCTCCATGGCCTTGCGCAAACGTCCCATCGAGCCCGAGCGGATTGAACGGATGATCTCCGGAATCGTCCGCCAGCTCGAAAGCCTGGGCGAGACAGAGATTCCCTCAACCGCCGTGGGAGAAATGGCTATGAAGGCTTTGAAAAACCTTGATAACGTCGCCTACGTTCGTTTTGCGTCGGTTTATAAGGATTTTCGGGACCCGGAGGACTTCGCCAAGTTCCTCAGCGACGAGGGGCTTAGCGATGAAGGCCTGGGCGAAGAGCCGGAAGAGCCGGGGGCATAGGCTTGGGCGTCACGCTCAAGCTCGCGACCTCGCTGGATGGCCGCATCGCCACGTCCACGGGGGAGAGCCGCTGGATCACCGGGCCTGACGCACGCCTCGCGGCCCACCGTCTGCGCGCCGAGCACGACGCGGTGGTTATCGGGATCGAAACCGCCCTGGCCGACGATCCGGAACTGACCGTGCGCCTGGAAGGCTATGACGGCCGCCAGCCGGCCCGGGTGGTGCTGGACAGCCGCCAACGCCTTCCCGCTCAAGGGAAACTCGCCCGCACGGCGCGGGATACGCCCACCTATGTCGTCTCCGCCGGCCCGCCGTCCGAGTCGCTGACGAGCCTTGGCGTGCGGATGTTGCGCGTCGGGGCGACCGATGGCCGGCCGGATCCGCGCGCTGTCGTGCAGGCGCTGGCGGGCGAGGGTCTGGACCGCCTGATGATCGAAGGCGGCGGCCAGGTCGCGGCGAGCTTCCTGACGGCGGGTCTGGTGGAGCGGCTGGAGTGGTTCCGCGCGCCGATCCTGCTGGGCGCGGAGGGGCGGCCCTGCGTCGCCGCCCTGGCCCTGGCCGCGCTCGGCGACGCGCCCCGCTTCCGCCGCACGGCCGTGGAGCCTCTGGGCGAAGACCTCTGGGAGCGCTACGAGAGGGCCTGATGTTCACGGGTATCGTCACAGACGTCGGCCGCGTCCGCGCGGTGCGCGACACTAACCGGGATCGCCACCTGGAGGTAGAGACCGCCTATGACGTGGCCACGATCGATCTCGGCGCCTCGATCAGCCATTCCGGCTGTTGCCTGACCGTCGTGGACAAGGGCGAGGACTGGTTCGCCACCGAGATCTCCGGCGAGACCCTGGCCATGAGCACCTTGGGCGACTGGGCGCCCGGCCAGCCGGTGAACCTGGAACGCGCCGCGCGCGTCGGCGAAGAGCTGGGCGGCCACATCGTCTCGGGCCACGTGGACGGGGTGGGCGAGGTCCTCTCCGTCGAGCCGGAAGGCGGCTCGCATCGCCTCCGCATCCGGGCGCCGCGCCCGCTGCATCGCTATATAGCCCCGAAGGGCTCCATCGCCGTGGACGGCGTGTCCCTGACGGTCAACGAGGTCCTGGACGACGTCTTCGGCGTGAACATCATCCCCCATACCTGGGAAGCCACCACCCTGGGCCTGCTGAAGCCCGGCTCGCGCGTCAATCTGGAGATCGACATGCTGGCGCGCTATCTCGCCCGGTGGCAGGAGACGGCGTGATGAGCGCTTCAACACCCAAACATCCGCGCCGCGTCAGCCTCAGCTTGGTGCATGACGCGATGGACACCCCGATCTCCGACGTTGAGGACATCATCGAGGACGCGCGCAACGGCCGGCCCTTCATCCTGGTCGACGCCGAGGACCGGGAGAACGAGGGCGACATCATCATTCCGGCCCAGTTCGCCTCGCCCGACCAGATCAACTTCATGGCCAAGCACGCGCGCGGGCTGATCTGTCTGGCCATCACCGCCGAGCGCGCGCGCCAGCTTCGCCTGCCGCCCATGGTGTTCGAGAACCTCACCGCCCACGGCACGGCCTTCACCGTCTCCATCGAAGCCAAGGAGGGGGTGACCACCGGCATCTCCGCCCACGACCGCGCCCACACCGTCTCGGTGGCCATCGACCCGACCAAGGGCCCGGACGACATCGTCTCGCCCGGCCATGTCTTCCCGTTGGTGGCCAAGGACGGCGGCGTGCTGGTCCGCACCGGCCACACCGAGGCGGCGGTGGACATCGCGCGGCTGGCGGGGCTGCAGCCGGCCGGCGTGATCTGCGAGATCATGAACGACGACGGCTCCATGGCGCGCCTGCCGGACCTGGTCGCCTTCGCCCAGCTGCACGGCATGAAGATCGGCGCCATCGCAGACCTGATCGCCTATCGCCGCCGCACCGAGCGGCACGTCGAGCGGTTGATGGAGACGCCGTTCGACAGCGTCTATGGCGGCCGCTTCCGCCTCTACATCTACCGCAATACCCTGGACCGCTCCGAGCACATGGTGCTGGTCAAGGGCAAGGTGGATCCGGACAAGCCCACCCTGGTGCGCGTGCACCAGGTCGACCCGGCCGCCGACATGCTGGGCCACGTGGAGTCCCGCCGCGACTACGTGCCCCAGGCCCTGCGCGCCATCGCCGCCTATGACGGCGCGGGGATCGCCCTGTTCCTGCGCGATCCCAGCCCGTCCTGGCTGTCCGACCGCTATGGCGAGACCGTGGATCATGCCCAGAGCGTGCTGCGCGACTATGGCGTGGGCGCGCAGATCCTGCTCGATCTGGGGGTGCGGGAGATGATTCTGCTCACCTCCACCCAGGCCCGACTTCCGGCGCTCGAAGGCTACGGCCTGAAGATCGTCGACCGCCGCCCGATCCCCCACGAGGACTGACCCATGACCGACGACGCCGTCCGCGTGCTGGTGGTGGAGGCCCGCTTCTATCCGGAGCTGGCCGACGAGCTTCTCAAGGGCGCGACCGACGCCCTGGAAGCCCACGGCGCCGCGTTCGAGGTCGTCTCCGTGCCCGGGGCGCTGGAGATTCCCGCCGCCATCGCCATGGCCGAGGAGGGCGGCCACCGGCCCGCCGGCGCGATCTACGACGGCTATGTGGCGCTGGGGACGGTGATCCGCGGCGAGACCCATCACTTCGACATCGTGGCCAATGAGTCGGCTCGCGCCCTCATGGACCTGGCGGCGGGCAAGCGCGTCGCGCTCGGCAATGGCGTCCTCACCGTCGAGGACGAGGCCCAGGCCTGGGCGCGGGCGCGGGTTTCCGAAGGCGACAAGGGCGGGGGCGCCGCCATGGCGTGCCTGGAGATGATCGCCCTGAAGCGCAGACTGCTCGGCCAGGGCCGATGAGCGATCCAGCCGGGCCACGCGACCTCAAAGAGGCCCACGAGCATCTGAAGTCCGCCGAGGAGGCCAAGGGCGCGTCCCTGTCGAGCCGGGAGCGGCGCGCGCGCACGGTCGCGCGTCTGGCCGCCGTGCAGGCTCTCTATCAGATGGAGATCGCCGGGACGGGCGCGGAGGCGGTGATTCGCGAGTTCACCGGCCACCGCTTCGACGCCGACCTGGACGGCGCCACCATGGCCGAGGCGGACGAAGCCTTCTTCGCCGAGCTGGTGCGCGGCGTGGTCGAGGACCAGGGCGACATCGACCGCATGGTCGTCCGGCGGCTGTCCGAGGGCTGGCGGCTGGAGCGGCTGGACGCCACGGCCCGCGCCATTCTCCGCTGCGGCGCCTATGAGCTGGCGCGCCGGCCGGACGTGCCCACCGAGGTCGCCATCGACGAATATGTCGAGCTGGCCAAGTCCTTCTTCGAGGGGCCGGAGGCGGGCTTCATCAACGCCGCGCTGGACGCCATCTCGCGCGACGTGCGGGGGTAGGCTCCGCTCTTCTGCAATCCATCAAAGTTCGTCATGGTGAGGAGCGACCCGTCTCGGGGCGCGTCTCGAACCACGCAGGATCGCGCTGCGTCCTTCGAGACGGCCGCTGGCGCGGCCTCCTCAGGATGACGAGGTGGGTAGATTGCCCCAGACCCCCAAACCCGTCGACGAGTTCGACTCCATCGCGCGCCTGTTCCGGCCGCTGACCGAGGGCGCGCCCGAGGCGCTGGGCCTGATGGACGACGCAGCCGTGCTCGCTTCGCGGCCGGGCCATGACCTGGTGATCACCACCGACGTCATGGTCGAGGGCGTGCATTTCCTGCCCGAAGACCCGCTGGACCTGGTGGCGCGAAAGCTCCTGCGGGTGAATTTGTCGGACCTGGCGGCCAAGGCGGCCGAGCCCTTCGCCTATCTGCTGAACGCCGCCTGGCCCGCCCGGTGCGGCTGGCCTGAGCGGGAGGCGTTCGCGCGCGGGCTGGCCGAGGACCAGCGGGCCTTCGGGATTAGGCTGCTGGGCGGCGACACCTCGTCGACGCCCGGCCCCCTGACCGTGTCCGTCACCGCCCTGGGCTGGACGCCGGCCGGGGCCATGGTGAAGCGCTCGGGCGCGCGGCCGGGCGACGTGCTGCTGGTCTCCGGGTCCATCGGCGACGGCCTGCTGGGCCTGAAGGCGGCGCGGGGCGAGATCACGGGACTGTCGGCCGATAAGGCGGACTGGCTGGCTGCAAGATACCGCCTGCCGAGCCCGCGCGTGGAGCTGCGGGGCGCCCTGCGCGCCCACGCGACGGCGGCGGCGGACGTCTCGGACGGCCTGATGGCGGACGCCGGTCACATCGGCGAGGCCAGCGGCGTAGCGATCAGCCTCGACCTCGACCTCATGCCCCTGTCCGATCCCGCCAAGGCGTGGCTGGCGTTTCAGCCAGACCGAGCCGCCGCCCTGGCCGAGCTGGCGGCGGGCGGGGACGACTATGAGATCGTCTGCGCCGCGCGGCCAGAGGCGGTCGCACCGCTCGCCGCCGCGGCCCGGGCCGCGGGGCTGGCCGTGACGCCGGTCGGGAAGGTCGAGGCCGGGGAGGGGCTCAGAGTCTCCCGCGGCGGGCGGCCGGTCGAGCCGGCCCGCACCGGCTGGCGGCACGGCTGAGCAGCCCTGCGTCCTTCGAGACGCCCTCCTTCGCCGAGGCTTCGGAGGGCTCCTCAGGATGACGAGGTAAGAGGCTACAAAGGTGTTCGTCATGGTGAGGAGCGATCCGCGAGGATCGCATCTCGAACCACGCAACGGCTTGCTAACCAAACCCGTGGACAACAGCGCCATGCGCCGCGCTTTCCTCCTCGCCGCCCTGGCCGCCGCCCTTGCCGGCCCCGCCGCCGCGTCGGAGATTTCGTCCGCGCCCGCGCCGACGGTGCTGATGTCGCCGTTGGCGCTTC
>Ga0299912_10001554_pt1 | contig 18530 bp, 16 predicted proteins | sample RVTome_2_FD_207667 | JGI IMG/M metagenome (GOLD analysis project Ga0299912, IMG submission 207667) | Soil microbial communities from uranium-contaminated site in the Upper Colorado River Basin, Wyoming, United States - RVT95D214 (version 2) ... | reverse complement strand
AAGCTCCCTCGCTGAAGAAGTGAATGGATTTATTGAAAAGTTTAAGAAATTGAGCGGGATCGTTTTAAAGTTGACAAAGGAGGCTGCCCTCGCCGGTCTCAATGATGATATGGACAAAGGACTCAAAACCATCGAGAAAATCTATTTGGATCGTTTAATGAAGACCCACGATGCGATCGAGGGACTTAAAGCCTTCTTAGATAAGCGAAAACCAGCCTGGAAGGATCTGTAACCTGTGGGGGAGGCCTTTGCGGTCTCCCCATTCGATCTTGTTTAGTACACCGAATGATTCTCCCATCCGATCGATGGCCCATTTACCCCATTAGAAATAATGCCCCGCTGGAATTTCTAACGGGGTTTACTCCTCCCTTGACACCCAAATGAATGGTTCCGCATTGGTTCCTTTTGGAAAAGAAAATTTTAACAGCCACATTTTGTAAGCCAGAGGGAAGGGGTTGACAACCTGCCCTAACTGGTATATTTTTTTGCAGAAACAGGGGCGGCGATTGGGGAACTTCAGGGGGTGACCGGGATGCATCGGAACAAGCTGTAGTAAACCCCGTGAGAAGACCTTTGGCCTTCTAACGGGAAGGCTCGCAAAGGATATTCAACCCTGTGTTCGCTGCCATAAGGGAGTTACCTTCATCCCTGCTGCAAGCAGCGGGGTTTTCTAACGGGGTAAATACACAAGTTCCTCCGGCGTGGTATCGTAACAAGTATTTTGCTGAGAATACAGGATGAAAAAAATAATTGTATGTATAGCAACGCTTGATACAAAGGGCCTCGAAATTCAATACATTAAGGAGATTATTGAAAAGAGGGGACATAGAGTATTCCTCATTGATAGCGGAATTTTGGGTAAACCAACCCTTTGCCCCGATATCACCCGGGAAGAGGTTGCAGTTGCCGCCGGTACTACTCTTGATGACATCAAAGCTATTGGGAATGAAAGCAAAGCAATTGAAATGATGGCAATGGGGTTATGCAATTTAGTCAAAAGTTTATATCACTCTGGTAGACTGGATGGTGTGATTTCTTTTGGGGGAGGGATGGGCACCAGTATGGCAACAACGGCCATGAAGGAATTGCCTGTGGGTGTTCCCAAACTTGTGGTTTCTACCAAGGTGGCACAAACAGGAGTAGCTAAAGAATATATGGGTTCCAAGGATATCACCATGGTCTCTTCGGTTGCCGATATAGCAGGTCTCAATCGATTAACCAGAAAGATCATGTCCAATGCGGCGGGGGCTATTGTTGGAATGGTTGAGACGAGAGAGGAAAAAATGGTTGACCATCCTCTTGTCGTGATAAGCATGAACGGGACGACTACGAAATGTGGTTCAAGGGTGATGTCTGTGCTTGAAGGGGAAAATTATGAAGTCGTGGTATTCCACAGTATTGGGGTCGGAGGGCGGGCACTCGAGGAATTTATAAAAAATGAACCAGTAGAAGCGGTGATTGAGTTAGGACTAAATGAAATTGGAAATGAGCTTTTGGGTGGTATGGCGAGTGCTGGTCCGGCGAGATTGGAAGCAGCGGGAGAAAAGGGGATTTTACAAATTATCACTCCCGGTAGTGTAGATTTCATCAATTTTCTTACTCCAGAAACAGTCCCCCCCAAATACAAAGACCGTAATCTCATCTTTCATAATCCACAAGCTACGGTATTGCGTTTGAATAGTGATGAGCTGAAACTGGTTGCTGAAGTAATGGCTGAAAAGTTAAACCGGGCAACAGGGTCAGTCAAGGTTCTCATTCCTGCCCACGGCTTTTCGTCATGGGATCAAAAAGGAAAAAGTTTTTATGATCCGGAGGCTGACAGAGTCTTTATCGATTTTTTAAAAAGGAGACTGCGTCCATCCATTAGGATTTCTGAGGTCGAGGCTCATATTAATGACAACCAATTTGCGGATATTATTGTTGAAGAAATTTGGAAAAACGCTATGGAATGGAAAAAAGAGAATTAAGATTTTCTCAAGATCAAAGCAGAAACGGATCGCGATGTTTGAATGGGGATAGGTAGTGAATTCTAAAGGAAAAAAGGAGGATGAGGCTATGTTTGATGACTTTAGAAGCTTTATTGAGGCAATCGATAAGAAAGGAGAACTTGAGAGGGTTGAAGGTGCGGATTGGGATTTAGAAATAGGCACGATCACTGAGTTATTTGCTGAGCGCCGGGGCCATGCCCTCTTATTTGACAAAGTAAAAGGTTATCCAAAAGGATACAGGATTGCTTCAAACGTTGTGATGACTCCCAGGAGACAGAGGATTGCATTTGGTATTCCTGAAGAGATGCCGGAGGTGGAAGTCATAAGGGATTGGAAGGATAAGTTTAACCGGTACAAACCTGTACCAACGAAGGAAGTTAAAACCGGTCCTGTGATGGAAAACGTGTTGAAGGAAGAGGAAGTAAATATATTAAAATTCCCAACCCCGAAATGGCACGAGAAGGATGGAGGACGTTACATCGGCACGGGGGTGGTGACGATTACGAAAGACCCGGAGGAAGGATGGATAAATTGTGGAACCTACCGAGTTATGATTCAAGATGAAAAAACTCTCGCCTTCTATTCATCGGTAGGGAAACATGCCGTGATAGCACGCGAAAAGTACTGGGGAAAAGGAGAAAATTGCCCCGTGGTGATGTGTTTCGGACAGGATATGTTACTGTTCGCTATGTCCACGATGCAGTTACCGTGGGGTATGTCGGAGTTAGAGGCTGCTGGGTACATAAAGGATAAGCCCATCGAAGTCATCAGGGGGCCCATAACAGGGTTACCTATACCGGCTACAGCAGAGATAGTCATCGAAGGTTTTTCACCGCCTCCCGCTGTTGACAGCAGACACGAAGGTCCATTTGGTGAATGGACGGGCTATTATGCTTCTGGATCCAGAAACGAACCCGTCGTTCACCTCAAAGCCATTTACCATCGAAATGACCCAATACTCCATGGCCAACCTCCGGTAAAACCACCGGCAAACACGTGGTACCCCATTCCTCTGCATACTGCTGTGACGCTTTGGAACAGGTTGGAAGTGGCAGGAATGCCTGGAATCAAGGGTGTCTATGTGCATGGACCAGGGAATCGAATCATAGCCGTTATATCCATTAAGCAATCATATGTTGGTCATGCCAAACAAGTGGGAACCCTTGCGGCTACGATGTTATCAGGAGGAGCTTGTTCGGGGAGGTATATCATTGTTGTTGATGAGGATATCGATCCGGCTGAATGGGAGAGTGTAATGTGGGCATTCACCACCCGATGTAATCCCGAAGACTCAATCGAAATAGTGAGAGGGTTCCTCACCAGCCCTCTTGATCCAATGTTACCTCCCGAAAAGAGAGAAAAGAGAGACTTTACGACGGCAAAGGTAATTATCAATGCCTGTAAACCTTATTACTGGATGAAGGACTTTCCGCCTGTCAATAGAGCGAGCGACGAATTGAGAAGAAAAATATTGGACAGGTGGCCCAATATTTTTCGGTAATATCAACGTTGCAGAAAATCGGATCTTTTCTTGTCTTAAACAAAAGGAGACTTTAATCCTTTATCTTCCTGAACGGATTGAGGTCATCGAGGAGATGCCTTGACCAATGCGGGAAAGGTGGATAAGATATGCGTGAGAGAAGCAATAAAGGAAAAACCGAGAGAAGAAGGGAAGGGTTGATTCCGTGACAGGGAAGATGAGGTTAAAGGACAAGAAGGCGATTGTTACTGGAGCAGGGCAGGGGATAGGTCGGAGCATTTCATTAAAGATGGCCCAAGAAGGAGCGGATGTGGTTATTGCTGAGATGAATGCTGATACCGGAGCTCAAACCGCCAAAGAGGTAGAGGCCCTGGGCAGAAGGGCTCTTTTTATTTCTGTCGATGTTGCCAATCAAAAGCAGGTTCAGGGCGTGGTGGATCAGGTATTGAAGGCTTGGAAGAGGATCGATATTCTGGTGAACAATGCTGGTTTTGATCGACCGGCGAGCCTCTTGAAGGTGAAAGAAGAAGATTGGGATGCGGTTCTGGGAGTTCACCTGAAGGGGACTTTGAACTGTATCCAGGCTGTTGCTCCCCTCATGATTGAGAATAGTTATGGAAAGATCCTTAACCTCTCCTCTGTTTGGGGGAAAAGAGGAGCGGTATCAGAGATCAGTTACAGTTCTGCGAAAGCAGGAATAATCGGTTTGACGAAGAGCGTGGCCAGGGAACTGGGCCGGTATCAGATCAATGTTAATGCGATTTTACCGGGATTGATCTTGACACCTACCATTGCCAAGATGGCTGAAAAATATCAAAACATGATCATTGAAAATACCCCTTTAAAACGAATGGGCAAACCTGAAGAAGTGGCCAACGTGGCGGCTTTTTTGGCATCGGATGAGGCGAGTTTCATGACCGGAGCTGCGGTGGAGGTCTCCGGCGGGTGGAACATGTAGATTTCAAATCACGAATTTACGAATGATAACAAATTTACCGAATTGGGTTTTATTCGTTACATTCATTGCCATTTGCTTTTTTCGCAATTTAGCATTCGAGCTTAAAGGAGTGCAGACCTATGAATGAAATCGAACAACAGAGAGAACGTTGGAGAACAAAAGCCAAAGAAGTCGCCAAGAACGTTGTTGCCCCGCGGGCAGAAGAGATCGATGCCGAGGGCGAGTTTTCTTGGGATCTTGCCGAGGTGTATTCCAATTATGGTTTTTTAAGCCTCCTCATCCCGAAAGAATATGGAGGAATGGATACAGATATTACTTCTTTCTGCATAGTTGTTGAAGAGATTGCTAATATTTGTGCCTCTTCTGCCCTCCTCGTGATCGTTCAGGCGGTGGGGACGATGCCTGTTGTCTTAGGAGGAACAAACGAACTGAAGGGGAGAGTATTACCCAAATTGGCTAAAGAGAAAGGACTGATCTGTTTTTGTTTGACCGAACCCGAGTCGGGTTCGGATGCGGCGTCTGTCCGAACCAAAGCTGAATTAAAGGGTGACCAATATGTGATCAATGGAAGGAAATGTTTCATCACGAACGGTGGAGTAGCTGATTTCTATACTGTCTTCGCCACCACTCAACCTGGTAAAAGAATAGAAGGGATTACAGGCTTTGTGATCGAAAAGGGGACCCCTGGTCTTACGGTTGGAAAAACTGAGGAGAAAATGGGGATTCGAGGATCGAATACAACAGAGGTGATTTTAGAAGATGTAAAGGTGCCGATCTCTCAACGTATCGGTGATGAAAGTGGAGGCTGGTGGCAAATGATGAGGACGCTGAATCGATCCAGGCCGGCCATTGGTGCCCAGGCCGTTGGTTTGGCCCAGGGCGCTTTGGACTATCTTGTCCGCTTCATTAAGGGAAAGGGTGGGGCTAAGGAGAAGGAAAGTAGCTTGGGAGTTCAATGCATGTTGGCGGATATGGCCGTGGAGATTGAGGCGGCTCGAGCTTTGGTTTATAAATCAGCGGATATGATAGATGAAAAGGTGAAGGGCACTCCGGTTCAGATGTTCTCTGCTATGTCCAAATACTTCGCTTCGGATGTAGCCATGAAAGTGACGACCGATGCTGTTCAAATCCTACAATGGCAAGGTCTCACCAAAAATCATCCTGTTGAGCGGATGATGAGAGATGCAAAGGTCATCCAGATTTTTGAAGGGACGAATCAAATCCAGAGGATGGTGGTGGCCCATACGCTCTTGAAATCGAAATAAACGAATCGCTTGAATTTAGGAATAGAGGAATTTCGGAATTGAATGATTCTCAAATTTCAAGGTTTCTAAAACTCCTCAATTTTTTAACCCCGACATTTTTGGTTCTTCCGGTTTTCATGTGGGTGGGGGTGTTCGAATTGGCAGGAAAGGAGTAAACATGCCTATTAATGTTCACATTCATAAAACTCATCGTCAATTTACCAATGGCTTGGAGGTGGTAGCGGTAGAGGGAAGAACAGTGGGTGAATGTCTGAGCCAGCTTATCAAGCAGTTTCCTGGAATGGAGAAGGCTCTGTTTGCCAAAAAAGATAAACTGCAAAACACTATTGAAGTTTTTGTAAATCACGCTACCGCATACCCCAATGAACTCGCTAAACCCGTTGAGCATGGTGACGAAATTCACCTGGTCGTGATGCTCTCTGGAGGATAAGAGGATTTGTTAGGAAATATGCAGGATGGGCATTTCTTGCTGGCCGAGTAGTTTCCTCCATTTTCTACGCTGCACGAAGGCTTCTTTGTTAGCTTGTCAACCCGACTGATTTTACCCAAGCAGCAGGAGAACACGGCCTTTGGCCGTGGATGAAGGCGCCATTGTGTGGCCGACGAGCTTCACTCTAATGCTATCGCCTGTCTTTGGGCGATAGTGATTTTTTCGGCGGCAGCTCTCTTCTTGGCGATACTTACCTGGTCCGCCTCCACATAGTCAACGGCCTTCATGTCACAGAAACGAACGCACTGCGGGTCCCCGTCACAAAGATCGCACTTAAAATTCTTTCGGTCAATGACGCTGAAATTCATCGCGCCAAATGGACAGACCGCTACACAGGAGCGGCAGCCGATGCAAATATTGTGATCGACCATTACCCGGTTGAGTGTTTCATCCCGGGAAATGGCCTTTACGGGACAAACCGTCATACAGGGGGCGTCCTGACACTGCTGGCAGGACATGGGGATGTAGAGTCCTTCTGCCTCCCACTTTATCACCTTTATCCGGCCTCGACTAGCGTTGGATACACCATCATGGAAAACCGAGCAGACGACCTCACAAAGTCTACACCCGGTACACTTTTCTGGGGTTATCGAGAGTACTTTACCCATGGGTTCCATTCATGTTCTCCTTTCATACTAACGAATGATTCGAATGATACCGAATTCAACGAATCAAGATTCGATTCATTCGCTGTCATTCGTTAAATTCGCTTTATCTTAAAGCAGGTGGGATGGTTCTTTTTCCAGGCCAAGCTTCTTGAGCGTTTCAGGTTTCGGAACGCCATCCTTATCCAGACCCTTGTATTCATAAAATTCGTCTACCATTTTGTCGAATTTTTCGCGATCGATGACTCTCCCGACGACATCAAGGGCACCCCTTCGACAAGGCTCATCAAAGTAGCGGTGATTGAGCATATCACCCTTTTTGAGGTCGTATCTTGTTAACCCTTCGCGAAGATTAAACAACCGCTCCATCATGTTAGATCGCACGGCAGCGTCCCAGATTTCCCGGGGGGTAAGCTCCAGTCCCGTGTTGTAGTAAAGCACTCTTGACCAATCTTCAAAGTTGGGAAGCGTGGCACCCAGAAAAGTGGTGTGATACTTACAAATGCCCAGACAATCCACTCCCATGTAACAGTTTTCTTGCCAGAAGACCTGCCACGGCTTGCCGATGTATTCCGTATGTTCTGAACTCAAGGGCCCATCATATGGTACCGGGCTGCTGTAGATTTTTCTCAGTACTTCCTGCGGCAAGTGGTAGAGGTCAATGGCCGGACGGCTTCTCAAATGGTCTGAGCCACGAGAAGAGGTAGCAATATTCAGCGCAAGGGCAGGGGTGGCCCGTTCATCAGAGTGGAGGTTGCTCATCCCTTTGACCTGAATCAGATAGTCAAAGGAATTCTTTCCGATCTTCTCGGAGGCGATGATTCCTCCCTCAGCCAGGACATTACCCAACCAGCCCTTTCTGAAGCAGATCCGGTCAATCATCTCTAAGAGCGCCTCACTGCTTCCAAATCGCAATTCGAGGCCATCGGTCTCCTTGTTGGTAAGAATTCCCAGTTCATAGAGTTCCATCGCCCAGGAGATAAGGCTTCCGATTTCCAGATTATCCACACCCCACTGATCGACCAGGTGATTCGCCGCCAGCAGGTTTTCCAGGCTTGGAATATCCGGCTCTGAGGAAAAAGCGCCCTGGGACGTATATTCCGGACCCTCATCATATTTTCCCGCGTAAGGTCCGGTAGGAATTTTATACTTGGCCCGGCAATGGACCTGGCAGCCAAAGCAGGCGGCCATGTGGTAGGGACCAATCGTCTTTGCACAATTTTCATCGATCGATTCCGGCTCAACTTCATCACAGTAAAGCATCTGGTTATACTGGAAGTTTCTCGTTCGGACACCGCCCCAAGAGTTGGTTGCACCCCAAATAAAGGGGGTCCCAAGGGTTCCCTGGGTTTGATTAACCTTAGCGCTCGTAATTTGCTCAATAAAGCGCTTGTTATATTCGAGGGCTTCCTTTGGATGGGCGATTTTTATATCCATGGTTCCACGGGCAGCAATGGCCTTCAAATTCTTTGAGCCCATGACCGCTCCCATTCCGGTTCTTCCACCTGAATTCTTAATTCCGGTCATGACATTGGCATACCTTACAAGATTTTCACCCGCCGGACCGATTACCAAACTCTTGACATCCTCATCCCCCAGTTCATCCCGGATCGCCCATTGGGTATCTGTGACGGTTTTTCCCCAAATATTTTTGGCGTCACGGATCTCAATTTTGCCATTATGGATCCACAGGTAGACGGGTTTTTCAGCCTTACCCTTGATGACGAGATGATGAAAGCCTGCCCAGGCTAATTCGGGAGTAAAAAAACCTCCGCCATTAGCGCTTCCCAACAACCCTCCCAGCGGGGATTTCGCCATCACATGGCATCTGGAGGTTGCTGAAGCCAGGGTGGCCGTGAGAACCCCGCCGCTCACCATGAGCGTATTGTCAGGGCCAAGAGGGTCACATCCTTGTTTTGTGTGATTATAAAGCAGATAGGCATCAAGCCCCCGTCCTCCCAAGAATTTTTTCCGTACCTCAATCGGGATAGGCTTGATTTCTATTTTGCCAGTGGAGAGATCAATAATTGCTAACTTCCTATTTAGGGCCATCTTTCTTAACCTCCTTCGTTTTTCTCTCGAACTCCTCATCGGCTAATTTTTTGTTCACATCCCACACTGGGCCTCTGATACGGGGGAAACCATCTTTGACCCAGGCGACACGCCATTCCATTTTACAAACAGGACATTTCACTGTAGGCTCTCCAGATTTCGGCTGAAGTCTCCCCATGCAACTGGGATTATGGCACCTCACCTGGCCGTAGGTACGGGTCTTCCGTAGACTCTCAGCGGTTGAAAGTCCTTCTTTCTCGGTCCCCATGGCAACCTCCTTTCTTAAGGCAAAAAATAAATGATAGATATATCTATGTCTCCGTCGCGTCGCGAGGAGCGTTCATAATAGTGAACAGCCAAAACAAACCATAAACATTATTAAACGAAATTTGTCTCTTTGTCAAGACCAACTTTATTTTCATAACCTATTGATTTCGCAATAAGATCTTTCCGTCTTTCATCTGAGTTTTTATTAGGTAATAATCCTATATAATAAGTAAATTTTTGTATGAATTAGTTTATTTTCTACTTAAATTTTCTTTATCTTTGGGACATGTTCATCATAGCGAACTCTTAGAAGATGGCGGGAGGTATTCTCCAACGCGTTGTCCCTTTCCTATCTTGAGGACGGATTCCACCATTCTATCCAGGTCCCTTCCCTGCTGAACGTGATGTCTGTCGCCGATTCGATCTGACGGATCCAGTCTCCGAGGTACGATGCGTGGTGTATGATGAGAGGGGTGCTGTGTTCGGGAAGGATATCTTCGAAGAACCGATGGAGAAATATATTTCTGTCCGTTTCCTGCATTGTTTCGCTGTCATCCCATGGCGTGGGACGAATAAAACCATGATTTGCCCCCTCCTCTCGTCGGTAGAGGAAGGTGCTGCCGTACCGGTCCTTCAGGCGGCGCAGCGTTTCGACACATTTCACGATATCTTCCACGGTAATCCCTTTGCAGAAATATTGAAGCAACTGATCGCAAAATGATTCAAACCCGATCGATGAAAACATGATTTTTATATCCTGGCTTCGTGCGAGGGACAGGATTTCCACGAGGTCAGAGGCATGGGCATTGATGTCGTCGACCCGGCAGACCAGGTTGATCTGTGAGAGCTTGATCTCGTGCTGTTCAGCGTCCTCGAGCAGCTTACCGAGGGAGCGAACGGGATATTCATCTACAAGTTCAAAAGGAATTTTTCTTCCATCAACCTCAGGGAGCCCTGCCATTTGAGTCATGAGCCTGTTACGATCTACGGCTCCGTGGTAACCCTTATCCCGTGAGACATCGCAGAAAATGCATCCTTCGCTCAGAACTTCTATCTCCGGGATGTCCTTCTCACGGAGGTTAGTCGGTAGCGGAAGAGTGATTGTTTGACGTTTGCAGGCGTACGCACAGCCAATCGTATTCAGTACTTGTCCCATCTTAACATTAAGCTTTTTTAGGGTGTCGGAGAACGTATAGATGTTCGACCAGTCCACTTCTAGGAAGATGTGGTTTGTCCACGGGTATTCGAGGAGTCTATTACGCATCCCCAGATGTTCTGATCGCAAACCATCCACTGGCCCCTGAACAGCCATATCGACGATAGATTTCAGCCCGCTGAACCGGTGTGGATGCGTGTCTGTGTCCGGCTCGCCGACATAATCCTGTCGAGCCTGGGGTCCCCCCAGAATCGTGATAAAACCCCTCTGATTCAACTCCTGAACGAACTGAATGAGATCCTTTCTCCCACAGAGATGCGAGAAGGCTGCAATCTTTTGCTTTCCTGCATAGTATTCATCTACGAAACGAAGGAGTCGTTCCTTCGAGAAGTCCCTCTCGATTCCAACAACGACGGAGGGTATCGAGAGCTTTCGATCGAAGAACGTTGCCGCCACCTGAGCCCCCAATAGACCGTGGGGGTCGCCCGTATGGTGCGTGAAGATGATCATGTTTTTACTATGTCACATTTGGGGGATGGGTTCAATGAAAGGCTCTTGCGCGAAAGCGGCTGGGGAAGTAAAGGAGGCAATTGTGAGTTTATGAAGACCCTCTGCTGCGGAGAGACTGTGTCGTAATCATGATGGAGGGTGGCCAATGACGGTACAGACGGTCAGGCTCCTTAGCTTTAGAATGCGGTCTTTTTAGAATTATGGGTTATCAAGTTTGTTGCAAATGGAATCTTTTCAAGGGCTTGCTGCCTAGTAGCTGACCGATAAAAGGTTTCCGCTCTAAAGCTTCGTTACCTGACCCTCTGTCCTGTCTTGCAGCGGAAGTAGTTTTTCATTCATTCATTATGGCACAATCTCGGAAAGCAGAGGGTCTTGGCTACCTTGACGGACTGATCGAAGCTTTAAACTTCAACGCGGCCTCTCGCTTTTTGGCAATGTTCGTCTGGTCTGCATCTATAAAAGAAATGGCCTTGACATCACAGAAGCGAACGCATTGCGGATCTCCGTCACAGTAATCGCACTTCACTGTGACCCGTTCCTGGGTATCAAAGAAAGGATGGCCAAAAGGACATGCGATGATGCAGGTCCTGCATCCAATGCACAAATTTTTGTCGATGACAACCCGATTATTATTTTCTGGCTCCCTGTGACAAGCCTTTGTCGGGCAAACCTCCACGCAATAGGCTTTCTCGCAGTGATTGCAGGCCATGGGAAGGTATAACCCCACGTCCTCCCACTTGACAATTTTAAGCCGCGCGCGACTTGGGTTGCTTGTTCCTGTATGAAACACCGAGCATACCAACTCGCACAGACGGCATCCTGTGCACTTTTGCTGATCGACGACCAATACCTTTTGGTCCATTCCACTCTCCTTCTTTCTAATGAGATTGTGACTCGTGAACCGTGATTCGTGGATTGGGTGCCCTTCCGGCCATTATGTTATATTGGATTTCCATGAGCCGATGCATGGGAATCTGATCTTTGATTCCGGCGTGAAGGATACCCACACGAAGAAAAAACCCGCCGCAGAGGAGAAAGAGGCCGGCAGCAAAGATCAACACGAAATTTCCAGGGAAGAACGAGGCCATATTTTCGAGGACAACGGGGAAGATGAAACCCAGCAAGACCACTCCTCCCCAGAAGATCATTTTCATCTCGCCGAATAAAAGAAGGCGGACCGAGTCTTTTCCCTGTTCCGCAGCCCTGTATCTCCGGGAAAGGAAGAGATAAAGGACGATCCCTTCGATCACCACCAGAACCTGTTCCGCACCCATCAAGACTTTCAACGCCCCGGCGTCATGCGAGAAAAGACCGGTTCCCAGGGTGGATAGGATGATGGACATTGATCCAGTGGAGAGTGCCGATACCAGAAAGAGCGCGGGAAGCAGATGGGTATTCCATAAAGGGACCGATTTTGTCGCCTTGAGGAGGATCCCGGTGTAAATGGCAGTCGCGAAAGCGAAGAGAAGAGCAATGGCCTCGGGGATCCGCCACAGGGTAGAATCTGCATGGAGCCATTCAAAAGGCAGAATGGATTTGGCAAGGAGAACCAGGCCCAAAACAATGAAGACGGAGAGGATGATAAACCCACGTGCCACCCAGGAGGTTCTCGGGTTCAGGCAGGCATACATAAATCTCCATTTGATTCCCAGGTCTAAAATGAGAAACGGTGCGCCGATAGCAACCATGATCGGTCCCCAAAAAATCGGGACCCCTGAAAGGTTGAGGGTATAGCCGAAGAGATTGACGGAGGAGAGGAATGGAGAATCTAACTTGACGCCCATCCAACTGATCAGGATACCGATGACAAAAGAACCCGCTCCCATGCCTGCCAGATAGAGGTAAATGGCGATAATCTCCTTCCATTCTTTTTGTGGCCTAAGATACCGTATATTTTTTATCGGAGGAATATTTTCTGTCGCCATCCCTGTCTCTCCAGATCAAGATGAGTCTCTCCCGGACTGAATCACATGCTTGTTGCCTCGGGAATTCCGCTGCTTTAGGAAAAAATCAAAAGTTCTTTAGAGTGAACAACCTGAATTGCAGCTAATCATATCACATACAACCGCTTTGTCAAGATACTGAAGAACAGATTTTGAGAAAAGCCATGGGGGGTGTGATCTATTGACAGGGGTGAATAGAATCTGATATCTTTCTATCTGTTCCAGCTGGTGAACCTATGAAAAAAATCACCTATTCGGCACCTTCGGTCAAGAAGGCTTTTAGGATTCTTTATGCGATTTCAGACTCTTCGAACGGTCTGGGCATAAGCGATCTTTCCAAGAAGCTGAAGATCGGTAAGAGCACTGTTCACGGGATCACCACGGCCTTGGAGGAGTTGGGTGTTCTCGTTCGCGACCCGCTTTATAAGCGGTATACGGTGGGCTACAGTCTCCTGGAAGTCTGCAGGACCGCCTTTGCGAAGATCGATTTGAAAGATTTAGCCCGAAAGCCAATGGAGAAATTGATGGGGAAGGTGGGCGAAACCGTTTTTCTCGGTGTTTTAAACGGAGATCACGTTACCATTGTGGATATGGTAGAATCGCGGAATGAGATGAAGATCACCTCCCCTCCCGGAACAAGGCTTCCCCTTCTTGCGGGGGCAACCGGTCGGGCCCTTCTTTCCCAGATAGAAAAGGAAAAATCAAAAGAGATCTTACAGAAGAAGGGTCTCGTCCGTTATACGTCGAAGACGGTGATTGATCAGAGACAGTTTCTCAGAGAGATTGAAAAAGTGAAAACACAAGGATACGCCATGGACGATGAAGAATACATCCCCGGCGTCCGGGCGGTGGCTGCCCCTCTGGTCTTTCCTTCCTCTCCCCCGGCGGCCTTATGGGTGGTCGGATTTACCTCTACGCTGGATGATCAAAAAGTGAAGACGGTGATTCGAGAAATCCAGGAGGCAGTCCGGGAGATCAGAGAATTTCCACATTAAGTCTCGTCGTATAGCGCCTACACCGCAGCGGATTTCATCATTTTCGTTTCTGGATGCTGACTCCTGGAAAGGAAAAAAACGGGTTGCTCCAACCGGAAGAAGAGGATCCGCTCAAAAACGATTCCCACACCACTGCTCAGGGCCAGAACCGCAGCAAATAATTCTAAATTTTTCGTGAAGAGGGGAGCGAAAGTAATCAGACCTGGAAGAAGAAGGACCGATGCAAGAAATACCATTGAGACCTTCCGGTCTTTGTCTGAATCGATTTTTTTCAGAGAGCTCCAGGATGTCTTGCACAGATGATTTAGATAAAGAAGAATGAGAAACCCTTCTGTACATAGGAGAGTTACGGTGATGGGACGAAAAAAGAAATTCGGGAACGTGATGGAATAAAGTGCAAAGCCTATCATTGAAGCCGAAGCCAAATAATAGCCGAAGAGAATGTTGGTCTTCCAGGCCGGGTGGGTATGGAATCGATAGGCCCATCCGGTTGAAATGATAAAGAGGATGCCCAGGGAAAAACTGGTCCAGGGTAGGACGATCTCGAAACCGGGAAGAAATCCTATGTCAGATAAGACCTGCGCTCCCAGTGAAGCGGTTAGGGCTCCTGCCAGGCGGATTTCCCAGACGAGAGGCGATCGGTGATTAATGATCATCGTAAAAAAACGAGTTGGCACAGTGAGATGGGTAATGGAGGCAGCGGTTGCCAGGACCATGCAGCAGAAGGCAGTGCCAAGCCAGAGAACAGAGTGAGGGAAAAAGACCGAGAGAATGGAAAGGCCGGCCGCAATCCGTGAAAAGAAAATGAATAGGAGTAAGGGTAAATCTGCAGCATAAGCTGGAAAAGCCATCCTTTGCCTCTGATATTCAAGAAGCCTCAAGTAGGATGATTTAGGAAGCGGTCCGGTTAGAGATGGATACATTGCAACGTTCCTCCTTTCTCAAAATCTGACTGATCTGGCCTTTCCCCATGTGGAGAAGGGTGGATTGGTCATTCCAATGGAGTTTTTTATTCTGCAGGCGAGTTTCCATTTGACGAATATTAGAAATGGTCTCCTGCAGATCTTCAATCGTGAGGGCATACCCTGTGGCCCCGTGGATCAAGTCGATAATATTTGAAACCGTCATCAGATTCAGGCGGTTGACCACGATCATACAAAATGAGATGATGTCTGCCAGGATGTCGAGGTCTTCGTTTTCAGAAGCCGGAGGGGCCGAGAGATGAAATTCTTTCTTGCCTCCGTTGATCATTCGATGAAGGAGTGCGAAGGCTTTTTCACCCTGATCCTCAATATCATCCATACGCTTCAGATCTTCCTCTGAAAGAGCCCCAGTTTCGACCCCCTCCCTGATCCTGCCCAGCAAAGAAGCCGTCAAGAAGGGATCGAGACCTTGCGCCTGGCAGAAACGATGAAGCTTAAGGGTCCACTCCGCGTTGTACACTCCGATTTGCGGACCCAAATACCATGCCTTCTCCAGATGAATTCCGCCCAAAGACTTGTCTTGATGCTGAATATTCCGGCCACAATGGACGGGACATGAGAAACAGCCTTCCCAGCCAGCAAGATTAGCCCATAGGGAAGTGGCCCATTGCTTCTCCGATCCGGGAGGAAGCCATTGATTGCCGTTTCTTGTGCCCCTTCCTTCCTCTCGGCCAAGAAGAGAGAGTGCTCCCTCCTCTTTCAGCCTCCGTATCTTCTGCCCCTTATGAATCTGGTCCTTCAAGGTTAGGCAGAGATTCAGGAACTGCTTGGGATCCTGAAGGGTGATCGGTTTCATTCCCCGGATCGCAATGGCCTTGAGCTGTTTCACTCCGAAGAGATACCCCAATCCGAGACGATCTCCTGTCCAGGAAAGACGATGGATGACATTGGCAAAAGGGATCTGCTTTTCACCTGCTGGACCGATACAGAGAACCTCAATGCTTCGATCGCCCTTTTCCTCCTGAACGGCGACAGTGGTCTCCACGGTTTCTTTTCCCCAGAGATGATCTGCCTTTTCAAACTTGACCTCTCCGCCGTCAATCCAAAGATAGACGGGCCGGTCCGCCTTTCCCTGAAGGATGCACTGATCGAAACCGGCCCCCTTCAACGAGGCCCCGAAGTGACCGGGCATCTGAGTGAAGCTATAGACAGGAAAATCAGAGAGAGGTGAGAAGGACGCGATGCTTGTCGCTCCGGAACAAGGGGCTAAAGTTCCTGTCAACGGTCCCACGGCAAAGGCTATCGGGTTTTCAGGGGAAGCTGGAGAGACCGGAGAGGGGAAGTGTTGTGAGAAATAAGAGGCATTGAGTCCCCTTCCGCCGAACCATTGGCGAAGGTCGCCCGAAGGAATATCCTCAGACCATGCTTTCTGAAGGCTGAGATCGATACGAAGCCTTTTCCCTGTCCATCCTTTGATCATATTCGTGCCTCCTTATCTTGTTTTCATAGAATGAAAAAGGGTTTGCCCGAAAGCCCTCTTCCTTTCCATCGAGGGATCTCCTTCAGGGATATAAGAGATTGCACCGGCAGTGCAGACCTGTGTACAAACAGGTGAGCCTTGGCAGAGGTCGCAGGTCATGGTCCGTTTGGTCGCAGGGTGAATCGCCGGAGCACCATAAGGACAGGCGTAAATACAGGACTTACAGCCGACGCAACGTTTCTCGTCCGTCACCACTGCACCCGTTTCCGGAACGCGCACCCTGGCCCCGGTAGGGCAGATATCCATACAAGGTGGTTTTTCGCAGTGCTGGCAGACCGTGGGCATGAAGACCGAGATCTCCTCCCACTTCTTCATCCGTATTCGCGAAAGGGAAGGGCTGCAAGAACCCTCATGGGAGAGGCTGCAAGCCATCTCGCAGGATTGGCATCCTGTGCAGCGTTCCGGAATAATGGATATGGTGCTCATCTAAATAACCTCCGTGGCTTGTTCTCTATAGTGAACGATCTATTTAAGTCAATATTAACATATAATTCTTATTTGTCAAGCTTTTTTTACTATTCTGAAAAGAATATTGCACGGCTGAAATATATCCGTTCACAATAGTGAACGACAAAGAAAGCCGACTATTCTACGCCCTTTGCCTCACAGGTCTTTAGGACTCTCCAAAGCATCCCCATCTGGAGAGAAGAGGGTTAAGGGGACTACGGGAGACGGCCTGGATACCGATAACCCTGAATCATTGAACCATGTGAGAAGATTTCTTTTAGAAGTGGAGGAAACAAAGGAAAGGGGGTAGGCTACTATTCGTTTTTTTGGGGACTTTACTTATCTTCCAACTTGTGTGTTTTTGGGGGAATTCTCATCTTTGCTGTTAAGCCTTGTTTTCGTTTTGGGAGGGAGTCAAGGATCGGAGAATTCTGACAATGTCATCTCCAACCTCATCTGTTCTCGAATTGCCACCCAAATCGACTGTCCTGACCTTTCTCTTCGATAGGTTTTTTTTAATTGCCTGATATAAAAGATTGGCTGCTTTGCCTTCCTCCAGATAGTCCAACATTAGCTTGGCCGTGAGAATGGCTGCAATGGGGTTGGCCAACCCTTTTCCGGCAATATCGGGCGCAGAACCATGGACAGGATCAAAAAACCCCGGATATGTTTTATCCATTGGGTTGAAACTGGCACCCGGCGCCAATCCTAAGCCTCCTGTAACCGAAGCAGTGAGGTCTGAAAGAATGTCTGCAAAGAGGTTGGAAGCTACGATGACATCATAAGCTTTTGGATTTCGAACCACATCCATGCAGGCGGCATCGATCAATTTGGATTCGGTTCGAATCTCTGGGAATCGGGAAGAGACTTCCGTAAAAATCCGGTCCCAGAGGACCATTCCATATCGCTGGGCATTCGATTTGGTGACAGAGGTAACCTTTTTTCTTCCTTTTTCTTTCGCATATTCAAAAGCGAAGGTAATAATCCTTTCGATTCCCTTTCGCGTGAAGAGCCCGCTCTGGACAGCCAATTCTCTTTTCCCAACCCCAACGATTCCTCCAATGTTTGAATATTCACCTTCGGTATTTTCCCGAATGACCACAATATCGATTTCTTCCGCAGAAATATTAACCAATGGGGAATCAATTCCTTGGAAGAGATAGACAGGCCTCAGACCGACATAGAGGTCAAATCCCATCTTGATGGGAAGGAGAAGCCCGTGGAGGGTAATATCATCGGGGAGTCTTGGATCGCCGACAGCCCCCAGGTAGATGGCATCGAACTTCTTCAGAATCTCCAGACCTTCTTCGGGCATCATCCTTCCATGCCGGAGATAATATTCGCTCCCCCATGGAAAATATTCGAATTCAAATGTAAGATCTTCAAAGATTTCAGAGAGGGTTTTTAAACATTTGACCCCTTCTGAGATCACCTCCGTTCCAATTCCATCTCCTGGAATGACTGCGATTCGATGAGATTTTTTCATTGCTCAAAAATCAAATGTTAAAAAATTTAGCACTCCTTGTCATTCCTGTAGAAACAGGAATGATATTGCTCTGGATTCCCGCTTGTGCGGGAATGACATCCTTATCTCAGCTCCATAAATCAATTGTCATTATTCGAGCCTACCCAATGTAGGAGGGGATGGATTATTTTTTCTTAATCTTTGTGTATTGGAAGGCAGCAACGATGATGAGCAACCCCAAGCCAATCAGGTCTGTGATCCATCCCGGTTTGATCAATAACAGAGCTCCGATAATTAGGATGCCACGTTCTACCCAGGTTGCTCTTCTTAGTAGCCATCCTTGGACACCCGCTCCCAGCGCTAAGGTTCCCAATAAACCTGTTATGATGGCAAGGGTAATTTCTGTCGGGCTTCCGACAAGAACCATGGCAGGGCCAAAGACAAAC